>Ga0134124_10000314_pt1 | contig 42330 bp, 82 predicted proteins | sample KB304_FD_96880 | JGI IMG/M metagenome (GOLD analysis project Ga0134124, IMG submission 96880) | Terrestrial soil microbial communities without Nitrogen fertilizer from Kellogg Biological Station, Michigan, USA - KB3-0-4 | ecosystem: Environmental > Terrestrial > Soil > Unclassified ...
ATCGACCTGTTTTTCGGATCGTTCAACAAGATTTCCACAAGCCTTGCACCTATATCGTAATCCAGTAGGGAGTTTTTCTTCCGAGATCTTAACTGCATCTCTATAGGCGGTGCTCCATCGAAAAACTTTGCGACAAAATGCAATAAAGTAGCCATCGAGTTTCTTCCTCCAATCTTTCTGTACTTTAGCCATATCTCTGTAGAGTAAGCCTATTGGCACATTTTTTCTTTTTACAGTGACATCCACATTCTTTAATTATAGTCATTTCATTTTTTAATTGCCTAAGTTTGGAAATCTCTAAAGCACTTAATGTTGCGGCTTTAAAACGTTCTACTAATTCAGGAGCAATTAATTTAGCTAGGTTGTGTCGGAGATTCTGTAGAATCACTTTTGACCTCCTCTATCTTCGTTTCTTCAGAAATCTTAACTTCGGGTTGCGGCTGTTGTGTGGGATATTCTCTCGGTTGACTAAAATCAATAGAAACTAATCGTGGAGGAGCAAGAGTTAATTCAGCACTTGAGATAAATTCTGGTCCTGCAAATATCCCTTTTCTTCCATCAGCTAGGATTATTGACACATACTGAATTTTAGGAATTTTTTTCTCCATCACTTCCGGTACGACTGGTTGTTCATCACTCACTTTAATCTCCTTTAGCATTAGCCCAATTATCACCAATTTCAATATCGGCAATTAATGGTACATCAAGTTTAACTACTGATTCCATTATCTCTTTTATAATTAAATGATACTGTGCTCCAAATAATTCATTCTGATAATCTTTTGGTACTTCAAAAATAAATTCATCATGAACTGTCAAAACTGGTAAATATCCATTTTCTTTTAGTTTAATTAAAGCTAGTTTCATGACTTCCGCTGCACTCCCTTGGATCACGTAGTTTACCGCAGCTCTTTCCCAATGCATCCTTTCAAATCGGTTTTGAGAGGATATACCTGGTAACGGTATCCATCTGCGTAAAAGTGTAAAGATGCCCTTCTTAGCCCTCGCTTCAAATTTAACGCGATTGATCCAAGCAGTAACTCTTGGCAAAACTTTCCAGTAAGTCCCAAGAAATTTCTCTGCTTCTTGTTCAGAGACTTTAGCAGTTTTCGCAATCTTAGCAGCTTGCGCCCCGTAAATGGAGGCGAAATTAAGTGTTTTCCCCACGTCACGCGAGCATCCAAGAAGTCTTCCTGTTTCTTCATGAACATCTTTTTCCTCCATAAATGCTTGAATTAGTCTAGGTTCTTTAGAAAAGTGTGCGAGTAATCTGTATTCGATTTGAGAATAATCTGCGTCAATGAATACTTTTCCATTAGACGGTATAAAGGCTCTGCGGATAAGACCGCCTTCTTTAGACCTAACTGGAATGTTTTGTAAGTTTGGGGTCGAAGAAGAGAGTCTACCAGTGGATATACCACTCTCATAACCTTTTTCGTTTTTCGTGATTTGGTTGAACGACGCATAGATTTTACCATTTTGTTGTTTCTCCAAAAGACTTGTAGTATATGTGGAAATTAACTTTTCAAGTTTATTGTACTCTAGGAGCAAAGCGACACTTGGTAATTGTTTCCATTGCTCAAGAGTTCCTTTATCAACTTTTTTATTGCCTTTTTGCGTTAATGGAAGAACCGCACCTTGAGCTTCTAGTAATTCCGCGATTTGACGATTAGAATTAACATTTAATGGTTTATCTTCTTTATTGTCTTCTCCCTTAATAACAAACCATTGATCTTCTAGTTGATGAGTTAGATTAACAATTTTTGCTTTAAAATCAAAATCTAATTGTTTAAGATACTCAGTATCGATAGTAATCCCATTTAACTCCATTTCCATCAAAATTCTGGAAATAGGCAATTCAACATGATTTAACAAGTGTCGTTGCGTTGGGTTCATTATTCGCATAAAATATTGATAAAGTTTGAATGTGGCTAAGCAATCCATTCCATTATAGGCAAAAACTTTATCTACAGGTTGTTTATCAAGAGTTTCCTTTTTTCTCCCAGAACCCACCATTTCGCGATATGTAGGCCATGACATTTCGAGTATTTCTTTTCCAAGATCTTTTAGATGATGCGATTCTTTGGTGGTGTTTACTACATAAGAAGCTAAACAAGTATCAAAATATAGTTGTTCAGGTTTTATTTTAGCTCCCCATTTAATTAGTAATTTTAAGTCGAATTTTACATTGTGGCCAATTAAAAGAACTTTTTCTAATAAATCTTTTAAACCATCCGTAAATCTATTAAAGCAATATATTTTATAGCCATCTTGAGTAATTGCCAAAGTTACAAAATTATCCTTTTCATCCGTTTCTACGTCTATCGTTGTTGGAAATCCCCAAACTAAAGAAGGTTTACTAAAATCATAGTCTGTTATGATAGTACCACCATATAACTGAGGTCCAAATGGTAAAATTGCTATTTCCATGCTCTAACATACCTTTTATCTAAATTTAAAGCCTTTTTAATTTGTTTAACTCTTCGTTTTGATTTAACAAAGGGCAGAATTGTATTTAAAAACATTCTTGCAGCTCTTGCGTTTGATTTCCATTTAAACATTTTAATCGGTTCTTTTTCATTAAACCCTTTATTATACTTAACTACTTCAACTCTTCCAAAACCTATCATTTTAGTTACATTTTCAATAAAAGACTTTTCTTTCTGTGATATTTCAGCAGCTAAAATATATCGAGTTCCCCAATGAATACCTCTGTTTTGATATTTCATTTTATAGCATCCACAAGAACCCTCACCTTCCCAAACTCCAATGAGCCATCCTAAATCAAATTTACTTAGTTGGTCTATCATCGAAATCCTTTAGCCCTCTCTTCTCATAGGCACTTAAAAAGATTAATTCGGTGATGGCATGGTCAATATGCGACTCACTTCCATCAGCGTGGTTGATACCATCTTTTCCTTCCAATCGAGCGTTCCACCAGTCAGCAAGATGACGTTGAGCTGCCCCAAACACACGTCCATAACTGATACCTTTCTCCCAATTGCGATCTGCGTACTTTTCAGCACCTTTAGTGAGGATTCTAGATACGGCGTATAGTACTTCATAAGCCAGTAATTCAAAACGAGCTTTTCCTTCATCTTTCTTAACCCCTGTTTTCAAAATTTGTCCATCCATTTCTTTCTCCAATTTATGATAAATTCTATCGTCTATTTTTTTGTGCGCAGACCAAGTTCCAAATGTTGGTTCAGTATTACAAGAGCAGTCTTGATTTATACAAGCCATTTAAGCCGCCAATAACAAACCCAAAGTAAATAAAAACCCTTTCCACCCCCACATCTGATAAGCCATTGAAAGAGAAAGTATAGCTCCGCTAAGACTAAATAATGCCTTAAACACTTTTCACCTCTTCGACAAAAACATCTCCATTAGCGACTTTCTTACCATTCTCATAATTGCGGATAATTCTCCATGCAAATTCATCGAGAGCGAGTTCGGCCGCAATTTGCAAATCAAGATGACGAAAATAAATAGATTTACTCAATTGACTTATCAGTGTTTCATATCTACTATTGCTACTTGGTTCTCTAATCACTTTACGAAAATTATGGTATGTAGTCCAAGATGGATTTAGATTCCATTCTTTATAAAAAAACCTAGCAAATAAATATGCTAAATCTCCTGGAACTTTAGCTTTAAGTGGATTCTCTTCTAATTCAGCTCTATTCTCTTTCGTTATGTACGGCATCGTTTTTATCTCCTTTAATACTAAAACTTAAAAGTATTGCTGCTATAAATAATATCAATCCCATCCAGTAATTATGGGCTAAAAAATGTAATGTTCCCAAAAATATATCTACCAAAGCTAATAAGAAAAATACGTAATTCTTTTGTTGAATAAAATTATCCATTATTTCCATTCCTTTAACCGATTCCAGATGGCTTTTAACCAACACCGCCTGTAGAGGTGGAATCTCCATTTAAGTCTATTCCATAATGTTCCATGCGTTCGATATGCTTCACCAATTGCATTTAATAAAGAATCAGTCACATAATCATCTTCATAGTAGCAAACCGCACCTTCTTTTGGTAGTTGATTCATAGGAAATACTGTTATAACCTTTTTCCACAAATGATAACGAGCGTATCCATATTCTCTAATACATCCTAATGAACCAACATTAGGAGACATAATAAATACAATATTTGCTTCCCTAATCATAGCTTTATCTCTAGGCCAAAATGAATCCATCATCTGCTTGGATGCGCAGAGAGTTTCTTTTTTCGCTTCAACACCTTCAGCGGTAACAGGATCAAGAACAGTAAATCCAGCACTTTCGAGGAGTTGTTTATCCGAGATTGCTTCTCTAACCACATCTTCTTTAATCCGACCACTCATAGCCCTAGCAACATAAACTTTTAGCATTAATATGCCTCTACACTAATTTTAGATTTTGATTCATCTAAATCCAACACTTTAACCAAAAAAGGCGAGATAGTAGAAGCAAGAGTAGATTTAGTATGATATACAAAACTGGATTCCGCATCTTGGCGACGTACAGTAAGTACAAATTCGGCAACGGCAGGAATAGCAACAGATCCAGACATTTCAGCAATTGAAGGTTCACGATCTTCCTCCTTCCCTCTAAATGCAAATTTATTCTCATGGTGAATAAATACAAACGCACAACCAAATTCATTTCTTAATTGTTTAACTCGCTCAAGAACCTCTTGGATACTTTGTCTATTATTCTCTTCGGCTGTATGAAAAGCTGCGAATGAGTCAATAATCACCAAATCAGGTCTAATTTCAGATAGTTCCTTTCGGAACGCATCAAATGATTGAGGTAAATTGAGCCGTGTCGTGGTGCCACATCTTATAAAAAGACTTCCTCGAAGGTCTTTTGGTTGTAAGTTTTTGGCTGCGATTACGGCTTTAAATCTGCGTTGCGTCTCACCTTTGAAACGTTCTTGATCTATAAACAATACTTTTGCAGGTTTACAGAGGAATCTATTTAGCCACATTCCCCCACCTTTAGCACTTTCTACAGCAAGATCAATAAGAATCCAAGTTTTCATGGTTTCCGGCAATCCTGCAGTAAAACCAATTGTTTTCTTGGCTATAATTGGTTCACAAATCCATTCTACTTGTTCAATATCTTCTAAGAAAGATTCAATAGAACTAGCATTTTCGCTGACCGAACCTCGTTCGTATCTTCCCACACTTTCACAAATGGTTTTAAGTTCGTTTCCATCAAAGTCAACTTCTGTAGCGCGGGATTTAAGTAAACTAAAGATGTCCTCCACGGAGTATCCTCTAGCACGTAATGATCCGGCGATACGAGTAAAACTTGCATTTCTATTGCCCTCCTTAATATCATCTAAAGCATCTGATAACCACGATGTCTTATCTTCAGCAACTATAGTTTTTTCTCCATGCTTAGGGGGTAGCATGGTGATTAACCATTGTGGAGGATTAGCTAATGGTGCCGCTGATATAGGCTTTTCCCAGGGATATGCAACTACAAAACCGCCCTCTCCTCTTACATCGACTTTATCGAATATACCAGTTTTAGTAGTTACTTTATTTTCAAGTTCTGGAATCCATTTAAAGTAATAGTGTCTACCGCCTCTAGGAGTTTTAGTGGTCCATGTTGAAGGAATTTTATATTCTTTTGAATCTAATCCTCCGTCATCATCAAGAACAAATATACGCGATATTTTACCGCACACAATTCCCCGTTGACTATTAGGATAAGACTTTTCCCATTGGAGTTTTTCTTCAGAAGTAGCTAAACGATTTTGATAATCTTCCCATTTAACTAATGGTTTTTTATCTTTAACAGGAAATATACTAAAGTAAGCTGGAACCACTATTTGCCTCCAAAAGCAAACCGTTTATCTTTTCCCCAAACTTTACTAAACTCAAATGTTTTTCTACATATAATAGCTTGTTCTTTTAAATAATCAATCTCTGATTCTTTATCTATTAATAAAGTTTCAAACTCTCCATTCTCTTTACCAAATCTAAGTATCTCTAATCCCTCTACTTTAATTCCTTTCCACTCTTCAATCGCTATCGCGTATGCAGCCAATTGGATAAACTGATCAATATAGAATCCATTAGAAGTTTTATAGTCAGGAAGGATAACCCGACCATTACGATTGTCAAGGCGATCAAACTTCCCACCAAATTGGTAAATAGGTGAGGCAACAATCTCTTCAAGAGCAAGTATTTGACTTTCATTTTGTTTCTTCCATTCGTCAAACTTTTTAACTGCACTATTAATTCTATCCCATTGACTCGTATTTTCATGCTCAGCTAACAATAATAATGCTTCTCGTTGTTTACCAGTTTCTATTAAATAAGCATAGTCATGAACAACAGTACCAATTCCCGCTGCCTCTTCTGCCGCTTTCTTGTAAGCAACCTTAGCACTTTTAATGATTTCTTTTTTACCGTCATTGTCAGGCCACTCTATAAAGTTTCCTTCATGAGTAGATTCCTTAATAAGAGTTTCATAAGTATAATCAGCACCTTGACCAATCATCCAATTAACTAATTGAAACGAAACAGGAAAACCACCTTTAATAAAAGTAGTAACTCCTGGTATTCCGTTACCATCGAGGATATATCTATGCTTTATATCATCGAAAGTTAATTGGTGTTCATCTTTTTTAGACTGTATAAGAGCCATTTTACTTGTTTGATCCTGGTTTACGATATGCTTTAGAGTCTTTACCTTTAGCATTTTGGGTTGTATTTTCCCAATCGCGAATACGAGTCTCCAACTTACGTTTTAATTTCTTAGAACGTTTCATTTAGCCCTCAATAAAAGTAATGACCTTTTCTGCGGTTGTTTTAACAAGTGCTAGGTATTCATCAGGTGTTGCCGCAAATCCAGCAAGTGCGGGACTTTGAAGCGTTGCTTGATAAACACCTTGGCGAAGGATACGAGTACCTTTCGCATCATTCACATTATTACTTTGACTTGAAGGTGCCGCCGATGTAGCGATTTTCGAGGCCGTTGTTGGCGTGTTCTCTCCCACAACTTGAGCAATATATTTCTTACCTTGTGGATACTTTTCACTCGGCTTACCACGTTTAACAAGTACATCATAAGTTTTACCACCAACAAAATCAGAAGGTTCAAGAGGTTCATTTACTCCATACCATTCGTCACCAACTCTAATACCAAACTCTCCAACTTGTGCAACTGATAGTGTTTCTTTTTCTAATTCAACTGTTCTAGCCATTATTTTTCTCCTTGATATAGTCTACTGCTTTTAATAAATTTGAAGTATTTTCTTTAAAATTCCCTATTCCCATATTACAACCTTTACAAAGTAAGCCTCGTATTTTTCCTGTATTATGATTGTGATCAACAGCTAAACGATGACCCATATAACTATGAGAAATTCCACAAATTAAGCACTTATAATTTTGTTGTTTCAATATACTTAAATACTCATCTAATGTAATTCCAAATCTAGCTTTTAATTTAGTATTTGCAGTTGATAGTCTACCACTTTCGCTTTTCCACCATTTAGAGCGTCTAACTCTTGTACATTCTTTACATTCACTTTGATACTGAGTTAAACGTTTAGAATAAAAATGAACTAATTCTTTTTCTTGTTTACAAGAGCTGCAATTTTTAGTGGTTGCCTTGAGCATTTTTTATCTTCTCATACGTTCTTAAACTACCGAGTCCTAAAACTCCCAATAAAACAGGCATTATTTCTCCCATTGAAAGACTTGGTAAATTAGTAACTGGATGATTAACTGCAAAAGAAATAAAAACTAAAAATGGTTGTAAAACGTATGTCCATGCAAAAGCAGAGGCACATACCCACATTATAAATGGCCTAGCACCAGCGACAAATAAACTTGAGGATTTTGCCTCTTCTTTGTTAATATCAATTTGACCTTGATCTATTTGAGTAAATAGTTTTAATAATTCAGTTTCATTTTCTGCAAGTTTTAGAGCTAATTCAGCCTTAGCCTTTTCTCGTTCTGCTGTATTAGGTATAATTTTGTCAATGACATTTCCGAGTATTGGCAATAATGTTGTAATAAGTGGAATCATAGTAAGATCCTCCTACTTATATGTCCAATTCCGACCTTTTACTACCATATTTCTTGTAAACTTTTCGGCGTATTCGTTGCAATATAGCTGAAATTCGTTGCTGTGACACTTGCAATTTACTAGCAAGTTCAACCTCACTATAGGGATATCTTAGTAGCAACAAATAGACCTCGCGTTCTCGTCCTTTTAAACCCTCTCCGATTTCTTTAAGCGACTCTAGTCTTAAAGCCTTTTCATCACTATCGGAATCAGACCACGGCGCATTAGCATCACTTAATGTATCAGGGTTAGCACGTCTAGACTCACTTGGGGCGTCATCTTTAGATACCGCACTATCCCAGTACTTAGATTTAGAAAACTTCTCATCTGATAGTTTATTAATTCCAAATTTATCTTTAATTATTTGATGTATATTTTTTGACTCTTTTTCCATTTGATAATACCTCCATTTTAGGCATAAGTAACCATATCTTTACTTTTCTATTTCTAAAATTCTTATCAAATTCTTTTTCTTCCGCATAAGTTTGAACCCATACATCAATATGATCTTTATACCGTTCGTGCATTGTATCATTAATTACTTTAAAACCAATACCTTCTATATAGACAAAATCACCATAGTTAAAAGGTCCACCCCATCGTTTAAGCAGATTCCGACTAACAGCGATACCATGAGGATGTACCCTTTCACCAATAGACGTAGTATAAGGGCTATCATCAGTTTGACTAGGAATGGATCTATAAGAAGTTATGGTCATCGTGCCTATTAAAACGATGGTTAAAATCAGATTCATATAGAATAATCTCCTTTTGTAAGGCTTGAATAGCTTTTTGCATCAATTCTAAATAACTTAAATTTGTATTATCAATATCTATTTCAACAGTCACATACCCTCTTTTACTTCTAAAAGATATATTAGTCATTTTCGTCTCCTAAAAAAGGCGTTATATAAATGCACTATTTCATCAACAGCACTATAAATAAATGGATGTTCTTTAGACTTTGGCTCGGCTAAGCCGTGTGTTTGTAGTATTGAGCACCAAAAATGCAGTAATTCATGTAAAAGAGTCTCAGCAAATTCCGCAACTGTTTTATTTAATTCTTTTGATATACGAATCTCTGAATAGTTTTTAGATTTAATAATAAACTCACCACGTCGCCGTTTAGGACATTCTTTAACTAACTTAATTTTAACTTGCATTAGTCCTCCTGCCAGTTTCTATTACATCTATCACAGTAATATTTAGAAAAACTACCTTCTTTGGATCTAACAACCCAATATAATCTATGTGACTGTCTATGAAATAACCAACAGTTAATTTTAAAAAGGAATCTCATTTATTTTATCCCTCACTTTTTGGTTGTCTATATAATCGACAAGCAAATCTATTAATTCTACTTTTAAGGTGCTATCAAAATCTTCTTTATTTTCTTCACATTTAATTCTAAATGATTCTAATTGATTTAAAAATGATTCAAGTTTCATAGTTATTCTTGATAATACTTTTGTTCTGCGAGTTTTCGAGCTACAAAGTTCCAAACATGAGCCAATATAAGTAATTTTCGAGTGTGTGTTTTAACGGCATTAAAGTTATCAAATGGTCTTTTATCAGTTAATTGACAGTATAAGTTTACATGGGCTTCAGCTTGCTTTTGGTACTCTAGAAATATCTCTTTGGCTGTTTGCACTTAAATACCCTCCTTTACGATGATACTTACATACTAGATACTCTCTACCATTTATAGAAAGTAACCATAGATTATCTGTTTTTCTACTAGCTTCATCTCTTTTTTCATCTACACATTTATTACACCGAAGTTTCATGGTGTCTCCTATAATATACTGCTTCAAAACGATTATTTACAAATTCTTGAATAGCTGTCATTGCTTCTAACTCAGTTTCAAAAATTTCATTAACCAAATATCGTTTACCATTAAATATTTTAACTGTAAATCCATTTGTAAATTCATCTAAGTTAATTTGCATCATTTGATTTTCCTTAATTCATCTTGTAATTCTAACTCTAAAAAGTCCATATACATTAATAAAGCTATTAGATCTTGAAACATTTTTATAATCCTCCTTAATATTTAGTCTCGATAAATTGTTCCTCTACCCTTTCGGGAACGATCTCTATAAAAGCTAAGAGACCTATATAGAGGATGTTTAGACTTTATTTCAAGTCTTTCAGTATTAATCTCGTTTCTGGTTTAGTAATTTTATCTGCTTTCAATGGTTTATCATTAGTTCGATAAGCCCGAAGCAATGATTTTAATTCATCAATTTCTTTTTCTTCAAAACTCTTTCCAAGTTTGTAACCAACTAAAGCCCCGAAAGAATCATTATGTTTATGTTTCACGTCATAATTATCAAACACATGAACTTCAAACTTTCTAGAATCCAATACACGAACTGTACCACCTAGAATAGCCTTTGTTTCGCCAAGTCTATGAACTTCATTTTCAAGATTATCAACCCGATTATTAGTAGTATTGATATTTTCTTGTAAGAGTTTATCAGCATCAATCCGACTATTTGTTTCATTAGTTTGATTATTGCTAATGGTATTAAGAGTTTCTTGATCTATAACACCTGTTTCACCTTGATCTCCTTTATCACCTTTGTCTCCTTGTAGACCTTGCTCGCCTTGGATTCCTTGCTCTCCCTGTTCTCCTTGTGCGCCTTGAAGTCCAGGAATGGAGCTAGGTTGCGCCCATGTACCAGCCGTATTTCCAGAGATACCATTATAGTAAAGGATATCGCCTTGCGCTGGTGATTCCCCTGAACTAAGAGTATCAGTCACATTGTTAGCGAATACGATACCGCTAAATCCGCCAAACAAACTAAGTATAAGTATTACTTTTCTCATTTGTTTCTCCTTTTATTTTTAATCAACCCACTCTTTTACAATATCTTCAAGTGGTTCTAGCTTTTCACTAAATATACGAGTATTGCTATCATCTAAGTAAAAATATCTACCATTTGGTAGAGCGTTTAGTGCATCGCTTATTTCATCTTCAGGTATATTAAACATAACAATTTTTTGTTGACCATCATTTGTTAATTTGTATATATCCATTATTAATCCTCTAATGAGTCTAAATACAAGTAATGAATTCCTGCAAGTATTAAAACTAAATGTAACCCTAAAATAAAGTTTATCATCTTAATCTCCTCAATTAATTCCTACATTAAAGAATTTACGAACCAAGATAAGTATATATAGAGTTACATCAATTGTCAAGGCCAAACTTGTAATAACTTTACCTGCTAGTAAGAAGTTTTCAAAGACTAGATTTTCCATTTTCCTGCCTCCTTATATATCCTGCTTCTATTAAAGACTCAGCGACTCGCCCATAATGTCCCTGCAATTGCCATACAAGACCACTATCTAGTAAGTGTTGGAATAATTCTATAGTCTCTTCATCATTAAGATTGCCATTTTCATAATCTATAATAGCCCCGACTTTATCATAATTGTCTAAATTACTCTGTTTGTTTTTCATAATTAATCCTCCTCTTCATAACATCTTTGAGACTCTCCCCATCCATAATCATTTGATTCATCCGTGGACCACGTAACATCATACCCTTTACACGTTAAGCAATAAGGTCTCATATCATAACCTTTTGGATAATTATGCCAGTGTGCATCAAACGATCTTTGACACTTTCGACAGTATCCGTTTACTTCCATTTGATTGCCCTCCTAACTTATACCACTTTCCACCTTGATAGAAATATGGCTGAAGATACTTAACGACTTTTTTTGGTTGCTCTAAAACTGCAAAGAATCCTTTTTTACTTTTCATTTTATTATCCCCTTATGAGACGTTGAATATCATCAAGTTTTAAGTAATTAAGATTGTTAAAAGGTCTAGCTTGCGACTGATGTTTAGAAGTACTCACACTATATTTCTGAGAGTTACCATACCATGACCCATTAAGAAAAGCATAAATAGGAAAATGATAACCATAAGAATAAACAACATAAACACCTTCTCTACTATACTCTCCAAATAAATTGCTACCTTTAAATGGTTTACACTTTTCTACAAAACGTCTACAGTTTTTATTTGATACTCTCATTGAATCCTCCTTTATCTTAATTCTATTTTACAATTAGTTTCCGTGACTAAAACTGCATCTTGTTTATTCGTATGCTTAATCCTATCAGCCATTGCTTTTACAAGATAAGTATTATCCGTGTAAATGATAATTTCAAGGCTTTTCTCTTCAACACCTTTCCAGAATCCGCGCCCCTTGATCAATGTGAACCCATCAAAACCTATTGATAATAACTCTTTAATCCATTTCTCATTCTTATCTTCTGTATGAATTGAGTAACGTTTCATATAAAGTTACCTGAATCAATTGCACAATATCTATCATATATTTGACAGACTAAATAATATGCTTGAAGTCTATTAATGGCTTTTTTTGAGACAACGAAAACTTCATTAGTTATATAGTTAGTTACTCTAAATTTATAGGTTTTCATAACAGCACCCATTCATAAGAACCATCTGGAAACTGCACTATTTCCCAACCATGACGTTTAGGTTTCATATAATCTCTTTTGCTAATTTTTTAAGAAACGCTTTTAAGGCTTTAGTTGGTAAATAACCTTTATATCCACTCGGTGTTTCTACATACCATGTATCTTCTAAATTAGTTTCTTCTACTAAAAAGAATAATGATTTTATAATTTTTTCTTTATTCATATTAATACCCCTTTTCAAGTATATTTTCTTTATTAAGTCTATTATTCATATCTTTTTGAATTTGTGGATTATCTAAAAAACATTGATAACAAAGTGTATATCCAAAATCACTAATATAAACTGAATCATCATTACAAATATCACAATTATCTTCGTATTCCATATTAAAACCTCCGGTATCCCGTGATTCTCTCAAATAGATAGCCTATGACTTCAATTTGGCTTGTTCCTTCATCTAATGCCATATCAGCCCATCTAAGCGAAAGTTTAAGTGATTCATCCCAGTAATAATCTTTATTGATGATGTTTGCTATCTTTTCCATAGTCTAGTATTGTCCCACAACCGTGTCGGGTTCATTCGTTTTGAAGCATCCAAACCAATAGAAGTTATTCATATTCCTAGCTCCTTTGCTATATTGTGGGGTGTTGGCTTTAAGTCTTCAAAGTCTACCATATTCCCGTAAACGTAGTCATAAATCCAACCGTGTCTAAGAATTTGTGAGACTATTTCGCCGTCCACTTCCTTTACTTCAATCGGCCAACCTGTCAACGTCGCGCTGGTCTTTAAGATCTTCGCTTCATTCCATCCATTCGGCATTTTCATTTGATTATCTCCCGTTTCTGACTTACTACAGTTTAAGGGAGTTACCGATAATTTCAAGGGCTATTTTGTTTTGTTACAACTATTCACAGGTTTGTCACAATACGATTTATACATTGATAGTCAATCATTTACAAAATAGTTTAAAATAAATGGTAGTAGAATGGTTGTATTGACCCCTATTAGTAGAGGGGGATGAATGAGGAGCGAAGGATTAAGCGACGAATCAAACCCATCAACCGTGAGCCGTTGCCGAGCGACTAGCGAAACGCACACGGCGAATGTAAACGTCACTAACATTAATCGTATATTGAGGTTCTGTCTATATGTCATCTGAAGCAACAGATAAGCCAATAATCAAGAATGAAGTCGCTAAGGTTGACTCTAGCAACACAAATACCTTGGCAGAACTTACAGATCAAAACTGGCTGTTTATTAAACATTTCTTAGAAACTAGTGATGTTCGTACTGCATACTCACGTGCTGGTTATACTGGTAAGGTTCAATCAGCACCTTATGAGCTATTTAGACGTTTAAAACCTGCAATTGAAGAAATGGTTAATGCTCAATTAACCTCTAAAATCAAATTTAGTGATGATTTAAATAAAGCTTTATCTATTCCTTTAATTGATAAGGAGCATTTAACCGTATCTGAATGGTTACGATTAAGGAAGTTTGCAGCTAGCCTTATTCCTGAAGTAGCTAATAATAAACAAACACTTAGTGTATTGGTAGTTAATCGCTTCGATAATCAAGAGGAAGCGGACAAGCATAATAGTGGTTTGGGTACTAAACCCACCCATCAACCTAGCAACAAAGATGTTATCGAAGCAACGATCATTCCTCCTAGCAACGAGTAGTCCGGTATAAGTGTTGCATAGACCCTCCAGGGGTAGGAACGGAGGGTAAGTGGAATTGTGGAATGGTCTATTACCCCCCTATTATAGATTTAACTTAATTTACAGACAGAGGAGATGAAAGTGGCAAAAGACAAAAAACTAAAAGAAACGATATATCACGCTGATGGCCAATTTGAATCAGGTAGTCATAGTGACCTACTTGGTAACGAAGAGCTTTTCTCAGCAGACCAACTAACCGAAGAGGATTCCAAGAAAGGCTCTCCTCTGAAACGAAAGGACTAATCGCGGTGCCTTACAATCCTCACGAACGACAGTTCGGGAATTTTAAAAAACTCAAAAAAGAAGTTAAGCTGCCCTCTAAGCCAAAAGTCCATGCAGCAAGGACATCTGTCACAAAATCGAAGAAACGACAGGCAATGGTTGCTAAGTCGTTTGCAGGTTATTAATTGTGCCAGTTATGGCGAGAGGTAAAGAAATCGTGGAGAAGGCAACGGGGAGGGTCATTGGACACTCAAAAACAGCCGAGAAAGCTAAAGCAGCGGCGCGGGTACGAAATGCTATTCATTTCTCAACATGGCGACCTACCCAGGGGCCTAAGCGAAAGACTCGCGGATACTAAGTTCGTTACTGTAGTTTCAAATGATAGAAATACATTAGCTGAAGCCTTACTTAAAAAGATTTACTTTTACCAATAGTTTTACCGTTCGTTAAACATTTTGTAGGTTCTGCCGCTATTGACGCCTTAAAGAACCTCCATCCCTAGGTGATGAAGAAGGCGTCTCCATTTGTCAGAAATATGTATACGGATTTAAGACAAGAAAATATAAAGACTTGTTGCAACCCAACAGTCTATAATAGACTTCATAGATATGACCTAAGTTGTTCTCAATGTTCTCCCAATCGTGATGAGAACAAAAAGAACCACAAGAAATATGGGGTAAGGCCACCTAAGAGTAAAAGGCCAAAAAGGGGCCGAAATTGGAAATAACTCTCCATAAATCACAAGATAAGGTTTTAGACTCAAAAGCAAGATTCATCGGTGTCGTATCCGGTATCCGTGGCGGTAAAACCACGATAGGAGCAATCTGGTTACTCCAGCAAATTCAGGCTGATTATCAAGCTGGTAGGTTTGGCGACTATTTAATATGCGCCCCCACAAACAAAATTTTAGATCAGTCAACGTTGCCAAAATTCAAAGAGTATTTCCCTAGTGATTGGGGAATTTGGAAAGAACAGAAGTCTTATTTTGAACTAGCATGGAAACGTCCTGGATCGCAAGAGCCTTGTCGAATCTTTGTTCGTTCTTTAGATGAACCTGATTCAATTGAAGGTATGGAATGTCTGGCTGCGTGGGTAGATGAGTGCGGCAAGATTAAGCAGCAAGGTTGGATTAACGTTCAGGGCCGTCTTTCCGTGACTCAAGGCCGCGCTATCCTAACCACAACTCCTTATGCAGTTAATTGGTTCTACCGCGATATCGTGGCGAGAGCAACTGCAGGAGATAAAGACTATGAATTGGTAACTTGGGCTTCAGCCGACAATCCTGCATTTCCAAAAGAAGAATTTGATCGAGCGAAGCGGACCCTGCCTAAAGCTATATTTGAAAGGCGGTACCTAGGGCAGTTTACCCGACTTGAAGGATTGGTCTATCCAGAGTTTGATGAGACTGAACATGTAGTTGACCAATTTGATATTCCTGCAAACTGGGTTAGATTTGGTGGACTCGACTTTGGTAAGTCAAATCCTAATGCGATTCTCTGTATCGCAGAAGATCCAGACACAAAGATTTTTTATGTTTATCGAGAGTTCTATCAAAGTGAAACTCTTCTTAAAACAATTTCTCAGTTCTTACATAATCAAGATTTAGCTTATGTGTATGCAGATACACAAGCTGCTCAGTTAATCATGGAACTAAATAGATTCTATGGTAATAGAAATGTAAGACCAGCAGATAAGGCTAAAGATACTGGTATCCCTAGGATTAGAACTCTTCTTGCTGAGAATAGACTTAAATTTTTTAAAGGCATGACTCCAAGGACAGTTGATGAGATCTTGGAATATCATTATGCTGCACCAGACTCAGATGGATTTAATAATGATAAAACAGTAGATAAAAATAATCATGCTATGGATGCGCTTAGATATGCATTTAGTCGCCCAATCTCAGGGCTATATTTAAATCATGTTGGTGCTGCTAGGGGCAAGCAACGTAAACAATATAGTAAACGCGCTTTTATTTTAGACCCACATACGGGTTACTAGGAAATATAAAAATGGCTGAAGAACAAACATCAGTTGGAACTATGCAAGATCAAAAGATGCAATCCGACTTCTCTCCAATTCAATTAGTAGCTACAGAAGGCATTGAAGGATTTGAAGCCCAAAAGAAAATTGTAGAAGCAATTGTCCCAATGTTTGAGAAATGGCAGAATTGGCGTCAATCTTATGAAAGAATTTGGGAAGAGATTTATCGTCTTTACTTTTCTAGCCAAGATAAATTTAAAACTTCAACTCGTTCTTCTATCACTGTTCCTATAGTCTTTCAAGTTATTGAAGCTGCTGTTCCTAAAATTGTTAATACAATCTTTGGCTCAGGTGAAGAGTTCTTTGATATCGTGGCAACTGATCCTAATGATGATGCTTTTGCCACACAGATTAAAATGCTTTTGACTTATCAATTGGGTCAAGCTGATTTCATGATTAAGTTTGTGGATTTCTGTAAACAATTACTACTTTATGGGACTTCTTATTTTTATGTTTATTGGAAAACAAAAAGAGAATGGGTTTTTACAAGAGAACCTATTAGAGAAACGCCCACAATCAATGGATTCAGTTTGGGTGAACAAGTTCGTTGGGAAGAGAATCGAGTTTATAAGGTTACAGAACGACGACCAGAGATTGATGTTCTAGATATTCTAGATGTCTTTCCTGATCCTGAATCGCGGAATGAAAAAGATGCAAGAGGTTTATTTGTAAGATCTTGGATTCCTTTGTCTGATGTTAAAGAAATGGGTAAAGGACAGTATCCAATCTTTGCAAATACAGATTCTCAGGCTCTTCTTTCGGATGATCATAATTATGCAGCTTCACGGCAACTTAGAAGTACAATCCGTGGTGTAACAAATATTTCTTCTGGTGATAAAGAAATTGTAGAAGTTATTACTTATTGGGGATATTATGACTTGGATGGAGATGGAATCAAAGAAAAAGTTCAAATCGTTATTGGTAATCGTAATATCTTGTTTGTTGCTCGTCAAAATCCTTTTCACCATCAGCAATGTCCTGTTATTCGATGTGTATTCTTTCCTGTCCCATTAGAGTGGTATGGACTTGGATTAGTTGAACCAGTTATTTCTAATGTCCATGAACTATGGACTCTTCGGCGGCAGCGATTAGATAATATCAATTTAGTTATTAACAGAATGTGGAAGGTTAATAGTCTTGCTGATGTAGACTTAGATACCCTAATCTCAACTCCTAATGGAATTGTTCTTACAGATCAGATGGATGGAGTTGAGGCTCTTGTAACTCCTGATGTAACAGGCAATGCCTATACTGAAGCCGCAATTGTTCAAACAGATATTGAAAATGCAACTGCACCTAGATCTATTCAAGGCTCACCTGAGAACGGTAAACTTGGTAGAACAGCTAAAGGTGCTCAATTAATCATAGGTCAGGCTCTAGAGAAGTTTGCTGTAGGAACCAAATTAGTTGAAGAATTAGGTATTAAACGAGTTCTTAAATTGGTTCATGCTTTAAATCTTCAGTTCATTGATGATGACGATATGCTTAATTCAGTATACGGAGTTATCTTTCCTGCTCCACTTAGAGTTGAGGATTTAAGAGCTGATATCAAATTTAAAATGATTGGAATTAGTGACATGGTGGGAACAGAAGGTAAAGTTAATCAACTTACTTCATTCCTTGGAATTGGAGCACAATTCCTTGATCCTTCTTCAATTGAAGCAATTCTTAAAAAAATCTTTGAATTAATGGGTTTTAATAAAGATGAAATCAAATTAGTTGGTATGGCCAATCCACAAGGACAAGTTGCTCCTCAAATCATGCAATCAATTTTAGGTCAGGTAGCGAATCAAGGTGGACAAGCTGGACCACCTCAAATACCCCCACAGAGGTAACTATGAGCGAATTAACTGATGAGCAAGTAGCCAGTTTAGATAGAGCAGCAGCACAAGGTGGAATGGTGCGCGATCTTTGTCAGCACCCTGGTTTTAAACTTTACCTTAAAACTTTAGAAGATATTAAAGCCAAGAAAGAAAAAGCATGGCTTCAAGGAACAGAAGAAGAAGCTAGAATAGCTAGAGCACATGCTCAAGGACTTGAATTAGCAATAACTGAACTTAAAAAATTTATTATCTCTGGTGATCGAGCTGGTAAGATGCTCGATAATAACAATTTAAAATAAGACCCCTGCACCAGAGGCAGGACAAGTCTAATAGGAAGTAAAACAATGGCCGACGATAATCCAGTAGCACCCGCAGCAATAGCGGATAATGCAGATAAGACCGTCCCAAATCAAAGTAGTGCAGCTAGTTCAGAACCAGCACATCAAAGTCCCACCGACAATGGTGCAAACACTGAACCAGCTTTCGATCCTCGGACAAGTTATGATGGCTTGAAGTCGCAGTTCGAGAACCTTAATAAAAGCTATAGTGAGATTAGGCGAGCATATACCCAATCAACACAAGGTTATTCTGATCTAAAGAAACAAATGGATCAGATGGTTAAGGCTCTTCAAGAAGCAACTCAAGAAGAAGTTAGCCCCGAAGATTTTATGAAGTCTTTACAGTCACAAGGAGTAAAAGCCTTTGATCCTCTTCGTCAGAAGTGGACCAGTGAAGTTAAAAGTGAATACGAAAAGGCATTAGAAGAACGAGATACGCAAATAACTCAAATACAGACTCAGTTTGAAGTTATGCGAAGAGAATTGGATGTTACAAACTATCCAGACTTTGCTAAACTAAAACCGATTATGAATGAACTTGCGAATAGTGAGAATTGCCCCGTAGACTTTAACCAACCAGTAGGCGTAATTTACGATGCCTTGTATAAACTAGCCAAGACTGTCAGCGCAGAGCAATCTGTCAAAGAAGCACATAGCCGAGGCACTAAAGAAGCTGAAGCTAGAATCGCAAAAGAAGCGGGAACCGCAGTTGCGACTGGTGGGAAAGCTGGATCTATCAGTAATCCTGCTGACATTAAAGACATAAAGAAGTTAAGAGAATATTATGTCTCTCAGTTAGGGGAAGCTGACTAAGACCAGTATTCCTGAATGATAAACTCATTCACTCGTAAGGACACAAATTACAATGGCTAATACAATAGGAACAAACGCATCACCTGGGAATACATACGCAGACCCAGGGATTTATTATGACAGGCGATTCTTGGAACGGTTGACCCCGCAGTTGTATCTCAAACAATGTGGTGATATGAAACCCCTCCCAACTCGTTCTGGTACACTTATCAAATGGCATCGACTGAATAAACTAGTCGCCGCGACCACACCGCTTACGGAAAACACAACTCCGTCCGAGACGACTGTTGGCACGACCCCAGTTTCAGTTGAGCCTCTTACCTATGGATCTTGGGTTAAAGTTTCTACGGAACTAAACCTCAAATCTATTAACCCCATCGTCGAAGAAATCCAAGATGAGCAAGCTGATCAAGCTGCTCTTACCTATGATACCGTTATTTTTAACGCGATTCATGGTAATTTTACGGATCAATTCGCTGGTGGCGCGGTTTCTGAAGTCACTGTGGCTGATACGTCAGTCCTCAATGCCTCTGAAATCCGTAAAGCTGTATACTCTCTCCGAAATGCCAGCGTTCCTGGCTTTGAAGGGAACCTGTATAAAGCTGTCATCCATCCTGCTCAACAGTTCGATCTTATGTCGGACGCTGCAATCGGTAGCTGGCTTGACATCCTGAAGTACACAACTCCTGATCCTTTGATGAAAGGTGAAATCGGACAAATCTACGGGGTTCGTTTCCTCGTCTCTCCTAACCTGCAAACAGGTACGGGCGCGACTGATACGACCTATCGTGCATTTGTGTTCGGTCGTCAGGCGTTCGGTGTTACTGAGTTGTCTGGAAATGGTGTTAAAACCTTCCGGTTCAATGAAGGGAATACGGAGAACCCGTTGGTGCAGTATAGCACAATCGGTTGGAAGTTTATGATGGCTGCTGTTGCCTTGCAGGCAGAGCGCGCTGTCGAAATTTACACTGGTTCGGCTGCTGATAACTAAGCCTTATAGTTTTACTCTGCTCCTTGTTCTCCCCATTGGGGCCTTGGAGCAGGGCTAAGGCTATAAGCGTTCGCTAAAACTCACATTGTTCGTGAATTGCGAATATTTATTCGGAAAATACGAATAGGAGTCTAAATTGCTTTCAGGTGAATTTGAAAGAAAGCTACGAAAATTAAATCGTGGCCTACAAATATGGTGTGGTAATGATAATTCCAAACCCGCAGGTCTTTTTATTATGAAAAATGGTGAGTATACTCAAATTTGCGGTGTTGATAAGAATTATATACCAAAAACTATAATTAAAAATTCTGATGGATCAATTTTTAAAGCAGGATGGTTACGGACTTTAAAAATTCTTTTGAAGCAAGGTTATATAGAACGGTTTAAAGCAGAAAAGGTCTTTAACATCTATCTTGGAAATTTAGGGAGAAAAAATGTATCCACAAACAATCGGACAATGCCTCAAGTGTCACCAATTGAAAATTCAAGTCGAGGGTGAAATTAAATGCCTTCGTTGTGAGAGTCCTAAACCAGAAGGTTCTAAAAGAATCAATACACTAGAAGATCCAGGTGAGGAAGGACTTAAAAAAGTATTAAGTAATTCAGGGATTACACTACCAAAAGGTGAAAAGCCTAATCATATAAGTAAACCAGTTTTAGAGCATCCAGGAATAGGTGCCGCAAAGGAAATACAGCAAAATTTAAATCAAGCAAGATCAATTGATTCACTAAGTTTAGCTTTAGTTCATTTAAAAGCAATTCCAGTTCCAAAAGATTTAAAACAGTTTAAGAAAATTAGAAAAGCAATAGATTTACTTGAAAGTCTTGGAGAATAAAATGCCATCTACAAATATGGATACTAAAAATAATCAAGATGCCACAGAACCAGTTTTTGAATTTACTTTACCACAAAATGAACTAGATGCTCCTTTAGCAGTTGGAGAATGCGGAGAAGTATCAATTCCAGTAGAAGTAGTGGCTGTTGGAAAAGACGGAGTAACCCTTCGTAAATATGGAAAAGCTAAAACAACTGAAGATTTTAAAGAAATGTCCTCAAGCCAAATACGTGAGAAAGTTGGTACTGTTGGGGATGAATATGAGCCAAACTTAAAGAAAGAGGAAAAATAAATGTACAGACTAATTAGACCAATAGATAATTCTCAAACAGAGATTGAAGTAAAAGAATTTATTACACGGGATATTGCTCCTGAAAGTGGACTTATTGAAATTGATAGTGAAATTATTAAATATGGTAATTCGACGGCACATAAATTTATAGATTGTATAAGAGCATATTCTGGTACTTCTGCTGCTTCTCATACTAAAAATAGTGAAGTAGATGTTAAAGATATTAAAGATACTGGTTCTAATAATGTTAGTGTTAAAGTTTTTACTCTCAGTTTAGGTGAAACAGTAAATTATACCCTAGAAAATCCCACAAATCCTGGAAGAACTCAAGTTGTTAATATTAGTCATTCTGCCGATAGTCTTGGAACTTTAACTGTAAATGGTGGATTTATTGGAGTTGGAGAATCAAAAGAGTTTACTTGGGATACTGTTAGTTGGGTTGTTGAAACTGATGCAACTGGTGGAGGTGGAGTAACACAATTAACAGGCGACGTTATTGCCGGTCCTGGAAGTGGTTCTCAGGCTGCAACTGTTAGTTCTTTATTGAATGGTGAGATTACTCTTGCTAGTGGTCCAAATACTAAAATTTATGCTCAAGATCCTCAATTTGGTGGACTTACAAGTGTAACATTAGCTTCAAAAATTACTACTGGATTTTCTCCCGCTGTAATTCTTTATCAAGATGATTTTGCTATTGATATGTATTCTGATCAAAGTGAAATAGTTTTTGATGATGTTACTAAATATATTCGTATTCTTCCTGAATTTACTGAAGTTGCTTATTTTGATGTTTTAGGACTTAAAGTAATTAATGGCGGAACTGGAACACCTTCTATTTCTCCCTCAAGTGATCCTACAAGTGGATTATATTTTAATGCAGCTTCAACTAATATTACATCAGCTACGCAACAAGTAGCCTCATTTGATGATGCAGCAATTGCTTTCGTAGTTGACGGTGCAAATGTTGAAGTAGATATTCTTCCGACAAAAGTTGAGTTTACAATTGGTAGTACAGTTGCCAATTTTAATCCAGCAGGATTAGCAATTATCCCTGGCTCAGCCTCTACCCCAACAATTTTCTCATTAACTGATCCTACAACTGGTATTTCTATTTCTGAATCTGATGGACCTTCGATAATTTATCAAGGTACTCAAGTAGCGGCATTCTCTTCAGTTCAAACTGATATTGCTGGTGATGCGGGCTTTAATTTTGAATTACAACTTAAATCTACTGGTGGAACTCAAGGAGCATTTCTTTTTACTCCAACAGCATCAATTCAAGCAGTTCATAGTTCTACAAGAGTTGATTTAAATTCCAATGGTACTACAGATTTACGAGTTGATAATGATTCAACTGCTGGTAATACACGCTTATTAGTTTATGATGTGGATAATGGAACACTTGAAAGAGTAAGTGTTGGTGTTGCAGACTCAGGTGGAGTTGGATTCAAAGTTTTAAGGATTCCTAACTAATGGCATCAAATTGGCCTAATTATCCTAGTGAAACACAGAATGGTGATGAACCTACCCATTCACCAAATAAGTCTCAAAATTCATTATTAGTAGCTGAACGTGGTTCACAAAGGACAAAGAGATTAGAGACAGATTCTCTTAATAATCTTTATGTTCGTATTGGTGGTGGAACATCTGGAATACCTGTATTTACAAGTACAATTAATTCTTATTCAGAAACCTTAGTTGCTTTTGCTACTCCAACAACTATCTTAACTTATCTAGTACCACTTGGTCAAACTTTATATATAACTGAAGCAATAGGATGGGGAGATACTAATGGAGAATTTCTCATTAAAGTTAATGGAATTACCAAAGGTGGAGGACGAACTACTGCTGCAACTCCTAATTTTGCAGGAGACTATATCTCTGCTCCAATCATAGCAATGGCAGGAGATACTGTGACTATTGTAGCAGAACACTTTAATCCCTTGTCTAAGACTATGAAAGCTAATTTACTTGCTGGAATAGTTTAACATGGATATTAGATCTAGTTTAACTATAAGAAATAAACAACTAAAAGTTAGAAAACTTGAATTAGAGTTAAATATAGAACGTATGAATTTAAGAAAAGATGAATTGGATGAAGAAAAAAGAAAAATTGATGAAAATCTTCAAGCAACAAATAAAGCAATTTTAGAATTAGATAAAGAAATAGGAAACTAATATGGCAGATTTCGATTCCCAATTACCAGTACGAGCAATAGCAACTCAATTTACTACAGAGGTTGCCGATTCAGCAGGAACTACAATTAATCCATCTCGTGAAGATGGTAATTTAGCTACAATTGCTGGTGACACCACAAGTATTGATAGCAAACTTAATACTCTTGGTCAGAAACCATCAGCAACATCAGTTCCAGTTGTTATTGCAAATGATCAATCTTCGATTCCATTTACAATTGATGAAGGTAATACAGATGAGGTTAGTTATGATACTCAAGCTGCGTTAGCAACATCTGCATCAGATACTCATTCTTTTACTCCTGCAGCCGACCTTCGAGTTAAAAAAGTTCAAGCCTCGGCATCTGGTCAAATGAAAGTTGAGGTTAAATGGGGAACGACTGGTGGTGAAATAACTAAGCATATTAGTTTTACATCCAAAGGCAATTTAGATTTTCAAGTTGAATGGCCCGATGGAATCTTTTTAACGTCTGCTGATACTATTCAAGTTATTAGAACGAATACAGATAACCAAACAATGGATGTTTACTCAAGTATTGTTTATCAACTTGACTAAAAGGAATTAGGCCAATGGCCGATTTATCATTTACTCAAAGTGCTGATCCGGTAAGTATCTTTAATGATTCAACTGGAAACCAATTAGCTATAGAAGCACTAGGAAATCTTGCAGCACAAGATGTTTCTCGATTATTTACTATAAATAATAAAACATACACCAATGCTTTTGAAATTAATGCGGCAACTGGTGGTGCAGATAATACTCAAATACTAATAAGAAATCCGAATGGAAGCGGAAAGATTTTATATTTTTTCATGCTTTCAGTTGGAGTTGAAATAAATAACGTATTTGTTACGTATAAAGTGTTTGCGAATCCAACTATTACTACCAATGGAACAGCACAAACTCCTGTATCACTAAACTTAGGTGGAGGAGCTGGAGCAGCCGTAGCTCTTGTCAACACGCTTCCAACAGTTTCTGCGTCTGGAACACCTTTAATCTTCAAATTAATGAGTCAAAATGGAGATCAAGTAGAATTGACGAGTGATGGCATACTTGCAGTTAATCCAAATAACTCTTTATTGATATCAGCAAATCCGCAATCTAATAATCGTGTATCAGCTTATACGTTACACTGGGCTGAAATTTAATGCCTAATTTTTTAGTTTTTTCAAATACCGAAACTGTTCAAGTTGTACCAGTGCAGCATTTTTTTATTTCTCAGTCAGTTACTTTTACTGGAACATCTACAGGTACAGTTATAGACTTATCTACTAATCCATTATCAAGATTTTCTATCCAAGTTACAGGAACAGGAGCTTTACCCACACTATGGACAGTCTTAGTAGAAGGAAGTTTGGATAATTCTAGTTGGACAACAATTTTAACTCATACTAATGTAACTGGTAATGGTCTTTCCTTATCGATGGGTGCAAGTAATTTTCCGGTGTTATATGTAAGATTGCGGTGTACGGGTTTAACTTTAGGACTAGCTTCAAATATAGTTGTTAAATTAGTTGGAGTTAATTAGTGCCAATAGATCAATCTAATCAATTTGACTTATACTCTACAGTTAATACTTATAGCATTGCCGTAAGTGCTAATATGGTCTCGGCTGGAACTGATAATCCCCTTATTTTATTTAGAAATCCAGCTAACTCTGGAAAAACAATTATAATTACGGATATATATGCTGGAACTCAAGTTTCAAACGTATCAGCAACATTTAAAGTATTTAGTACGCCAACTATAACAAGTAATGGAGCTAGTCAGACTCCAATTGTGAGAAATATAGGAAGCACCTGTCCTCCTTCAGTTTCTCTTGTAACATCATTACCAACTATTAGTTCAAATGGTTCAGCGGCTTGTAGTCGGGTTCAAGGACAAAACAGTAACTCGGCACACTTTAAAAATGAATATAATTTTATTTTAATGCCGAATACGGCACTTTTAATAACAGGCGATCCTCTTTCTAATAATAGATTATCGCAAATAACTATCGTATGGGCAGAAATCTAGTATGAATTTAAATATTATTGAAGTGACAGACCTAAAGAATCCGGTTGAATTACATACTTGGTTAGAGAGTCACCCTTTAATAACTATTCACAGTATTGCACTTCAAGGGTACATTTTTTATATTTTTTACATCTAAGGATAAACTATGCAAGCGAGTCAAATTTTAACTGATGTTCGTAGAGAGTTACTAGAAACATCGCCAATATTTTGGTCAGACGCAGAATTACTTCGCCATCTTAATCGTGGCGAATTAGATTTTGTTAATAAAACACGTATTTTAGAAGATACAGCTCAACTTTCTTTAGTTGAAGGCCGTTTAGACTATCCTCTCCCTCAAAACTGGTTATCTGCAAGAGCTGTTTTTCATAAGATTTTAAATGCAGATAATACATTCTCATGGAAACGAATCTATCCATCTAATCTAGAAAAGATGGCACAACAAAGACCTAATTTCTTAAATGTGGAAGGACCAAATAAAGGTAGACCAGTTAGATATTGGATTTGGGGAAAAGAACTTTGGTTAGATCGTGCTCCTGATACTACTTATGCAACAACTCTTTATCTTTTCTATAAATCTACTCCTATTCCAATTGTAAATACCAATCAATCTATCAGTATACATGATTCACTTAGTGAAGCTCTTAATGCTTATATCCTTTGGAAAGCATGGAAGAAAGAAAAAGAAACTGATTTAGCTGAAGAGCAAAGACAAATTTATACTCAATACGTTTCAGAAGGACGTAAGTGGGTTAAGAAGCAAAGTGGGGATCAACGTAATAGAATTGATATTGATTCACCAATAGCGATGGAATCAGCACCAAGTATGTTTGATCCATTAGCAGGCTAGTAAAGGAGATTATAATGAAAGAACAAGTAAAACTAACTGGTCATATCAATTTTAAATTATTTGATGAGACTGGAAAACTTAAGACTGAAAGAGATATTAAAAATGTGGTTGTAACTGTTGGTAAAGAATTTCTTGCCAGTTGGCTTACAGTTGCAACTCAAACTGATCCATTTATGTCATTTATTGGATTGGGAACTGGATCAACTGCTGCAACATCTAGTGATACAGATCTTGAAACTCCCCTTCCAACGAGAGTTCAAGGTACACTTACAAGTATTGGAGTTGTTTGGCAAAATCAAGTTACTTTTGGTCCCGGTGTAAATACGGGTACTGTGACTGAATCAGGAATTTTTTCAGACTCAAGTCTTGGAACAATGCTCGCTCGTCAAACTTTTACAGGAATCCCCAAGAACTCTTTAGATAGTCTTGAAGTTACTTGGCAAATTACATTCGCATAAACTAGAGGTTAATTATGGCTAACTTTCCTATATCAGTTTCAACAACTGATCAACTACATACAGGGGTTAATAATTTAGCAACCTCTTTAAGTTCTGCAATTAATAGTGTTGTTACGACAATTCCTGTAGCTTCAACTACTGGGTTTCCTTCAGTTGGAGCTATAACTATTGATTCTGAACGAATAAGTTATACATCTATTAATCCAACTCAATTCCTTGGTTGTACAAGAGGATTTGGTGGTACTATAGCTGTGTCTCATTTAAATGCTAAACCTGTTGAATTTACTTATGGTGCTGAATTTCATAATGATCTTAGAGATGAAATTATAGCTATTGAACAAGATTTATCAGACCGTTTAGGATTAAATACTGGATCAGATGAAGTTAATTTATCAGGACCATTGTATACAAATGGTCAAACAATGGCTGATAGTATTACACAAAGTACAGATTTACGACTAACTTCATTTGGAGCTTTTTTGGAGTCTGATGCTGGTTTTATATCTGTAAATACTTTATCTAATGGAAAAAATATACACTTAGGAACAACTGGTTCAGGTGCAAGCGCAGGTAATATTTATTTACAGGATAGAAGTCATTTAACTACTGATACAGGAGGTTTTGTTTTAATGCCTGTAATTAATGGTACACCAACAGGTACTCCAACTTTTCCTAGTCAAGATTGGCCTTTTGTTTTTGATAAATCAGCAAATAAACTTTGGGTTTATAATGATGATACTAATACATGGGTTGGTGTGGTTTTAGCTTAATGCAATTTAATACTCAACAATTTAATACGTCTCTTTTTAATGATGAAGAGTCTATTGGAAGTCTCTTAGTTTTACTACTAACTGAATCTATTTCTTCTAGTGATGATGAAATTAATATTCCCAATAAAATTCTTCATGAAACTATATTACTTCTAGATGATTTAAGAGGGCGTCTTTCTTCTAAAGGCTGTCAAGATACACTTAGATTAGCTGATTGGCTTACGATTAAACGCAGTACAAATCAAAGTAGGTGGTTTGACTAATGGACTCAGTTAAAATTACAATAGCTCCTGAAGATTGGGGAAATTTAGTTACCAAGTATCCAGCTTACGCAAAACGTCTTAAAATTGGAGATTTTACAGCAGGAACTAAAAATATTGATACAGATGTTAAAGGTATTATTACTAAACGTAAAGGTTCAGTTCTTTATAATACAACTCCTTTATCTAATCCTATCCGCGATCAATATGAAGCTATCTTTACTGATGGTGCAAGACATCTTTTAGTTGTTGAAGGTGGAAATCTTCACTATTCAACTGGTGATAATATATTTACTTTAGTAACTGCTGGATATTCACCATTTGGATATTTTGAATTTGCAACTACACAAAACCGGATATATTTTGGTAATGGTATTGATTCTCCACAGGTTTATGATCGTACTACAACTTATGGCGGAGTTTCTTATACAGCCCCACAAACTAAAGTTATGGGAGCACAAGCTCCATCATCTGCTCCAACAGCCGTAGTAGTTGCAGGTGGAAGTGTACCAGTTGGTTCTCATACGTATAAAATTACTTTCATTTATTATGATGCTGAACAATCAAATGGTGGACCTGCTACAGGAGTTGTAACAACTACTTTAGGCAATCAGACTGTTAATTTAAGTTCAATTCCTATTGGTGGATATGGAGTCGTTGGCCGGAATATTTATCGTGATGATAATGATGGTAATTACGTCCAGGTTGGAACACTGTTAAATAATACAGCAACTACGTTTTCTGATACAGTAGCGGCAGGAACGTTTCCAATTCCAATAGATCATTTCACTCCTCCTAATTTCTCTATGATTACTCTTTGGTTAGACCGTCTTTGGGTTTCTAGAGTTTCAGGAGATCCTTATACTCTCTTTTTCTCTGACCCTGGTTTTCCTGATATCTATCCAGATACCAATTTTATTATCTGCAATCAACAAGATCCAATTGAAGCAACTATTGTCTATTTTGATAGACTTATTGTTTTCAATAAGAAGAGTATGGGTCAAATTCTTGGTACTACAAAAGATACCTTTAGATATGCTGATATCCAAGGATCAGTTGGATGTGTAGATAATCGTTCTATTCAAATTCGTGTTGTTAATGGTGTTCCTATTATTGTTTGGTTAAGTGATCGCGGGTTTTATTCCTATGATGGAAATAGTGTAAATTATTTAAGTGACCCAATTGAAGATCAAGTAAATTTTAATATCCAGCAATCTAGTCAAAAACAAAATAAGAATACACAATCAACTCAAGCAGATTTTCAAGGAGGCACAGCCTCAACTGGAATTGATTTAGACTCAATCCCTGGATCAATTACTACTATTAATCCAACTAAGACTTGGGATGATGAGGGAGATTGGGAAGGTGGAAGTTCACTAACTAATATCTCTACAAATGATGGAACTAATACCATTAAAGTTCCTACTCGATTTACTATTCCTTATTATCTTCAAGCAGCTCCATCAGGAACTACTAGTTACGGAACTTTTACTAATTTAACATTTGGTGATGATATAGAAATTATTCCTCCAAGTACGATAAATTTTTTAGAAATTGGATTAAGTTCACATTCAACATCTACAGGTGCAAATAGTTTTTCGGCAACAAATGATAGTTCTTCTCCTCCTGTTCTTGGCTCACATTGGGTATCTAGATTTATAGTACCAGATAGAGCTGGAAATTTAACTAATATTAGGATTCGTATTAGAGATGTTGTTAATGACGCTAATCCTTTTAACATGGGAACATTTATTGTCTATACTGATTTATTTGGCACTCCAAATGTTTCAATATTTGATGGTGGATCTTGGACAATGCCGAATTTATCTTCGGGAACAACTATAGATAGTGGTGTAATTAGTGTGCCATTAGCAGCAAATACAACTTACTGGATTGGATTTAAAAATACTCTTTCTACAGCTCAACCATTATATAATGGATCAGGAAATCCAGTTGCACCAAATGGAATAAAGCGTAAGTCAGGGGCTAGTTGGATAAATGAGGCACCTGGTAACTATATGAATATGTCATTTAGTTATTGTGCGAATCCGGTTTCTAAAACAGGACAATGGACAGGACCAGTTCATGACTCTTTTTCAGACTCAGTTTCTACAACATTAAATATTGCACATACTGGATCATATCCAACAACTTCAACTTGTAGTGGTTCTACAATTACAGGAGCCTCAACTACTGTTGAAGGAAGTAATAGTCCTACATTTAATATTACTGAAGATGGATCACCAGTCTCAGAGTCAGTGGCTAATTTAAATGGAAATCAAAATTTAAGTATTTCAGGAAAACGTTATTGGCGAGTTAAAATTGTTTTAACTACTAATGATGACCGAATTGTTCCACAAGCAGGTGTTCCAACTCTCACATTTTCAGTTACAGGTATTTGGATCAGTGAAACAATTGATGCTAGTGATGATGTAACTGATTTTACTGCATTAGATTCTATAACTTCAGTTCCTTCTGGAACTTCTATTATTTTTGAGGTTGCTACCTCAGCTAATGATATTACTTATCCTGATGGTTTTGTGGCTTTTGGAACTGAAGTAGTTAGACGCTATATAAAAGTTCGAGTTACTTTAACTACAAATGGGATAAATTCTGTGACTCCTTCAGTAAGTTCTTTAACTTTAAAATGGACTATTACTTCAACTTTAACATCATCTATTATTGATACAGGTGTTGCACCTCCTGCAGGATGGGATATTTTTCAGTCTACTTTTCTTTTAAATGGGGGGTCAGTAACATTTGAAATGCGGTCTGCTTCTAGTGCATTAGGTATTCCAGCGGCTACTTTTTATCCCGTAACCCCTGGTACATTTCCAACTCTGGTACCAGTATTTCAATTTACTCAATGGCGTGTAACTCTTATTTCTACTGCTAATCAACTACCTAAAATTGATGACGTAACAATTAGTTGGTTTGTTGAATTAACAAATTCAGTTAGAGTTAGTTCATTATTTTATAATGGACGGTACTATCTTTCTGCTGCAGAATTTAGTGAAGAGGTTAATAATATAATTTTTGTTCTCGATCTTGATAGTAAATGGAGAGTTTATAGAGGATTGGCGATTGCTACTTTTTCTTATTTTTTAAATTTACCTTATTGGGGTTCTGCGACCGAAGGGAGTATATTTAGATTTTTAGAAGGTGCTAATGATAATGGAATTAGTATTGCACTAGAAATCCATACAAAAGCATTTGATTATAGTACAGGCTATAAAGATAATTCAGATATGGTAAAAGTACCAATTGATTTAACTCTTCAAGGTAAAAACACTGGTGCTGCATTTGAAATTAGTTATTCAGTTGATGAAGGACAAACCTTTTTACCTATGTACTTAAATAATGGAAGTACAATTTTTACTTCTTCTTTGGCAAACACTAATTTTTATGCTTATTTTAGAGCTGCTAGTGATGAAGGTCAAGGAAGAACAGTAATGTATAGAATTACTTCAGATGATGATAATTTAGTTGAAATTCATTCAATGAAAGTTTCTTCTTTAATTAGAACTCAACTTCCTATAATTACAGGATAAGTAAATGATTACACAAAAGAATCCATTAGGAAATGAACCAAAACCAGAAGTTGTTCAAGAGAATTTTCGTCAATTATTTGAAGTTGGTCATACACATCTAGGCCGTACTTCAGCCCCATCAGCATCAGAAGGCTCAAACTGGGATGTTATTCCAGTTGAACTAGCTGGATCTGCATATTTATATGTAAAGTTTCCATCATTAGGATGGAAAAGTGTTTTGTTAAGTTAAGGAGATTTTATCATGTTTGAAATTTTACAAGTTGTTTGGGATTTTTTAAGCCGAGATGTTTCAGGTGGGGCTTCATTAGCAATTGCTCCTGCTTTAATATTTGCTGCAGGTGCCGCGACAAGTATGTTAGGAAAGAAAAGTAAAGGACCAAAAGTTAATATTGCAGGTTTAAATGATTTAGTTCAAGGAAATGCTCAAAAGAAACGTGAAATAATTGGTGGGTTAAACCCAATGTTGCAACCTTTAAGCCAACAATATGAACGAAAACAAGGTCAAATAGGATCTGATTTTGTTAGTAATGTTGCAGGACAAGGACAACAGTATCTCAAAGATGTTGAAGAAACTGGAAAAGCTAAAGATACAGCAAGATTTAACTTAGCACAAGAGCAAACTTTTAGACAACTTCCTCAAGTGCAGCAAGCTATTCGAGAATCCTTAGCTGGAACTGGTGGATTAGGACGTGGATATGCTATAACTGAACTTGCTAAAGCTCCTTTACAGGCCGCTCAAAATCTTTCTGATCTTACAAAAGAATTGACCATTAGTGGTGCTGAACGAAGAGGTCAAGCCTTAGATCGAGTCTATCAAACTAATACAGGTGCTCAGCTTAATAAACTTGGTATTGATAAAGATACGGCTAATACTCTTTTAGAAACAGGACGATCTGACGTTCTAACTCAGGCTGCTCAATTACTTGGTGTTGAAGATCAACTTACTGAAGATCTTCTAGGAATCCAACAATTAGCTGTGGGTAATGAATTTGCTAGATCTGGTGCCGCTAATCAGAATCAAAACTCAATAATTCAAGCATTAGGACAATTAATAGGTTCTTATGCTGGAAAAGGAGCAAGCTAATGGCTAGACGAGTCCCTCAATTTTCTATTGATGAAATTCAAAAGGCTATTCAAGGTCCAGATGTAGGTAAAGCTATTTCTGGTGGATTAAATGCTTATAATGATCAAAGAACTCTCGAAGAAACTATTGCCGATAAACAAGTTGCTAGACAACGTGCTCTTCAAGTAATTCAAGCTGAGATTGCTAAAGCCAAAGAAGAAAAAGCCCAAAAAGATAAAGAACAACAGTTCGCTCAAACTTTACAGGGTCCAGTTGTGGCTACTCCTGGTGGACAGGAAATTCGAGCTGCTGAAACACAGGCTCTTGCCCCTGAATTTGCTACAGGTGGAACTCTTGCTAAAGCATTTCCTAAAGAAACTGCTGAATCTTTACTTAAATCTAAACTATTGGCTCAATCAGAAGAAGGTAAAACTGAACGAGCTTCGATGAAGAAAGATCAACCTGGAAGAGCAGATAATGTTAAAAGTGTATTTGAAGTAAATGGCCAACCTTATATGCTCAAATATAGTGGTACAATTGAACCATTTAATGTTCCTGGAAAAGCGGAACCATTTGTTAAACCAACACTTCCTGCTGCTGAGTCAGAAAAACTTGGTGATTTTGATACAATTAGTAAACAACTTGAATTAGTAAAAACAAATAAAGAAGCAGGATCAACGGGACCAATTCAAGGACCACTTGGTAAACTTAAACAAAAAACAGGAGTTGGGGCTACGTCTAAACGGGCTTTATTTTTAGGTAATCTTAATAGCATCCGAAATGCTCTTATCTATCTTCGATCTGGTAAACAGATTAATGAAAATGAATATGAACGTTTAAAAGCTGAATTACCAAATGAGGATTCTTCAGATATTGATTTTGATGCTAAACTTGGTAACTTTGAAAATGTCTTTAATATAATCAAAGCCAATAAACGAGCCGCATTTTCTAAAGGATATTCAGGAGTTCCAGAAGGTCAACCAGAAGCTCCTACAGGACTTCCTCAGGTCGGAGAAATGTTTCAAGGGTCAAAAGTTAAAAGTATAAGAAGGATTCAATAACGTGGCTAAATATCAAATTGAAACTGAAAATGGTACATACGAAATAGAAACAGAAGAGCCAGCGGCTAAATTTCCTCTTGATCCGAGTGTTATGAATGAACCTGGTTTACAGGATGTAAGTTTAACTCCTATTACTAAACCTGATTTTGAACAAGCAGGAGAAAATATTGCTACATCTAAATTTGGTCAGAAACATCCAGTTTTAGGAGCCGCAATAGGAACTCCTGTTTCAATGCCTGAAGAGTTTATTAGCGCAGCGACAGGATTAAAAGCTGTTCCTGAAATGGCTGCAGGAGTTAGGGGAGCTGGATCTTTAGTTAAACGGCTTGGTAAAAGTTTACTTAGTGGACCTAATGCTGAAGAAATTTCTGCGGCTCAACAAGCCCTTAAAAATTTACCTATTAAAGAACGTGGAATAAGAAATAGTTTAGAAGAATTAAATACTGCAGCACAAAAAGGTTTTGAAACTTTTGATCCAGAAATTGAAGCTGCTAAGCAAAAACTCAAAGACCTACCTTTAAAATATAAACAAAAACAATCAATTATTGAAGAACTCGATAAGGCAATTAGACCTCAAATAGGAAAAGCCGAATCTGAAGCAGGATTAGCGATGAATAAAATTCCTGAAGCAGCTAAAGATACCACTGATTTTGCTAATACAATGAAAGCCATTTCTGAAAAATCATCCGAGGAACTTTTAACTTCAATGGAAACTAGTGGACTTCAAAACCTCAAAAAAATTGCACAAGTTACAAAACGCGGAAATTTGCTTCCAGAAGAAGAAGCTTTTATTAATAAAGGTGTAGCTAAAATTGATGAAGCAATAGCTAAAGCACATCCAAAAGTTGCAGAAGAACTAAGTAAGTTTAGAGAAATTCAAGATGTAAAAACAGGACTTCCAAAAGAAGCAAAGGCTGAGAAAGAAAGACTAATCAGTTTAATTAATAAACTAAAGTCCACACCAAAACGTGCGCCAGTTGGAGAAGAATTACAAAAATTTAATGAGATTCAGGACGCCCTTAAATCCTTACCAGAAGAGACAAAAGCTAAGAAAGAAGCTTTAATGAGTCTTGTACAACGTCTAAAAACTGAGGCTAAAGGTAGCACATCTGGTAAAGTTAGAAACCTGATTGGAACTGCATTGAGATATGGCACAATTGGTGCTGGTCTTGGTGGGATTCATAAGTTGATGAAGTAGGAGAGATACTATGGCTAGACAAACAGTTCAAGGATTGATTTTAGAGAAATTAACGAGTTTGGAGAGAAAAGTTGATTTGATTACTACGGAGAAGATTCCCAATCTCTTAATTCAAGTGGCAACTTTAAATCAAGAAACTAAAGACGAAACGAAGCAATCCATTACGATTAGATCTATGATATGGGGAGGAATTACGTTACTGGTTTCTATAACAGGCGTAGCAGTAGCGTATTTTAAACATAACTAGGATATGAAATCGTGTGGTATTCCCCAGATAATGAACCCAAAGATAAGAATTTTGATAATCTTGAACAAGCATCTTGTCCTGTCTGTAAAGTTGCGTTCGGAAAACGCGATTTAGGTGAGATTTATACGGCACATTGCTATGAGTGCCGAGCTACATTTACTTGGTTTCCTTGGAAGTTAGAACCGAGAGCCGTTTTAGATAAAGACGAAGAACGTAAACGATGTGGTTGTTCTAGTTGTGAAGCTAAACGAAAATCTATTTAGTTCTCTTTCACCTTCACTGGTTTCCCATTTATCCACTTTCCCACTGTTTCAAGCATCAAGAAAATTTCACCTGATTTAAACACATAAACACCATTTCTCGTGGTGTCTTTTACCGCGACCTGATATCCATTCTCTACTTCTTTAATATTAATTTCTTTATTCATATTCCCTCCATTTTTCCTTTCCAGGTTCACAATCACTCCAAATAAACTTATACCGATTGCCATAATTATCAATTAGTGTGTGATTGCGAGCTGTCGCGGCCATCTTACACATATCCTTGGTTCCTTCACTAAGACTAGGATTACAACAATCATAGGTCCATGTCTGTTTTATGGCATTTCGATCAGCAGGAATTGGTCCCTGTAATCCTGAACATCCTGTCAAAACAGTTACAAATACACCAAAACTAATATAAGGTTTCATCCAATTAAAAGCCTTCGATCACAACCACTACAATATTGCCATTTAATGCCCTTTTTGTCAGCTTCAACAAATTGGTACTTATGGCCATTTTTACATGGTTTTGACTCTTTAACGTCCTTAGCCTCGTATTTCATCTTTTACCCACCTAGAAAACAATCTTGCCAAATGAAAACCATTGATAATCAATAATCAGATTAGTCGAAAATAGGCTTTAACCCACCACGTTTCCATTGAACAAATCTATTAACATCATACCAGTAATAACCACATAGTCCATTAGAAAGAATTGGACAAGTTTGGCCTCCAATCCAATCTATAAATTCTACTTCAGGAATATTGAAAAACTTTAATACTCCAAGGACTTCCGAGTAAGAAAGTCCCATGTGGTCGTCAAAAACCACTTTCCTGTGTGCTTTACGTCGTACCATGATGTTCTCCTTGTAAATTTAATATTAGTTTCAGGATTACTAGTTGTGTAAGTATACCACCAATTTGTATTACTTTCAAGGGGTTGTATTACAGTTGGTTTACACCAACATTTTTTATTTAATTTATGTTTTCTTTTCATTTAAAATCTCCTGATATCGCATCCGAATGATAGTAACTAACCCTTTATCGCGGTATTCAAAACTATCCCCAATTCTAAGATTGTGGACAGGCTTATTAGTTCTTTCTTTGAGTTTAAATTGTTGGTATTCATCCATACAAACAATCTCATCAGCCCATTCTAAAAGAACATCATCAACTGGAATTAAGGCATGACCAACATCTATTCCTGCTGAACGAGTGTTAAAATTAAATGGTTCATTAGAAAGAATCCAAGCTGCGGTTGGAGAACGTAGTAGTCCTGCAGAGCAAACACAAAGAACTCGTTTATATTTACCTTGATATGGATTCTTGGTATTCCACTTTCTATTTAGATCATCTTCATTCATTTCTTTACCTTTCTTAATATTCGTCTAATTCGTTGCCTATCATATTCATATTTAAGTAAAACATAGCTTTTCCAACTAATATATGCCTCAAACACGACTGCAAGGAGTATTGCGGCCTCCAAAATTGTGTCCAACATATTTATCTCCTTTGTAACCAGCTAAATAACTTATCAATTAGCAAATCGCAAATTCCCATAAATAAGACTACTCCTAGGAATCCTGCTCCAATAATGAGAAAGGGCCTTATTTGACTTCCCATATCTCTTCTACCTTTTCAAATGGCAAGACTTCTTTAAATTTCTTCTTTGCCTCTTTTTCATTTTCGGCTGTAACTTCAGTTTCATAAACAACTACGTGAGAATAAGACACGCTAAATTTTTTCATTTAATTCCTCCACTTTGATAAATGTCCATCCTTTATTATCTATTAAAATTGCATTACAATTGGTTCGTAAAGCATGAAGTTCTAATGAATCCATGATTGCATCAGTTAAACTCAAATCATCTGTTTCTAGATTAATAAGACCTTTGGGTGTAATTGAATAAGTTGGTTCTTTTTTCTTGCTCATTTTATAGTCCTTTTAGATACTCAGGATAATCAGAACAGCACAAAATTTCTTCTCGAAGATGCGGCCATTTTTTAACAGCTTTCTGATAAAAATATCGGTATCCTGATATTTGTATCGGAATTACGATACGGTTAAGTAAAGGCATTACATACTCAGAGATTTTCAGATCAAGACTCCAAGGCCACCATTTAGGAATCCAACAGTATCCAGGTCTAAAAATACAATGGAATGAACTCCATCCTAGATGACAGTAAACTCTAGCAGTACCAAATTTTTCCTTGGTTTGTGTGACTCCAACTCTAAACCATTTTCGGAGATTGTGACCTATAAATTCTGCAGCATCATCCACTTGGTTAAACAGTTCATCTGAAAAGTCCTTATCGCCCCAGGAGTGCATTATCATGGCCCCTTAGCTGATTCCCAACCATTTTTAACTTGATCGCGGCTAGGCAATTGAGTCTTAAATGGTCGCCAATCTGCATATTTATTTGTATTAAATTCATATCTATAATTGTTACTAAAAACTCGACAAAGTAACTTACCATCTTTAATATCAACTAATTGGTAAACCCAACTTCCATCAGCTCCATGAACATCAAATAATTGTCCAATGTGTTTTCTATTTAACCTCATTTTTAACTCCCTCAATTCTAAAGGCTTGTTTCATTTTATCACTCAACTCGTTTCTCTCTCGTTGGGATGCTTCTGCAATCGCAAGTAACTTCTCTTGTGTAGTAGCAAGACGTTCTAAAGCTAATATAGCTCGTTCTTCAAATGTCATAATATCTCCTAATTTAATTTTAAAATGGTTTCTAAAGCCCATTTAAGACAAAATCCAACAGCCGCACCAACTCCTAAACACATTAAAAGTATTCCACCTATATCTACTGTTCTATCTAATCTACCCACACTAATCTCCTGTATGTTCTACTAATTCTTTTAGTTTTTTGGTTATAATTAATTGAGATTCTAACATAGCAATTAAACAATCAAGAACATTTGGTACACCACCAAATTTATACATATTTTGTGTATTAACTTTAAATTCTGCTTCATTTTGATAGTCCATGTTAGACCTCTTGATATTCTTTATATTTTGGTACTTCAAGATGCGGAAAATCTTTAATTGATTTCCAATCGCCACCCCAAGTTAAACTATATCTTTTGGCTATTTCTCTAAGTGGATAATACCACTTTTCGTCCCAAAGATATTTGCCAGTTTGGTTATCAACTACCGCCACATCTATAGCTCGGCTAGGATAATAATTATGAGCACCGACCAACTCACTACCATTAACATTAGTAACAATTTTTGCTTTATCTTGGACATACCATTTTCCATCCGTACCCATTGTTCGGCCTTGCTTATATAGTTCAAACTGCTCTCTTGGCGTTCGGTGTGTGGTAGTAAGCGCGAGATACTTTCCAGGACTCGCCTCAATAAAATCACGTTTTATCTCCTCCCATTTATCACGAATATATTTACATGAATCTTCAATTTCTCTACTCATTATCGACCCCTTGTTAAAAAATTATACACATCTCGTCTAAAATCATTCCATAAAACTGAAATCAATGCCTTAATCCAACCTTTAGGACAAACCATTTAAGAACCTGTTTTCTTACTAAGAACATTAACTCTAGCTTCCATTAAACGAACTTCAGCCATTAGTCGGCCAATGCGCTCTTCATAGTCATGAGCGGCATCTTCCCATCCTTCAGTGTATCCAGTATTACGACCATCACTGAATCCTGCTTCATATCCAAGACCATAACTATCATCATCTATCATCATTGTGGTAATACTCCTGTTTGTTTATAGACTTTTTTAGCAAATTTAATTAATGATCGACCTTCATCACAAATATATTGAAAGTTATAACGAAGAAGAGGTTCACCAAATGGGTTTTTTAATGGTTTTGCGTGAGTCACAAAACGATATGATCGTTCTGCATTAGCCTCTTTCTTCATTACCCTTCTAATTTGTTTAATTTTACTTTGACGCATCTTGAGTTTCTGGTAGCTCGTAATTAGACAATAAGTGCTTTGATAACGCCAAAACGCCTAACTGTTGTTGAATTTGAGCTTGTAATTTAACAACTTGTTCTTGTGCTTGTTTGATAATATCTTCAGCAGTTTTAACTTGTTTAACTAAAACAGCCTTATCAAATACTTCTAATACTTTATCCTTTTCGCCCATAAGTCCTCCAATATTTATAATTAAATTTAGGAAATGCTTTATCTAATCCTCGATAACGAGTTAAAAACTCAATAATCTGTCCCGATTGAACACTAAATCCTGCTCCCGTAAAAATTGGTGCATTAACGGGTGGAATAATAAAACTGTTAATTCCAACAAGTTCACCTTTAAGATTAAAGAGTGGTCCACCACTATTACCAGGATTAATAAAAGCATCACTTTGTGTGACATTATATCCTTCTTTAAAGTCGCGGTTTAAAGCACTAATAATACCATGAGTCACAGAAAAGTCTAAACCTAATGGGTTACCAACTGCAATAACCTCTTGACCAACTCGAAGTTTTCTTGGATCAGCAAGCCGAGCATAATTAGGAGTTAAATCATTTATATAAAGTAAGGCTAAATCTCTACTAGTCTCACTAAAAAGAAGTTCAGCTCTATATGAGTATCCAGTATAAGTTTCAATATCAATAGCTTTAACAACTCCATGATTAAAAAGATGAGCACAAGTAAGAATGTGACCATTAGGACTAATAAATACACCGGCTCCAAGGTATCTGACTGTAGCAGTAGACTTTTTAATGTCTAATCCTTTTTGAGTAATAGTGAATTGAAGTTCTTCAACAACTGCCGTAACTTGAACCATTGCTGTTTTTTGTACAGATTGTTCAGCAACTTTAACGAATCGTTCAGTTGAAGCACATCCCGATAAAACTCCAACAATTAAACCCAATGCCGCTAATTTAAACCGCTTTGTAAGTGTCATCATTCTCTCCTTTTCTCACTAACTTCCTATTTTTAATCCAGATTAATAAACTATTCAATACTCCAATGGCAATATAGAATTGAGTTCGTCGCCAAACTCTCCATTTAGAAGTTGACTCAAACTGATACCAATAGCCATTACGAATTGCTAGCAAATCATGAACAGTAAGAACTTGATCATATTCAAATACAGGCCGTGGATCAATACTCATTATAGTCTACCTCCCTTCCAATTAAATCCGCATTTAGTACAAACCATGCGTCTATATTGATTCTGTGCTGTAGCCCTAAGTCCTTTAGAATGAGCACGACCTCCACAAACTCTACACACTGATTCATCTCGACTAACAATACTCCGAGGATGTTGATCCCAAACAGCCTTAATATGGTTATATACCCATTCAAGAACCAAAACATCCATTTTACAATGATGAGCAATATATTTTAGTGCTTTCCTGTCTCCTGCACTTGCATCAATCCATAAATTAAAGTCAATTGCAGTTTTCTCATAAGGACAATGTAAAGCCTTTAAAATGGCATCAAGTCGATTAGAGTGGAATTTAAGACGTTTCTTAGCAATACGCCAAGTATCAACTTGTTGTACAACTGGCATAGGTTTCATGCCATGAATTAATCGACGAGTTTGAAGAAATGGAATATCGTAATATTGACCAAAATGATGAACCACAATATCAGCCTCACTAAAAATTGGCTCGAAGGCTTTTAGTAATTCTCTGTCATCGGTAGTTTTAGATCCTGGATGGGTGCTTAAATCTAATACCTTTGCTGTTTTTTCATGCGCCCATTTATATCCAATTGCTAATGTATATCCAACTGATGCTGAAAGATTACTAGCTTCAATATCAAGGAAAAGTATCTTAAGCTGACTCATTTGTGGCTCCTTTTGGTTTTTCATCTCCATCTATTGTCTTTTTAAACATAACTCCTGCGGCCTTATGATAAATTACAATACCTTCTGGTTTCATAAATCCAGGAGCAGCATAACTACCATTGCTTACCAGCCTTTGTAGAATTCTGTCAATTTCTCCTGTACCGAATTCTCCCTCCCATAATTTAGGGACAATAAATACGCATTGTGGCAATTCAACCAAATCTTTCGGAACTCGAAATAAACTAAACCGACGTTCAAATAATCCATATCCCCTCTGTATACCTAAACCCCACCACTCTCCAAAATGAGTACCGTCTCCAAGTTTAAGCAGCTCTTCTTTATTTTGATCCACCCAACGAGCAAATCCAAAATTATCACTTTGCAAATTGATAAACCGATTGCGACTCCCAACTGATACTATTTGGCCATCTTTGATTGTCAACTGAGCATTTGACCCATCAATTTTTTCAGTAATTATACACTCTCTAGATAGTCTAGCAATTTTAGGAAATGATCTAAATTCTTGTACTTGAGGTAACTCAGATTCTATTCTTTCTGGTATATTTATTTCATTCATGGTTGCGAGTCCTCCATCACATCTTCAATATAATCACACAAAATACAAGCGAAACATTGGTATCCATGCGCTGCAAGAACAAATTGAAGTTTATGCTCGATCCCTGGTGCTATACATTGTTCTTCTTGCATGATTTTCTCCTTTTATTCTCCTCAGCGGTCTTACTTCTATGACACCCTTTACACAAGACTTGCAGTTTCTCCGTAGACACAAACAATCTGTCTCTATAATCATCCCAGGAACCCGACCACTTTTTTCCTGGTTCCACCACTGGCTCAATATGATCGACCTGTTTTTCGGATCGTTCAACAAGATTTCCACAAGCCTTGCACCTATATCGTAATCCAGTAGGGAGTTTTTCTTCCGAGATCTTAACTGCATCTCTATAGGCGGTGCTCCATCGAAA
>Ga0134124_10000315_pt1 | contig 42267 bp, 40 predicted proteins | sample KB304_FD_96880 | JGI IMG/M metagenome (GOLD analysis project Ga0134124, IMG submission 96880) | Terrestrial soil microbial communities without Nitrogen fertilizer from Kellogg Biological Station, Michigan, USA - KB3-0-4 | ecosystem: Environmental > Terrestrial > Soil > Unclassified ...
AGCAGCCCTACCAAATAACGCCGACCGGCCTTCTCCCCGTTCCCAATTCCCCCGAAGAACCCGATCGGTCCCATGAAGTTCTGCCTTACCCTCGCGGCGACAGTGCTCCTCGGCGCTATCTCGCTGCAGGCTCACGCTCAGGCCCAGCAACCTTGGCTCGCCGATCGCAGGTACGGTGAGGGCATTGGTGTCCGCGTCGGCAACCTCGAATTGCATCCAGGCATTTCCGGGGAAGTTGGCTACGACTCCAACTATTTCCTACGTGCCTCGTCCGAAACGCCGCTCTCCGCCTATCGATTGCGGGTTACGCCGTCGATCACCCTTTCGACGCTGTCATCGCAACGTGGTGGTGGGCAGCCAGTTCGCCCCAGCGTCATATTTCGCGGCGGTGCGTACGTCTCGTACAACGAACTAATTGCCACCGACTCGAAGTACTCGAGCGCGTTCTCTGATCAGCGCCACTTGGACATTGGCTCTGACATTCTGCTCAATTTCTTCCCGCAGGGGCGAGTGGGCGCGGACACGTATCTGAACTTCATCCGCCAGGGCCAACCCTCGAACGATCCGAATACCGAGAATGCGTTCGATCGCGACAGCGTGCGCGCGGGCGCCGGGCTCACCTGGCGCCCCGGTGGAGGCCTGTTCGACTGGAGGCTCGGTTACGAGTTCATGTACAACTACTTCGAGAAGTCGAATTTCTCGAATCTGAATAACTTCCAAAACACCATCAATATGCGCGGTCGCTGGCGCTTCCTCCCGCGCACGGCGTTGCTTTACGATGGCGCGTACACCTGGGTGGATTATCCGAACCCGACCGTGCAAAACGACGGCACGATTGCTCGTTCGAGCATCGGTCTGAACGGGCTCATCACGACCCGGTTCGCTTTGCTCGGGATGATCGGCTGGGCGGGCACGTTCTATGATCAGGGGCCGGGCCAAACGCCGCAGCAGTTCGACTCGCTGACCGCGCAGGCCGAGCTCAAGTGGTACATCAGCGGTAACGCTGACGTGATGGCTCCCGGCTCAGCCCCGGTTGGTCTTTCGTACGCATCCATTGGTTACCTGCGTGACGTCTCCAACAGCTATTTGGGCAACTTCTTCCAACGAGATCGAGGCTATGTCGGCGTCTCGTACCTGCTCGGCGGCGTGTTCGTTACGGCTCTCACAGCAGGTGTCGCTAATTTGAGCTTTCCAGACTCGTTTTTTCCAAGCGGCGCCGTTCAACACACGTCGTTTTCGGAGCAACGTGTCGACGCAAGCCTATTCGCCGAGTATCGGTTCAGCAATACGTTCGGCTTGAACGCCACGCTGAACTACGATCAGAACTTCACGGGCGTCAAAATCCCGACGAGCGAAGACATGAGCACGCCGCCTGACGCTCTGGCCTATCAGCGTTGGCAAGCCTTCCTTGGCGCGCGTTGGTTCCTATAAGTCGAGTGACATGAAGCGAGTGACGCGTCGCTGGATGCAGCATTTCATCCGCGGTTGGTTGTGTTTGTTCCTCGTGTGCGCCTGCGCATCGAACCGCGGGGCTCATCCGAGCAGCCTGCCTCCCCCGACCGAGCGCTCCGTGCTCGGTCCGGGTGACACCTTCACCCTGGAGATCGTGGGCGAAAAGGATCTGCCGCAACAGTACCAAGTTGCGTCGGACGGCACGGTGGATTTTCCGTATGTCCACACACTGAAAGTTGCGGATCTCGAGGCGCAACAAGTGGCGCGCTTGGTGCGAGAGCGCCTGATCGCGGAGAAGGTGCTGTCTGACCCGAGCGTGGTGGTGCAAGTCAAAGAGTACGCGAGCCGGCACGTCACGCTTTTGGGCCAGGTTTCGAAACCAGGCAGCTACCCGCTGCTTCCGGGCATGTCCTTGATTCAAGCGATATCTCAGGCGGGCGGCTTGACTGCAGTGGCCAGTGGCACGCACGTGAACTTGATTCGCAAGACCGCCAAGGGGCAGCAGACGGTTCAGGTCGACGTCGACGCGATCAGTGAAGGTCGCGCGCCCGATGTGCCGCTGCAAGCGGGCGATCAGATCTACGTGCCGGAACGCATTTTCTGAGCGCGGGGGCGCGCATCAGCGGAGCCTCGACGGCTCCGCGGGCGTGAACCGCAGGCTGATGAGCGCCCGAAAATCCGGCGTGCTCATGCCCAAGAAGTGGCTGGTTGCGGGGCCGTTCGAACTCTCGCGGGTCTCGCTCGACAGCGGAATGCCGCCGCCGCCCGCGATGCTCAGCGTCCAAGGCCCGCTTGGCCCGAACGCGGAATGAATTCCCAGCAGCCACTCGGCTGGAAAAAGCCGCGCGCTCGAGACACGCGGACTCGCCGCGCTGCCGCGACTGTCGGAGAGCGGCGGCAGACCGAAGAACTCTGCGCTCAGGGTGAACCATCCAGGGAGCACGGTGCCGGCGACTCCGAACGCAACGAAGCCTTGATCTTCCAGCCTGACTCCGCCGAAGTCGACAGCTTGCCGCAATCGAGCGCCGAGCTCCGCGCTGAGCCGTAGCGCGCCGCGTTGGTAGCCGAACGTTGCATTCGGCATCACCACGAACGACCGCTCATTGGCGAACGGATCGCGAACACCGAGGGGCACGCTGGCCTCTACGGCAAGCCGTAACCCGAACCCAGGCACCGCCAACACCTGGTCGAGCGAGTAGGCGAGGGCGACCCTCGGATCGCGCACGGCGTTGTGCGAAAGCGCTGGCGCCGATTGCGATGCGACGCTGCCTGCGCCTGCGCCGGATTGATGGACGCGGGTGGAGGCCACCAAGGATGCCTCGAGGTTCTGCCCCAGGCCGAACGCGAGAAAGTAGGAAACGTCGAGCGCGGATTCGAGCACTCGGATCTCGCGTCCGTCTGCATCCGGAGAGGCTGCGCGCAGCACGACCGGCTGATGGAGGAGCTCTGCAGCCGCACCAAATCCGAACTGGCCGGGTGCGATGACCCGCGTGTCCGGCATGCTGAAAAACGAGGCACGTCCCGCGGGCAGCCACAGCACATTGGCATCGAAGCAGGGGGAGAAATACGGGTCGTCGCAGTCCGAAGCTTCGACCCTGCCCGCCGAGAGCGCGGTCACGCTCAGCGCGGCAGCCAGGACGACGCGCTTGGCGAGCCGCGACGCGGGGATGCGCAGCGGCCCGAGCTGCGGCGTCCTCGAAGGCGTCGAACGAAGCACGGCCGGCACTTTACACGGGGGACGTGCTAAGAGCTCGGGCCGCGATGATCAGCGCAGAAACGCCGTTGTTGTTGGGCTCCGCCTCGCCACGCCGCAGGGATATCTTGTCCGGTCTCGGCTTACCGATCCGAATCGAACCGGCCGATATTCCGGAGGAGGTCGCGCTCGGTGAGCAACCGCTCGACTACGTGTCGCGGATCGTGTCCGAGAAATTGAGCGCCGTCGCCGCGCGCGCCTCGGCTGCGTTTTCGGCAATCCTCGTCGCGGACACGGTGGTCGTGATCGATGGTCGTGTGCTCGGTAAACCCCAGGATACGGCGGACGCTGCGCGCTTGCTTCGGCTGATCGTGGGTCGTACGCACGTCGTCTACACTCGCTACGCGATCAGCTTGGCCGGCGCTCCGGCGGTGATTCGCGCGGCACACACCGTGGCTACTGAAGTCAGCTTGCGCGCGGCCTCCGAGGACGAAATCATGCGCTACGCCGCGAGCGGGGAGGGGCTCGACAAGGCGGGGGCCTACGCCGCGCAAGGCCTGGGCGCGTTTCTGATCGAGCGCATCGTCGGTTCGTACAGCAATGTCGTCGGACTTCCGGCCTGTGAGGTCGTGGTCGATCTGCGAAGCCTGGGCTTGCTCGGGCCTTTCCCGTGAGTCCATGCCGGTCGCATCAGACGTAGCCACCGCACTCGGCCGAGGCCAGAATTCGAGGGCTTTTTGGCGGGACGCTTGCTGGCTCTCGGCGCTCGCGTTCGCGCTACGACTGCTGGTCGTGCTGTGGGCGAAGGACCGCTTCCCGCCTGCCGACGACGGCTCGTTTTACCATGTCGTTGCCGAGCGTGTCGCACACGGGCAGGGCTATACCTGGCTTTGGCCAGACGGCGCGGTGACCTACGCGGCACTCTATCCGGTGGGCTACCCGGCGCTGCTCGGGCTCGCCTACGCGGTCTTCGGCGCTCGACCCGTGGTGGCCATGTTGGTCAACGCGTTGCTCGGGTCGCTCGCGGTGTTCGCGGCGCAGCGTTCGGTGATTCGCTACGCCTCGCGCCGTCGAGCGTCGATTGCAGGGTTGCTCTTGGCGCTCCACCCTGGCTTGGTCTTCTATACACCGGCCTTGATGACCGAAGGCGTGACCGCGGAGATGTTGGTGGTCGCGACTTGGCTCTGCTTGCTCGCCGGTTCGAGCCGCGCCTCGCACGGCTGGCTGTTGGCTCTCGGATTGTGCCTGGGCGGACTCTGCCTCATCCGGCCTCAGCTGCTGGTAATGGCGCCGCTCTTCGGTTTTCTCGCGCTTTCGGCAAGCGAGCCTCGCTACGGGGTGCGCCTCGTTCGTGCTTCAATCGTTACCGGCGTTGCGCTCGCGGTGTGCTTGCCATGGACGCTGCGAAACTGCGCGCGTATGGATCGCTGCGTCTTCGTCAGCGCGAATGGCGGCTGGAACTTGCTGATCGGTTCGGCGCCCGAGGCGAACGGGGCCTGGATCCCAATCGAGGGTGAACGCGTCCCCCTGCCGTGTCGGAACGTCTTTGGGGAGGCGGACAAAGATCGCTGCTTCGGGCAAGCCGGCCTCGCGAACATTCGTCGAAGTCCGCTCTCGTTCTTGCGGCTCATTCCGCGCAAGCTGTCGGTGACCTTCGACTACTTCGGTGCGCCCGGCCACTATCTGCACACCTCGAACTTCCGCGATTTCGACGAGCCGAAGAAGTTCTGGTTGGGGGTGGTCGAGACCGGTTGGGAGCGCTTGGTACTGCTGTCGAGCATCATTCAGGCCGCTTTGGCCGGCGGTCCTCGACGCAAGCTGCGCTGGGCCGTCGCGCTGCCGTCCAGCCTATTTGCCGTGCTCCGTGCGGGCTGGCTGGGCTACCTCGGCTTCGTGGCCACGGTCGCGCTCTCCGGTAAGGAGTTATTGAAGCAGCCGTCCGGGCCAGCCACCGTCAACGCGCTGACTGCCGGCTTGGTGTTCAGCACCGCGGTCACCCACGCGATCTTCTTCGGGGCGGGACGATATGGGTTCGTGTGTGCAGCTCTGCTCTGCCTCACCGCCGTCGGACAAGGGCCGGACGCTGAAACGAAAACGAGGCGAGATCGTAGCCCTGAGCGGGACGCCGAGCGGGTACGACTCGCGGGGACGAGCTGGCCCTAACGAAGCGAAGAAATTACTGCCCGGCCGGGTGACTCTTTTGACAGTCGAGGTAAGAAGCAGCGATACTCGGAGGAAGGAGTTTCTGCCGGATGCCGCTGATTGAGACCGAAGAAGCCGCTCGTCGCCTCGCGCGCGCCATCGCGAGTGATCTGTCCCTCTACAACGAGGAGAAAATCATTCGTGGCATCGAAGGGGATTCCCTATTCGACCAGCTCGGTGAAGAAATCGAGGAGGGGCGCGCGCTGTTCAAGAGCCGCGTTTCGCCCGATCTCTACCATCGGAACTTTTACGACCGTGCGCTGGTCGACATCTTGGTCAAATCCAAGGGCCACATCAAAAGCAAGATCTGGTAGCGCCGCGTCCGAGCGCCACCCCTTGGCCAGACCGTCGTGAGCGCGCAACGATTCGTGCTCGGTGCAGAGCAGCGCCGTGAGCGCGTGGACAAGGTGCTGGCTCGGCTGCTACCCGAGGTGTCTCGGGCCACCGTCCAGCGCTGGATAGAAGAAGGCCGTGTGCTCGTCGACGGCAAGCCGTGTCGTGCGCGCGATTCGGTGAGAGCGGGCGCTGCCGTCGAGGTCGAGGCAGGGCCGCCACCACCGAGTGAAGCGGACCCCGATCCCAGCGTGGTACTCGAGGTCTGCTACGAGGACGCGCAGCTCTTGGTCGTCAACAAGCCCGCGGGCCTCGTCGTCCATCCGGCGCGTGGTCATCGCTCGGGCACGCTGGTCAACGGACTCTTGGCGCGTCCCGGGTTCACGCTGCCGAACCCCGATCCCGAAGACGAGCAGGGGTCGCTGCGCCCGGGGATCGTGCATCGGATCGACAAGGATACCAGTGGCCTTTTGGTGGTCGCCAAGGAGGAGCGCGCGAGGGAGGGGCTCAAAGCACAGCTCGCGCAGCACACGGTCGAACGCGTCTACCTCGCGCTGACCGTGGGGACCCCATCGGCGGGCACGATCAAGACGCTGCACGCCCGCGATCCGAAGTCACGGCTGCGCTTCACTTCGCGCACGAGCGAAGGCAAGCCTGCGGTCACCCACGTTCGAGTGCTCGAGCGCTTGGCCGGTGGTCGAGCCGCGTTCATCGAATGCCGGCTCGAGACCGGTCGAACGCACCAGATCCGCGTGCACCTGAGCGAACAGTGCAAAACTCCGCTACTTGCCGACGCTGTGTACGGCCCTCGGCCGTCGATGGCGAAAGACATCAGCGACATCGCGGCGGCCTTGGGGCGACAGGCGCTGCACGCGGCGGTGCTCGGTTTCGTGCATCCCATCAGCGGAGAATCGCTGCGCTTCGAGGCCCCGCCGCCGGCCGACTTTGCTCGCGCGCTCGACTCGCTGCGCGCACTGCCCTGACCGCCTGGGAGTCAGAGGTGCAAGCCCGCGCCGAAACGCTTACGCAGCGCCGCGCTCCCGCGCGCGCCGATCTCGTTGCCGCACAGCTCGAGCACTTTGAGCCTCTTCAGTTGGCTCGATTGCGCCAGAGCCAGCGCGCCGGCATCGCCGATGCCATTGGCGCACAGATCGAGCGTGTGCAGGTTTTGCAGCGCCGGCGATTGGGCGAGGGCCCGCGCCCCGTCGTCACCCAGCTTGTTCCCGGACAGAGCCAAAACTTCGAGCTTACTCGAGCGTTTGCTCTGAGCCAGCGTGTTTGCGCCCGAAGGTCCAATCTCGCAGCCCAGCAGGTACAATGATTTGAGCGGAAGTTCGCTGTTGACCAAAGCAGTTATCCCCGCGTCGCCGATGCTGTTCATGCTCAGATCGAGCGAGTTCAGGCGGCTGAGTGAGCCGCGAGCGAGCGCCGTGACCCCACCGCTAGCGATCGAGTTACCGCTCAGGTTGAGCGTCTCGAGTTCTGACCACGAAGCGGCGTGAGCGAGCGTTTCTGCACCCTCGTCGCCGATGTCGTTTCCGCCCAGATCCAACTCGCGCAGCGCGCTGAAGTGAGTGGAGGCGGCGAGGGCGCGTGCTCCCTCTGCGCCTAGATCGTTGTCGCTGACGTTGAGCGTGCTGAGTGACGAAAGCGCAGCGGACTCCGCCAAGACCGTGCCGAGCTGTGGTCCGAATCCCTTCGCGGCCAAGTTGAGCTCGCTCGGCTTTTCGCCGCTGGACAGCCGCTCCCGCAGGGCCGAAAGGGAGTTGCTTTCCTCCTTCTTGACCGGCGCAGGGCTGGCCGCGGACGAGCTTTCTGCAGCGCCGTTGCGCGGGCTCGGTTGGGCCCCACCGCAGGCGCTCAGGAGTGTGCCCATGAGCAACAGTGCGCCAGAGCGCCATCGCCCGCTCCAGCGCCGCCGGCTTGCACGACCGAGCAAAGTCATGCGCGCGGTTTTCGCAGGCGGAAGAAGAAGTACAGGCAGGTGCCCAAAATCAGCACCGCACCGAGCGCGAGGATCGCAACGGGCGAGGCTGCGTACTTGCCGCGAGCCAGCCCAGGCGGCGGCCGATCTACGATGAAGCTGCCGGCTGCAGCCGGGTCAGTGGAGCCCGAACCCGGCGCCTGGTGGCGAAAAAGCATCCCTACTAGACTTACACGCCTCCACTCAGCCCAGCAACCTTCGGCGCCGCCGTTCCGCCGCTCCTACCTCCCGTTCCTGCTCCGTTCCTGCTCCGTTCCTGGTCGGCGACCGCCGGAGCCGTGCTAGAAGCCAGGCGGACTCGGCGGCGCTGCTCGTACAGCGCTGGGCGAGTCGCCCCCCGGAAAGCTGACGTGACCCCAAACGATTCCGTACCCGCCCCAAAAGACACCGACCTGCTGCTCGCTTGCCAGCACGGTTTCGGAAAACTCAAGTCCGAAGTCGCGCAGGCGGTCGTGGGCCAAGAAGAAGTCGTCGAGGCCTTGCTGATCACGCTGCTCGCTCGCGGGCACGCGCTGTTGGTGGGTGTTCCTGGTTTGGCGAAGACCTTGCTGGTCAGCAGCTTGGCGCGCGCGCTCGGCCTCAGCTTTGGTCGCGTCCAATTCACACCGGACCTTTTGCCGGCGGATATCACGGGGACGGACATCTTGAACGAGGTGGAGAAAAACGGCCTCGTGCGTCGTGAGACGAGCTTCATGCCGGGGCCGATCTTCAAGAATCTGGTCCTGGCGGACGAAATCAACCGCACACCGCCCAAGACTCAGGCCGCGCTGCTTCAAGCGATGCAGGAACGACGCGTCACCGTCGGCACCACGACGCACGCGCTGCCCGACCCGTTCCAAGTTTTTGCGACGCGCAATCCCATCGAACAAGAAGGCACGTATCCGCTGCCGGAAGCGCAGCTCGATCGGTTTCTGCTCGAGGTCCACGTGGAGTACCCGTCGGAGCAAGAGGAGCTCGAGATCGCCCGTCGCACGACCTCTGGAATCGAGCCGAATTTGACGTCGGTCGTGGACCTGGAGCAGGTGCGCGCGTTCGGTGCGCTGATTCCGCGAATTCCGATCACGGACGACGCAGTGCGTTTCGCGGTGGCTTGTTCGCGTGCGTCGCGGCCCGGCAATGCCTCGTCGCCCCCCGAGGTGAATCAATACGTGCGCTTCGGCGCTGGGCCGCGCGGCAGCCAAGCGTTGGTCTTGGCGGCCAAGGCGCGCGCCGCCCTGCGTGGTGAAGCCGCTGCGGACGTCGACGATGTTCGCGAGTTGGCACTGCCCGCGCTGCGGCATCGCTTGGTCTTGGGCTATCGCGCGGATGTCGACGGCGTGCGCGATCGGGACGTGGTGGCGGCGATCGTCAAGAGCGCCAAGGGTTGAGTGCTACTTAGCTATGGATCAGACCGAGCTCAAATCACGAATCAAGCGCGCCTTGCTGGAAGAGCTGGACCTACGCGGTCGAACCGAGGCCGACATCGATGATGCCGCCCCGCTGTTCGGCGAGGGTCTGGGTCTAGACTCGCTCGACGCGCTGCAACTGGCGATGGCGATCGAAGAGCGTTTCGGCGTGAGCGTGCCCGAGGGCGAAGCGAGCCGCGCGATCTTCGCGTCGGTCAACGCGATCGCCGCGCACATTACACGGGCGAAAGCGGGCTAGTCGTGGCGCGGCGTGAGCGCATCGCGGTCACCGGCCTCGGCTTGGTCACTTCGCTCGCGTTCGGCCGCGAGCAATCGTTCTCGCGGCTCTGTGCTGGCGAGCGCGGTATCGACGAAGTCCGCCTGTTCGACCCGGGCGGGCTCAAATCGCGGATCGCAGCCGAGGTGCGTGGCCTGGACGTACGAGCGGTCGCGCCGCACGGTGAAGCCGAGGATTGGTCGCGCAGCGACGCCCTGTCATTCTTGGCGGCGCGCGAGGCGCTTGCTCAAGCTGGCCATCGTGAAGGCGCGCCACTCGGGCTTTCGCTGGGCGGAACCACCGGTGGAATGTACGAGACCGAACGCGCCTTGGCCGCCACCATCCCTGGCCGCAGCACGCCGCACGACGCCCGGCGCTTGCTGGATTTCCCGCTTGCGGTGTCCGTCGAGCGGTTGGCCCGAGCGCTCGGCAACGTCGCGCCGTCAGCCACGGTGTGTAGCGCCTGTTCGAGCGGCGCGGTGGCCATCGCGCTCGGTGCGTCGTGGTTGCTTGCCGGTCGCGCGCAGCGCGTCCTGGCGGGTGGCGTCGACGGATTGTGTCAGCTCACGTTCACCGGCTTCAGCGCGCTCGGTGCCGTCGATCCCGAGCCTTGCCGCCCGTTCGACGTCGCGCGCGCGGGACTGACGTTGGGCGAGGGGGCCGGCTGTTTGGTGTTGGAGCTCGAGTCCAGCGCGCGCGCGCGCGGCGTCCCGATCATCGCTTTCCTGAGTGGTTGGGCGGTCGCTTCCGAAGCTCATCACGTCACTCACCCCGAGCCGAGCGGAGAGCGCGCGGCCCGCGTGCTTTCCGATGCGATCTCGGTCGCCGGCTTGGCCGCGACCGAGATCGACTACGTGAACGCGCACGGCACCGGCACGATTCAGAACGACGCCATGGAGGCGCGCGCCCTGCGCCGCGTTTTTGCGCAGGATGTGGGCCGGGTTTGGGTCTCCTCCTCCAAGGCGCAAATCGGCCACACGCTCGGCGCTGCGGGCGCGATCGAAGCCGCGATCACCGCGCTGAGCGTGAATAGCGACCGGCTACCGCCGACGGTCGGGCTCGAAACGCCAGAATCGCCGGATCTGCGCCACGTGCGTGCGCCGAATCAACGCGCTCCGTTGCGCGCAGCGCTCTCCAGTTCGTTCGGCTTCGGTGGCGCGTGCGCCGTGCTCGCCTTCGAGGCTCCGAGCGCCGAGCCGCGCGTGCTTTCTCGCAAAGTCACCGCCGAGATCGTGATCTCGGGCGCGGCCAGCTACGGGACGGCCGGCGTGCTGAGTGGCGTGGAAAGCGCGCGCTATCTGGCCGAGAGCGCGTCGTCTTCGGCTCCACCCCCAGAACCGCTCAGTCTGCTCGATGCCGAACGCTCGCGTCGCTTCGGTCGCGCCTCGGCGTTGGTCGTCGCAACGGCCGAACGCGCGCTGCGCGACGCCAAGCGTGAGCCGGCAGAGACTGGCTTCGTGGTGGGCAGCGCGTTCGGTGATGTCGAGCGCTCCGTGCGCTTCTTGCAAAAGGTGCTGGGCCAAGGCTCCAAATTTGCCAGTCCGGCGGAGTTTCCGCAGCTGATCGCGTCCACCGGGTCGGGCAATGCCTCGATCTATTTGGGGCTCACCGGCCCGTGTCTGTCGGTCAGTGAATTCGCGACTAGCGGGCAATCTGCGGTCTCCGTCGCGATCTCGCTGCTCGAACTCGGGCTCGCTCCGGCACTGCTCGCGGGCGCCGCCGAAGCGCGTGACTCGATCGTCGACGCGGTTTTGGGTGCAGATGGTGCGCGCACCGAGGGTGGAGGCTTCGTCGTGCTCGAGGAGCTGCCCACGGCGCTGGCGCGCGGACGTGTGCCACTCGCGGTCGTCGCTGAACACCGCGCGGCGCGCGGCGCCGCTACGGCGGCTCTTGCCGAACTGCCGCCGCCGCCGCAGAAAGCCAGCATCATTGCCGGCTACTTGCCGTCGTCGGTTGCGGGCGCGCTCACGCGCTCCGCTTGGGGCGCCGTGCGCATCGTCAGCCTACCGACAATCCTCGGGCAGCACGAAGCCATCGGAGCCGCGGCGCTAGCGGTGGCAGTGGCGGAGCTCGCCTCGGGCGCCTCCGAGCAAGTCTTGGTCGTCACGGCCGATGTCGACACACTGTATGTCACGCGCCTCGAACGCTACGAGGCGCGCCCATGAGACCGATGGCGATCCTCGCGGCTGGAGTGATTTCGCCCCTCGGCGAGGGCGCGGCGGGTTACGCGGTCGGTGAGCTCGGCGCCCGCCCCGAGACTCGGGTCGCGCCCGATCGCGAACTCACTGCGGCTGGCCTGCGGCGTCCAAACGCGGCGCGCGCGCCGCTCGCATCGTCCCCGGGGGTTGATCGGGCAGGGGCACTGCTCCAGCGCGCGGCCGGCTCACTGCTCCAGGATCTGGAACGGGTTCGTCCGGACTTTCGTGAGCTCCGTCTCGGGCTAGTGCTCGGAACCTCGTCCGGCGGTTTGGGCTCGCTGACGGAACTGCTCGCGGCGCGCGCGCGAGGCGAAGTGCTCGCCCGAGAACAGGCGCTTTCCGCCAGCTATTTCGGTCCACTGCGTGTGCTCGAGCGCTTCGACCTGAAGCCGTTGCGCGTGACGCAGGTACTGGCTGCCTGCGCTTCGTCGACCGTAGCCATGGGTATCGCTTGCCGTTGGTTGGAAGCCGATGCTTGTGATTTGGTGATCGCGGGTGGATACGACGCTTTGACTACCTTTGCCGCCGCAGGCTTCGAAGCCCTGGGAGCCACCACCGCGAGTGTGCCACGCCCGTTTCGTCGCGATCGCGATGGCCTCGCGCTGGGCGAGGGTGCGGCGCTGGTCGCGATCTCGCGCGTGTCTGGCGCTTCGCCACTCGGCTACGTGCTCGGCTTTGGCATCGGCTGCGACGCGGTGCACGTGACCGCGCCGGATCGCACGGGCGCGGGGCTCGCGCGCGCGGCACGCGCCGCGCTGCTCGACGGCGAGGTCGAGCCCGCCCGCATCGACCTGATCAGCGCGCATGCCACCGCAACTCCATTCAACGACAGCGCCGAGAGCCACGCGATTGCCGCGGTGATCGGCGCAACCGCCGAGCGCGTCGTGGTGCACCCGTTCAAAGCCATCGCAGGCCACACCCTGGGCGCTGCCGGCACGCTCGAAACGCTGGCCGCGCTGTCCGCCGCCCAAAGCGGCATTCTGCCCGGCGCGTACGGCGAGGGCGAGCTCGAGAGCGAGTTCCCCGCGCGCTTGTGCAGCCAAAATCAGGCGGGAAACGCGGCGCACTTGCTCAAGTTGTCCACCGCGTTCGGCGGCGCCAACGCCGCGCTCGTGCTGAGCCCGCACGTTCCGCGTCGTTCGGCCGGCGCCCGCCCGCAAAAGCGCGTGCGCTTGCGCGCCCTGGGCGAGCCCGCACTCGAGCCGGATGTGGCGCGCATCGCGCGCGTGACCGGCGTCGCCGAGCAAGACCTGGAGCGCTATGATCGACCGTCGTTGTTGTGCCTGACCGCGGCGTCGCAGTTGCTCGAAGGTCAAGCTCTGACCTCCGAGGCGCGCAAGACCTGCGGCGTGATCGTCGGCACGATGAGTGCGAGCTTGGAGGTGAATGAATTGTTTGCCGCGCGCCTGCGCGAGCGAGGAGCGAAGGGAGCCGAGCCGCGCCGCTTTCCGGCGACGTCGCCGAACTTGGCGCCGGGTCGCGCCGCGATCGCCTTCGGTCTACAGGGGCTCAATTTCAGCGTTGGCGCGGGGCCAGCGGCCGCGCTCGAGGCGCTACTGCTAGGTGTCGAACTCCTCGCCGCTGGTGACGCGCAATCGCTGCTGGTACTGGCCGTCGAGGACGTCGGGCCGGTGGTCAGGGAAATCTTCGAGGCCGCAGATCTTCCCCAACCGGAGCCCGGCGCGCTTGCCGCGTTGCTCGATACAGGCGAGTCCGGGCTACCGCTCGAGAGCGAAGGGCTCGCGGCTCGTTTGCGAGACACCCTTGCCCGGCCCTCCAAAACCGCGCCCGGCTGGCCGCTGCTGAAGCGTGCCTTGAGCTCGGCCCAGGCCTGAGCCGGCGCCCTCGCCGCAAGTTTGTGCCTCGCTTGCAGAACCGTGCCGCCTTTGGCAGTGTCTGCCCGGAATACGCTTCCCTCCGGTGGCGTTTGGCTGAAAAGAAATCCGTGCCCTCCCTTCGCTCGCTCCTCCCGCTGTTCGTTTTTGCAGTCCTGTCCACGCTCGGCTGCACTCATCAATACATCCTCAACACCGACGTGGAGGACACCGACTTCAATCGTCGGGTGATCGACTACTGTGAGGGGTACCGGCACGCGGTCGAGCAGCGCAACACCGCGCGGCTGCTGAAGATGGCGCATCCCAGCTACTACGAAGACGGTGGCAACGTCGACGCGAGCGACGACATGAACTACGAGGGCCTCGAGCAGTACCTCAACAGCGAGTTCAACAAGACCACCGCGATTCGCTACGAGATCCACTATCGTCGCGTGAGCGAAGGCCGAAAAAACACGGTGCTCGTCGACTACACGTACAGCGCCAGCTACAAGATCCCCACCTCACACGGCGACGTCTGGCGTCGACGCGTTGCTGACAATCGCATGCAGCTCGCCCGTGAAGGCGAGGGCTTCCGCATCTTGTCGGGGATGTGACGCTGGTCCGAGCTGGCTCGGGCTCGCGCTCAGGGCAGCCGGAAATCTTCGTCGATCTCGGCGATTTCGTAGCGCGCTCCAGTCGGCCGCAAGCGAAACAAGAGTTCGTCGCCGAACAGCCGCGCGCGTCCCGCCCAAGACACTCGGATCGGAACGCGAACGGCGATCTCGTCGGCAGCGAGCTCGATGGCTAGGCGGCGTCCAGCGGGGAGGCGAGCCAGATCTTCGGCGTGGAAGGTCTCTAGGTCGGTTTCACGGAACAGCAGCTGTCCCCTGAGCTCGGTGTAGTCGAGCACCGTGAAGCGGGATTGCCAGAAGGCGCGCGCCGGTTGCTTGGCCGAGCCGTTGTCGACGATGGCTTGCGGAGCGAGCAGTGGATCCATTCGCTCCGGCGCTTCGTTGACGGCGGCGCGCAGGAAGTCGCGCACCGCCTCGCGCGCGAGACCTCCGGCCGCCGGTGCACGCAACACCAGCCACTGATCTCGGCTGCTGCCATTGCTCGCCGGCTCGGGCAGCACCTCCGCACGCTGCTCGGCGACACCTGGGGCGCGACGCGGCGCAGAACGCTCGCTGCCGGCTACGCTGGCGGCGGGTGCTTGCACCCGAGCACAGCTCGAGCACAGCGCCAACGCAGCCAGGGCCGACGTCGCTCGAGCTAGCTCAGAGCGCTTCGACGCGAGGCTCATCCGTGCGTGACAGTGTGACGATCGACTGCGGCGCGACCTCGCGAAAACCGACCGGGGTGGCGTCCAGCTCCGACGCGATCAGTGAGAAGTGCGTACTTTCGATGCTCGGAATCCGCGCTTTACGCACGCCATCTTCACCGAGCAACTCCTCGATGTCGCGCCGGCCGTTCCAGACTCGGAATCCCATCGTCCCTTCGCGATGAACCGCCAACAGCTGTTCGCCGTTGGTGACCAGGATGTCCCCGCTGTTGGCGGGGTGTCCCTCTTCTGCCGATAGGCGATCGACGAGGCTGATCGAGGCGCGCAGCGCGCCGGCGACGTGTTCAGGCGCCACGTGGGCGTCACTCAAGTGTCCCGCGTCGTGCAAAAACGACAAGAACAAGTAGAAAAATAGTTCGCTGTCCGTCTCGCCGCGCACGTTCTTGCGCAAAAATTCTGGTTGCGACGCGAGCAGCCGCTCGCGCAGTCGCTCGAAGCCAAAGATGGTTCCGGTCTGTGCAAAAAGCCACATCCGATAGCGAAAGGGGTGGGTGTTTTCGGTGCGCAGACCACCTACCGAGGCACGGCGCACGTGGCCGATCAAAACGTCCGTGCGAATGTCGCCGGCGGCCTCCACCAAATCGATTTCGTCGCGATCGTCAATCGGGCGCCGACGCAGCAGCACTTCACCCGACTGATAGAAGCCGAGACCCCAACCGAGCGGATCACCGGCGGTGCGCCTCGCGCGAAGCAACGCCGCGTTGGCCTCGAGCACGCGAGCGCCGAGATCCGGGCGGTTACCGATAAAGCCGAACATGCGTGCCATGCGAGTCTCCGTTTACCTGCGAGGAGCGCGCCGTGCGCAGTGACTAAGCATACCGCTCGGCGCTGCGCTTCGCACGCTTCTCAGTGACAAAGGTGAGATAGACGCTGCCGGCCTGGCAGCCAGGACGCCGCGTATCGCGTTGGCCGCGTTGGCCGCGTTGGCCGCGTTGGCCGCGTTGGCCGCGTTGGCCGCTTTGGCTCGCTTGGATGCTCGCTCGCGAAGGCGCGTTCGGGTGCGAAGCCGCGGCTCACGCAGTGACTCGGCGTTCGTCACGTTCGCCGCAGTCGTCGCGTTTGCCGCGTTTGCCGTAGTGCTCGCGGTGCTAATGTGTGCGGGGAGATGGAGCGAGACGACTTCCGAGAGGCGCTGCTCGGGATCATGGAGCGCAAAAAACACTGGGCTTGGTCGTCGTTCACGAACGGGCTGGTGCCTGCCGAGCGCCTGCACATTCACCTCGAGCAAGAGTACGGAACCTACGTGCGTGACTTTCCGATCATGGTGGCGCGCGCCTACATTGCTTGTCCGATCGCCGTCGTGCGTCGCGAGCTGATCGAGAACGTGTACGAGGAAGAGACGGGGGGCATCCACGCAGGTAAACCGCATCCGGAATTGTTTTTGGAGTATCCGCGCGGTCTGAGTATGGAGCTGTCACGTTTCGAGCAGGTTGCGTTGCTCCCGGCTTCACGACGCTACCGAGCGTTCCTGGATGAGACGACTCTCGAGGGGGGCTGGGAGGTGGGCGCCGCCGTGACCACGCTTTTCGTCGAAGGGACCGCGTACGAGCGCGGCGAACTCGACCCGAGCGCACCGCGGCGCCCCGTGCCGGCGCTCGAAGACCATCCCTTGGTGCGCCATTACGGGCTGCCGCTGTCTCACCTACAATTGACCAAAGCCCATCGTGCCGTGGAAGGGGAGCACCGTGCCGCCGCCTGGCGGGTGATGCTCGATCACGTTGCGGTTGCCCGGCAACCTGCGGTGATTACCGCGATGGAGCAGGCCCTGGAGCTCTGGCTGGGTTACCGTGACGGCGTAGCCGAAGCCTGCGGCCTCACACGTTGAGACTGGTTTTGGGGGCTTGTGCTAGCCTGCCGCTCAATGCTTTCCGTTACGGTTCATGGGTTTGCGCAGGTTATCGCGGCCGGGGTCCTGGGCCTGGGCGTGGCTGCTTGTGGTGCGGTTTATCCCGAGATCAGCACCCCCGTACGCGTGGCGGGCACCCGTAAGCTCGAGCCCCCGCCACCGGCGGATCTGGTTTTCCTGAAGTTTGCCAACGCGCACATCCCGAAGCACACCCGCGACGGGCGGCAGTGGGACTCGGTGGGCGGCTCCGCGCCGGACCCGTTCGCGAAACTCTTGATCGACGACAAGGAGATCCTGCTCACGCCCGTGCAGGCCAACACGCTGAGTCCCACCTGGCCCGATCAAAAGCTCGGCAACTATCGCATTCCGCAAGGAACTCCGGTGCGCGTCGAACTCTGGGATTCGAACGCGATCAACAATCATCCGATTTGCGTCGAGACGATCGGCAATCTCTTGGCCGAGACCAGCGAGGAACAGAACCTCGAGCTGCGTTGTGATAGCGGCGCCACGATCGAAATCGTGGTTCAGCCGGCACACGCGAAATTTGGGCTCGGTTTGTATTATGAACTCGGCACTGACGACATCCGCGTCACCCGCGTGATTGCCGAGTCGCCGGCGGGGCGGGCCAAGCTCTCGCGGGAGGACCAGTTCCTGCGCATCCAAGGCCGCGACGTCAAAGGCATGGATCCGGAGACTGCGCGCAGCTTGATCAACTCGAACGTCTCCACGGGGGTGACGTTCACGGTCAAGCACTTGGACGGCTCCCAGAGCGAAGTGACCCTGAAGGACGGTCCGATCTACCCGACCGTGGATGAAGACGTGCCGGTGGAGTGACAACCGGCGTTGCGCTTCGAGGCCGGGCAGGGTTCGCTTGCTTCGCCTGGGCTGCAGGCTAATGCTTGGTGGATGACCCCCGCAGGCCCCCCCGAACCGGTACTCGTCGTGCTGCAACCCGCCCGCGGCACTTTGTCGGTGACGGGTAGCGAGGCCAAAACCTGGCTCAACGGACTGGTTACCTGTGACGTGTCGAAGGTCGAACCGGGCCGCGGCGCGTTTGGGCTGGTCTTGAACAAGCAGGGAAAAATTCAAAGTGAGGTCGAAATCGTGGCCACAGAGGAGGGGCTGCTGGTCGGAGTCTCACCGGGCGTCGCCGAGCGGTTGCTTGCCTCGCTCGACAAGTTCCTGGTCATGGAGGACGCCGAACTCCGAGACGTCAGCGCCGACTACTTGTGGGCGGACTTTCACGGCTTGGGCGCGGCCGCGCTGGCCGAGGCCGCGGCGAAGGTGTGCGCCGGCACCGCTTCGGGCATCCGCTTCAGTTCCGAAGCGGCCGCGACCCTGGTTTTCGAGCGCGCTGAGTTGCTCGAACTCGAACGCTTCGTGGAACGCACGCCGGCCTTGCGTCGCGCCGAAGATGCGGATTGGGAGGCGCTGCGGATCGCACAAACTCTCGGCCGCTTCGGGGTCGACTTCGGTGAGGCCGACAATCCGCACGAGGCCGCGCTCGATCGCCGTGCCGTCTCTTGGAGCAAGGGCTGCTACCTCGGGCAAGAGGTGGTGTGCATGCAGGATATGCGCGGCAAGCTGAAGCGCCGTCTCGTCGCGCTCTCACTCGACGACAGCGCGAACGCGCCAGCGGTGGGCACAGCCGTGACTGCGACGGACTCCGGGGAAGCGGTCGGTGAACTGACCAGCGTCGCGCGGAGTCCACTGACCGGCAAGCTGCTGGCCCTGGCCCGCGTCAAAAGCCCGTATTTCGAGGGAAAGCTCGCGCTCGGCGTGGCGGACAAGCGCGCCGCGTTTGTCGCGCAGAGCTCACCCGAAATGGAGTAGTTTGGAGGCTCGATGAGCTCTGACGCCCACAAAGGTTTGGTCCATTCGAGTCGCTTCACCCCAAGCGGCCTACGCGTCGCCGACGACGTGCTCGGGCTGATTGAAAAAACGCCGCTGGTGCGCTTGGCCCGGCTCTCCCCGCCAGGTGGCGCCACGGTCTGGGCCAAAGCCGAGTTCGTGAACCCCGCAGGCAGCGTCAAAGATCGCCCGGCGCTGTCCATGATCCTGGCCGCGGAAAAATCCGGCGAGCTCGAGCCGGGCGCCACGCTGGTCGAAGCCACCAGCGGCAACACTGGCATCAGTCTGGCGATGATCGCGGCGGTGCGCGGCTACCGCTGCTTGTTGGTGATGCCCGAGGACATGAGCCTCGAGCGTCGGTACATCTTGCGCGCCTACGGCGCCGAGATCATTCTCACCCCGGCGGGTGACGGCATGTCCGGTGCAGTGAGCAAGGCGCTGCGCGTTTTGGAAGACACGCCGGGCGCATTCATGCCCAGCCAATTCGACAACCCAGCCAATCCGGCCAGCCACGAGAACGGCACCGCGCTGGAAATCCTGGAACAAACAGGCAATTCACTGGCAGCTTTCGTGACCGGCGTGGGTACCGGCGGCACGGTGACGGGCGTGGGGCGCACGCTCAAGAACAAGCTGGGCAGCGCCGTGAAGGTGTTCGCGGTCGAGCCGGCCAATAGCGCGGTGCTCTCCGGCAAACCCGCTGGCATGCATGGGATTCAGGGCTTGGGCGCGGGCTTCGTGCCGCAAATCGTGGACCGCAGCGTGATCGACAACGTGATTGAAGTGACGGACGTCGCCGCCGAGCGGATGGCGCGCCGGCTCGCGCGCGAAGAGGGCTTGCTGGTCGGACCGTCCTCCGGCGCCAACGTGCACGCGGCCTGTGAGGTCGCAGCCCAGCTCAAGGGCGGCAACGTGGTCACGATTTTGTGTGACTCGGGCGAGCGCTATTTGTTCTGAGACTGACGGCTCGCGCGGAAATGACCGAGTTTCGCGGGCCGTTATTTACCGGTGAACCGGGGCTCGCGTTTCGCGGCCCAGGCCGCCACCCCTTCGCGAAAGTCGACCGAGCCGAGCAGCTCGGTTTGCCCCAGTTTTTCGCGCTCCAGCGCGGCTTCGATGCCGCCCTGGGCGGAGTCGCGGACCGCGCTCTTGATCGCGGCCAAGGCGAGGGGCGGCCCCGCAGCTAGAGTCGCAGCCAGGCTTTGCGCCTCCGCCCGCTCATCGTCCGCCACGCGGTTGGCGAGCCCGAGCTCGAACGCGAGCGAAGCGTCGATGCGCGTGCCGAGCAGCAGATATTCCAGCGCGCGTCCGATCCCGACCAAGCGAGGCAACCAAAAGCTGCCGCCACCGTCCGGCATCAAGCCGATGGCGACGAACTTTTCCTGTAAGTACGCCTCGGGTGAAAGCACCCGTAAATCACAGGCCAGCGCCAAATCGGCTCCGAAGCCCACGGCGGGGCCGCGCACCGCCGCGATGAACGGCTTCCGTGCGTGCACGATGGCGCGGATCAAGGCGTGAAATTGGGAGATGCGCGGGCCGAGGTCGGCGCCCACGTCGAGATCCCCGAGCGCGCCTTTGAGATCTGCGCCTGAGCAAAAGGCATTTCCGGCGCCGGTCAGCACCACCGCACGAACACTCGGGTCGTCCGCCACGCTCGTGAGGGCGGTGGCCAGCGCGCCCAGCAGCTCCGGATCGAGCGCGTTCTTGGTCTGCGGACGATTCATGATCAGCGTCGCGACCGCACCCGCACGCTCGAGCAGCAGCACTGATTCCATCGCTCGGAGCCTACCATCCCGCCAAAATCAGAGCGAGCCGCTGCGCCGGGTGCGTGCTAGTTCTGGCCTCTTCCAGCAGCCCAATGGCCGAGGAGCCTTTCGGCCCGGCGCTTGGTCCCGTCAGCTCCGTCAGTCACCACCATGAGCAGCAGTCGATCTTTTCCCATCCCCGAAGCCTTGCCGCTCGCCGAACAGCGCGGTCAAACTTACCCCAGCTTGGTCGCGTTGATGCAGCGCTTGCTGGGAGATGGAGGCTGCCCCTGGGACCGCGAGCAGGACATGAAGTCGCTGCGGCGCTACGTCCTGGAAGAGGCGTGCGAAGTCATCGACGCGATCGACGAGAACGATCCGGCGCACATCCAGGAAGAACTGGGCGACCTCGCGCTGCAGGTCGTGTTCCTCGGCGAGCTCGGCCGGCGCGAGGCCGCGTTCGGCCCAGACGACGTGATTCGCGGCATCGTCAGCAAGCTCGTTCGCCGCCACCCCCATGTGTTCGGTGAGGTCCAAGTCAGCGGTAGTGACGAGGTGCTGACGAATTGGGAGGCGATCAAGTCCGAAGAAAACAAGGACCGCGGCGTGCTCGACGGCGTGCCGCACTCACTGCCTGCCTTGTATCGCGCGCAACGCATGAGTGAAAAGGTGAGTCGCGTCGGCTTCGACTGGCCCGACGGGCGCGGTTCGCGCGACAAGGTGAGTGAAGAACTCGCCGAAGTCGACGAAGCCATCGCCGGTGGCAACAAGCAGCGCATCGAAGAAGAGCTGGGCGACCTCTTGTTCTCCTTGGTCAATCTAGCCCGGCATCACGGTGTGGACGCCGAACTCGCGCTGCGGGGCACTTCGGATCGCTTCGCGCGCCGCTTTTCGCACGTCGAAGAGCGGGTCAAACAAGAGCACGGCGGTTGGCCACGCGGCGCGGACGGCAAACCAACTGCCGGGCTATCGCTCGAGGAGCTCGATCGCTATTGGGACGAAGCCAAGCGGAAGGGCGCATGACGCGCCACCCCGACCCCAGCCCCGAGCCACTCGACATCGAGGATCCGGTGGGGCGCTTGCCGGAAGAGTGGCAAACCGCGTTGACGGCGCTCGGTGAGCGACCGTTCCGCGCCAAGCAGCTCTTTCGCTGGTTGCACCAACGCGCCGAGTTCGATCCGGACAAGATGAGTGATTTGAGCGTGCCGTTCCGCGCACGCTTGCGCGAGGCCGGCGTGGCCGAGCCCTTCCGAGTCGAGCAAGTGCACGAATCCAAAGACGGCACGCGCAAGTTGGTGCTCGAGGCCAAAGACGGCGCGCGCGTCGAAAGCGTGCTGATTCCAATGACTGATCTGAGTGACGCCGACGCCGGTGCCGCTCCCTCGGACGACGAGGAGGACGAACGCGAGACCGCGAAATCTCGCGTCACCTTGTGCATCTCGACGCAGTTCGGTTGCGCGATGGGTTGCGTGTTCTGCGCCAGCGGCCAAGCCGGCCTGGTGCGCGGCTTGCGCGCGTCGGAGATCGTGAGCCAGGTGTATCTCGCCAAACGACACCTGCGGCCGGACGAGCAGCTCAGTAACCTGGTGTACATGGGCATGGGCGAGCCGCTACATCACTACGAGCAGACCGTGCGCTCGTTGCGCTTGCTCACGCACCCGGACGGCCTGGGCATGAGCCCGCGTCGCATCACCGTGAGCACCGTCGGCTTGACCCCGGGCATCGAGCGCCTGGGCCGTGATTTTGCTGGGAAAATTGGGCTGGCAGTGTCGGTGCACGCGCCCAACGACGAAACGCGCGACAAAATCATTCCGATGAATCGGCGTTATCCTTTGGCGGCGCTCATGCGCGCGTTGCGGGCCTATCCGCTGCCCAAACGCCGGCGCATCACCATCGAATACACCTTGATCGATGGCGTGAACGACAGCGCGAGCCACGCGCGCGAACTCGCCACATTGCTCCGCGGCATTCCGAGCAAGGTCAATCTGATCCCGATGAACCCGATCACCGCTTCAGAGCTACGAGCGCCGAAATCGGAAGCGGTGCGTCAGTTCCAAGATATCCTAGCCAATGCCGGCTACAGCTGCTTCGTGCGCACGCGCCGTGGGGATGAGGTCTCCGCGGCTTGCGGACAGCTAGCCATGGCGGACGATCTGGTGCGAAAGAAGCGCGAGCGCGAGGAACTGCGGGCCCAAGCCAAGAAGGTGTGATGTTCAAGAAAGTGCTGGTCGCCAATCGCGGCGAAATCGCCTGCCGTATTTTCCGGACCTGTGAGCGGCTGGGGATCCCGACCGTGGCAGTGTTCTCTGACGCGGACGTGCTCTCGCCGCACGTCGCCCGAGCGGACGAAGCGATTCGCATTGGCCCGGCCAAAGTGAGCGACAGCTACCTCAACATTCCGGCGATTTTGGCGGCAATCGGCGATGTCGGCGCGGACGCGGTGCATCCCGGCTATGGCCTGCTCAGCGAGCGGCGCGCCTTTGCCGACGCGGTGCGTGACGGCGGCGCGGTGTTCATCGGTCCCCCGAGCGCGGCGCTCGAAGCATTTGGCGACAAGATCAAAGCTCGCCAAGTCGCGCGCAGCGTCGGCGTTTCTCCGCCGCCGGGCAGTGACCAGCCGATCGACCCCAAAGACAGCTCGAGCTTGAAGACAGAGGCCGAACGCATCGGCTTACCACTTTTGATCAAGGCCGCCGCGGGTGGTGGCGGCATCGGCATGCAGATCGTGCGTGACCTGGCGGAGCTCGAGCGCGCGGCGCAGACTTGTGCCGACCGGGGCCTGGCCGCATTCGGTGATGGCCGCATCTACCTGGAGCGCTACCTGGAAGGTCCGCGCCACATCGAGGTGCAGGTCTTCTGCGACGGCCTCGGCAACGCAGTGGCGCTCGGCGAGCGCGAGTGCAGCGTGCAACGGCGACATCAGAAGATCATCGAAGAGTCGCCGTCTCCAGCTGGTTTTTTTAGCGGGCCGAGTGGCGCCGAGCGCCGCTCGAAGCTCTTTCATGCGGCGCTTTCCGTGGTGCGCGCGGCCGGCTATCGCGGCGCGGGCACGGTCGAGTTCGTGGCCGACCGCACCGGCGAGCTGTACTTCTTGGAAGTCAACGCGCGCTTGCAGGTCGAACACCCGGTCACCGAGCTCGTCACCGGCTTGGACTTGGTCGAGCTGCAGCTGCGAGTGGCAGCGGGTGAGTCGCTTCCCACTGCCGCGCTCACACCCAAGTTCGACGGCCACGCGATCGAGGTTCGCCTCTACGCGGAAGATCCCCAAAAGGGCTTTCTCCCGCAGCCCGGCCTGCTGCAACGCTTCGATCTGCCGAGTGACTTGCCCGGCGTACGCATCGACTCCGGCGTGGTCGCCGGCCAAGAAATCACCCCCCACTACGACCCGATGCTGGCCAAAATCGCTGCGCATGGCCAAACGCGGGAGGAAGCGTTCGAGCGACTGCAAGCCGCGCTCGCGGAGTGCCGCATCGAGCTCGTCGGTCCAAAGGGCCCGCGCGCGACGAACCTCGCCTTCTTGCAAAAGGTGCTGGCCTCTAGCGAATTCCGCGCTGGCCAGTACGACACCAGCCTCGCCGAGACACTCAATCGAAGCTAGGCATTGTCCTGCCATGTCCGAAAGCCGCAATAGTTCGCCAAATTCGGCAGTCCCCGGGCTGATCGAACGCGCGCGCGCCTGGGCCGCGAGCGATCCGGATCCGCAAACACGCAGCGAGTTGGAAGGCCTGATTCAGGCTCAGGACCAGGCGGAGCTCGCCGAGCGGATGCACGCTGATCTGGAATTCGGCACGGCGGGGCTGCGCGGAGTGGTTGCCGCGGGCAGCGCGCGCATGAACCTCGCGGTCGTGATCCGAATCACGCGCGCGCTGGCGGATCAACTGCTCAGCCGGGCGCATGACGCGCGCACCTTGCCGGTGGTGGTCGGCTGCGACGCGCGGCTCGATAGCCAACGTTTTGCGGACGCCGCAGCGCGCGTGCTTCTCGCGGCAGGCATTCCCGTGAGGCGGTTCATCGAACCGGTCCCCACGCCGTTCGTCGCCTACGCGGTGCGCGCGTTCGCAGCCAACGCCGGGATCATGATCACGGCGAGCCACAACCCACCGGAGTACAACGGCTACAAGTTGTACTGGAAGAACGGCGTGCAAGTCGTGCCGCCGACGGACCGCGAGATCTTTGCTCGCATGTGCGCGCTCGGCCCCGCCAACGCGGTTCCACTCGCTGATTTGGCGAGGCAGGAGCCGATCAACGACGACATCGTGCAGCGCTATTTGGCGGAGGTTCGCGGCTCGCTGCCGCAGATCGTCGCCAATCGGCGGCTTCGTATCGTGTATACGGCGCTACACGGCGTCGGGGCAAGCGTCGTGGAGCGGTTGTTTCGCGAGGCGGGCTATGAAGATTTTCACAGCGTGCCCGAGCAACGCGAGCCGGACGGGCATTTCCCCACCGTGCATTTTCCGAATCCGGAAGAGCCCGGTGCGCTGGATTTGTCGCTCGCGCTGGCAGCGAAAAAGAACGCTGACTTGGTGATCGCGAACGACCCGGACGTGGATCGATTGGCGATCGCGGTGCCCACCGCGAGTGGTCGCTTCCGAGCCCTGACCGGCAATCAAATCGGCTTACTTTTGGCGGATTTCGCGCTGTCACATGCGGACTCGGGCGCCCGCTCGTTGGTCCTTTCGTCCGTCGTGTCGTCGCCCATGTTGGCTTCGATCGCCCAAGCGCGCGGTGCTCGCTACGAGAGCGTGTTGACCGGTTTCAAATGGATTTGGACCGCCGCGCTCGCGCTGGAGGCGCAGAATTATCGCTACTGCTACGGCTACGAAGAGGCGCTCGGCTATTCCTTCGGGCGCACCGTGCGTGACAAGGACGGCATCAGCGCGGCGCTCGCCTTCGCCGAACTCGCGGCGGAGGCCCAAGCTGCCGGCAAGACCGTGCTCGAACGCTTGCATGCGTTGTATCGCGAGCACGGTTTGTGGGTCAGCGTGCAGCACAACGTGGTGCTGACCGGTGCCGCCGGAGCCGCGCGGATCGGGCAAGCCATGCAACAGCTGGCGAGCGCGCCGCCGACGGCGCTCGCCGGCCGCTCGGTGACCCTCGTCCGCGACTTGCAAACCGCCGAACCGGACGCCCCGAGCTGGCGCGGGCCCGCGCTGCTAGTCGAGCTGGTTCTCGCGGGAGGCGGACGGGTCTTCGTGCGCCCGAGCGGCACCGAACCCAAGCTGAAAATGTACGTCGACTTGCAGGTGCCGCTCGCCGCCGATGCGTCGATCACCGAAGCCGAGACCAACGGCCTCACCGAAGCGAAAGCAGTCGCGCGTTCGCTTTCCGTCGCGCTCGGGCTCGAAGCGTAGGCACCCGTTTTTGTCGCGTTCGCGCTCAGTCGGCGCTGTCGAACGCGACCACTTCGGTCGAAGCCAGGTTGCTCACCGATTCGCGTACGGAGTTGCCAATCGCCGATTCCGTGCCGACCACGGTGATCAACAGATTGTCCTCCGAGAGCCGATTGCGCACGGCCTGGTTCGCTTGCTCGAGCGTCACGGCCTGCACGCGCTCCAGGTAGTTCGCGTAGTAGTCTTTGGGCAAGTCGTACAGCGTTTGGTCGAGCTCCAACCCCACGCGCTTGGCGGCCGTGTCGATTGCGAAGCAATGCGAGCGGATCATGTAGCGCTTGGCCCAGGACAGTTCGGCTTTGGTCACGCCTTTTTCGCGCAGCTCGTGCAACATGTCGAGTTCGAGCTTCAAGCAAGGGCCCGCATCATCGGCCTTGGGGAACGTCCACATGCTGAAGCTTTGACGACGCCGATCGAACGGCATGTTGGAGTACGCGCCGTACGACCAACCACGCTTGGAGCGAACCTCTTGCGTCATGCGCGCGGTGAAGGTCCCGCCGAAGATGGTATTGGCGACCAACAACGCCACGTGGTCGTCGTCGCGCGTGTGCGAGCCGAGACAGCCGATCAAGATCTGCGTTTGCGTGCGTTCCGGCTTGTCGACGATCACCAGGCGGCGTCCGGGCACGGCGACCGGCTCCGGTGTGTCGTCGATTGGCGCTGCGGCGCTCGGCAGCGCATCGGAAATGCGCTGCGCGATCTGCGAGGCGCGCGCTGCGTCCAAATCACCCGAGAAGGCGAAGATCAGATTGTCACGCACGAACGAGCGCTGGAACACGGCCGCGACGTCGCTTCCAGCGATCTCGGGCACGGTCTTCGAGGTGCCGGTGACCGAACGCCCGTACGGGTGCGTGCCGAAGAAGCGCCGGCGAAAGAAGCGCCGCGCCAAACTGCGATCGTCGTCGAGCGAATCCTTGAGCTCCGCCAAGGTTTCGCGTTGCAGGCGCTCGAGCTCAGCCGTGGCCAGGCCCGGCCGGGCGAGCACATCGACCAACAGATCCACGAACGCGTTCAGTGAGCGGGAGATCACCGTCGCCTGGAAGATCATCGTGCTGTGCACGACGTCCGCACTCAGTGACGCTCCGAGCGAGTCGATGCGGGTATCGATCACCTGCGGTTCGAGCCCGCCGGCGGTGCGGCGCATCAACCGCGAGAGTAGCCGCGTGGAACCCTCTTTTCCGGGCGCATCGATCAACGAACCGGTCTTCAGGCCGATGCTGATGGACACCAGGGGGAGCGCGCGTGAAGTTTCCAAGAGCACCGTGGCGCCCCCGGCGTCTTGCAGGCGAACGACGTTCGCGGCGGCGCTCATTGTGCGGCCTCCGCGTCATCGGCCCCGGCGCCGGCGGTCAGATCGGGGCGCACGAAAATCACGCTGCGGTAGCGCGGCAACAGGTAGCGGCGCGCGACGCGGATCAAGTCACTGGCGGTGACCCGGCGCGTGGTGTCGAGCCGCTCGAAGGCAGCGCCCGGCCGACCGAGCACGATCTCGTAGAAGCCGAGCGTGGAGGCTTTGCCGTCGACGGTCTCGAGCCCTGCGAGCAAGCCGAGCTCCAGCCGAGCCGCGGCGCGTGCGATTTCTTCTGCGGAAATTGGCTCGGCTTGCACGCGTGCGAACTCCGCGTCGATCACTTCCAGCAGCTTTTCTGCGCTCGTGCCCTCGCGCGCCGAGACGAATAGTTCGAACAAACCCGGATCCCGAAATGGCCCGACGAAGGCGCGCACCTCGGTTGCGAGCTCCAGCTCGCGCACCAGCTTTTGATGCAGGCGGCTGGCCCGACCGCTGAACAAAACCTCGGCCAAGAGCGACAGGGCAGGGTGGTCGAAATCACCCATCGCGGGGCTGTGGTAGCCGACAACGAGCTTTTCGGTCGCGGTCGGCTTGTTCACTTCGACCCGGCGTTCGGCGAGTTGCGGCGGCTCGGGCCGCACGTCTTCGATCGGTAGCGTGCTCGCTGGCAGTGCTCCGTAAGCCGCCGACAGGCGCTTGAGCAACGCGGCTTCCGGCACGTCACCGACGATCACCAACACCGCGTTGTTGGGCGCGTAGTAGGTGCGATAAAACTCGAGGCAATCTTCGGTGGTGAAGCCCTCGATGTCTTTCATCCAGCCGATGGTCGGCCAGCGATAAGCGTGATTTTCGAAGGCGGTCGCCCACAAGAGTTCGCTCACCGCGCCCTCGACGTCGTCGTCGACGCGGTACCGGCGTTCGTTGGCCACCACCTCTTTTTCGCTCTTTACCTGCGGATCACGCAGCACCAAGCGGCTCATGCGCTCGGATTCGAGCTTCACCACCAGCGGCAGCTGGTCCTTGGGGATCGACACGTTGTACTGGGTGAAGTCCAGCCAGGTCGAAGCGTTGCTCTCGGCACCCGCCTCTTCCAGCTTGCGGTCGAACTCGCCCGCCTTGCGCCCTTCGACCTCGTTGAACATCAGATGCTCGAACAGGTGCGCGAGGCCGGTCTTGCCCTCGCGTTCGTGGCGTGAGCCGACCCGGAACCAGGTGTGGTAGGCGATCACCGGCGCGCTGTGATCCTCACAAAAGAGCAGCTCGAGCCCGTTGCCGAAGCGAAAGCGCTCCACCGCAAGCGACGGACCGAACGCGACCGTCTCCAGGTGCGTCACCTGGCCGTCAGGCGTCGCAGCGGCGTTCAATTCCGAAAGGCGTTTTTCACGCTGCTTCGAGGCGGAGCTACTCATCAGTATCCTTCTTTTGTAACGACGGAATCCGGTTCCGGCAAGAGATCCTCTCCGGCCGGGCGTCGAACGCGGCGTGGCAGGCGCTCGATTTCAGCTCTCGTTGAGCGCTCGCTCTCAGTTCTCGAGCTTCAGAATGGCCAAAAAGGCTTCTTGCGGGACCTCGACGCTGCCGACGGCCTTCATCCGCTTTTTGCCTTCTTTCTGCTTTTCGAGCAGCTTGCGCTTGCGGCTGATGTCGCCGCCGTAGCACTTCGCGGTCACGTCCTTGCGCATCGCGCGCACCGTTTCACGGCTGATGATCTTGGCGCCGATGGCGGCTTGAATCGCCACTTCGTACTGCTGTCGCGGCACGAGCTCTTTCAACTTCGCGGCCAGCGCACGGCCGCGCGAGTAGGCCGTGTCCTTGTGCACGATGATGCTGAGCGCGTCGAGCGGCTCCCCGTTGAGCATCATGTCGAGCTTGACCAGATTGTCGGCGCGGTAGCCCGTGACCTCGTAGTCCATGCTCGCGTAGCCCCGCGACGCGCTCTTCAAGCGATCGTGAAAGTCGAGGATCACCTCGGCCAGCGGCAGCTCGTAGGTTACGACGACGTGATCCTTGGTCGAATAGTTGAGCCCGAGCTGCGTGCCGCGGCGCTCTTCACACAGCGCCACCGTGGGGCCGACGTATTCGGCGGGCACGTGCACGGTCAGCTTGAGGATGGGCTCCTCGATCGTCTCGATCTCGCCGACCGGCGGCATCTTCGACGGGTTGTCGACGCGCACGGTCTCACCGTTCTTGGTGTGCGCGATGTACACCACGCTCGGGGCAGTGGTGATCAGGTCCAGGTTGTATTCGCGCTCCAGGCGCTCCTGGATGATTTCCATGTGCAACAGACCGAGAAAGCCGCAGCGAAAGCCGAAGCCGAGTGCGTCCGAAGTGTCCGGCTCGAAGCTGAACGACGAGTCGTTCATGTGCAGCTTGGCCAGCGCGTCGCGCAGATTTTCGTACTCGGCGGAGTCGGTCGGGAAGACGCCTGCGAAGACCATTGGCTTCACCTCCCGAAACCCTGGCAGCGGTTCGGTCGCGCCATGGTGGAAGCTGGTCACGGTGTCGCCGATCTTGGTGTCTTCCGTGGACTTGATGTTGGCGGCGATGAAGCCAACTTCGCCTGGACCGAGCTCGTCGATCGCGACGGGGTGCGGGTTGTAGCAGCCCATCTCGGTCACGTCGTAGTGGCGACCGGTCGCCATGAACTTGATGCGGTCGCCCTTCTTGAGCGTGCCGTCCATGACTCGCAGCATTACGACCGCGCCCCGGTAGCTGTCGTACCAGCTGTCGAAGAGCAGCGCGCGCAGCGGGGCGTTCGCGTCGCCCACGGGCGGGGGGACGCGATCGATGACCGCTTCCAGCACTTCCAGAACGCCGACGCCGGTCTTGCCGCTGGCGAACATGGCGCCGCTGCAGTCGAGTCCGATCACCTTCTCGATTTGCTCGGCGGTGTGATCGACGTTTGCGGAGGGCAGATCGACCTTGTTCAAAACCGGGATGATTTCCAGGTTATTTTCGATCGCTAGGTAGGCGTTGGCGACCGTCTGGGCCTGTACGCCTTGGGTCGCGTCAACGACCAGCAGCGCCCCTTCACACGCACGTAGGCTGGAGCTGACTTCGTAGTTGAAATCGACATGGCCAGGCGTATCGATCAGCTGCAGCTGATACTCTTGCCCGCGCGGCGATAGATACTTGAGCCGGACCGACTGCGCCTTGATGGTGATGCCGCGCTCTCGTTCCAGCGGTAGCTTGTCCAGGAACTGCTCGACCTTTTCGCGCGAGCTGATGGCACCGGTCACGTCGAGGATGCGATCGGCGAGCGTGCTCTTCCCGTGATCGACGTGGGCGATGATCGAGAAGTTACGAATCTTTTTGGGGTCGGTAGGCATGGAGCGGAGCGTTCGCGGGGCGGCTGTCTAGCGCGGCCTCGGCGCGCCGACCAGCCAAGCTTCGATCCCCGCCCCGACGTCGGCTTACTTTTTGGCGCTGCTGGCGCGTGTGGCGGGGGCGGGCGTGTCCGTCAGGCTCATCTGTCCCGGCAGCGCGTGTTCATAGCGCTTCAGCACCAGATCAATCCCTTCACGAATGTACACGGCGACCGGAACCTTGGTGCGCGTGTGCAACAGGTGCAGACGCTCGTTCTGCTCCGGCGTGATGTAGACGGTGGTGGAGATCTTCTTGCGGGACATTCGGGAGACGCGCCTAGTTACCAGTCGTTACACTAGATTCCCATACGTGTGTTGTCAATTGGCGCGCGCCGCAATTGTGTAAAAATTATCTTTATTTTCATGTAGTTAACAAATCTGATCCGGCTCCCGATTCAGCCTCCGGGGACCTGTGCGGCGTCTGGCTCGGCAATGTTCACGCGCGCGGCGGCGTTTGCCTTCCGGCCGATCGGGTGGACGATCGTCCTCGCGGAGGGCGGCTAGCGAGGCACGGGTGCGCACCGGTAGGCGGCTATGCTTGGGAGAGAATCCGGGCTAAACCTGAGCACTGCTGAAGGGTCGTCGATCTCGCTGCTCGCGCGGCTGAGCTCGACACCGAGAGGTTTCCAGAATGACGAGCAGAACGAGGGACACGAAGATCGCTGGCGCTTGGGCAATCACGGTGTTGGCTGGAGTCTTCCAGCTGGGGTGTAATGGGGCGACGAATGGCGGGGCCAACTCCGCCAACTCGGCGACCACGCGCGACACGACCGTGGTTCACGAGAAGTGCGACGTGACATCCGAAACCGTCGAGAAGATCGACGCCAACAACGACGGCAAGACCGACATCACGATCGTGCGTGAAGGCGGCCGTGAGCTGTGTCGCGCGGTCGATCTGAATTTCGACGGCGTGATCGACTCCTACAGCTATTTCGACGCTGCGGGACAGCTGCGTCGTCGTGAGAACGACTACGACAAGGACGGTCAGATCGACGAGATCACGACCTTCAAAGCCGGGCAGATCAGCGAGAAGGACCAGTCCACGGCGCTCGCCCAGCATCTCGACACTTGGGACTTCTATCAAGCCGGCGTGCTGGTGCGCACCGAGCGCGATTCGAATGGCGACGGCGTCATCGACCAATGGTGGGAATACCCGAAGCCGGGCTGCCCTTTGATCCACGCGGACATGAACAACGACGGTCGTCCCGATCCCGGGGCCACCATCGATTATTGCAAAGAGACCGGCTACGTACCGCCGGATCGCTCGGACAAAACGCCGGCCAGTCCGACCTTCGAGACCAAGAGCTCGCTGCCGACCGAGACCGAGAACAAGGCCTCGGAAGTGCCGACCGAAAAGTCCACGCCCGCCCCCGCCGGCGCCGAAAAAGGACCCAACAAGTGAGCAAAGCGCACGATCCCTGGCGTCGCGGCCTAGTCTTGTTGGCGCTCGGAGTGAGCGCCTACGCGTGTGGCGGTTCGGGTGAACCGAAGACCGGCGCGGCCTTGCGCGGTGAGGTGAGCGGCGTCGCGGCGGACGACCGCTCTCGCTGTGACTTCAAGGGTCGCAGCGACCGTGAAGTCGTCGAGAGCCTCGGCCCGGGCGCAAAAAAAGCCAACATCCGTCGCGTGTACGGGGTGATCGGCGAGGGTGAAGACCGACACCGCGTGCTCATGTGCCGTGAAGTCGACACCAACCTCGACGGCGTGAAGGATGTCGTGCGCACCTACACGGACAAGGGTGAAGCCTTGAACGAGGTGGCCGACACCAACTTCGACGGCAAGATGGACACCTGGATCACCTTCGCCAAGGGCCGGGTGGCCAAGCTGCGTGAAGATCACAACAACGACGGCCAGGACGACGAAACGCGTTTTTACGTCGGGGGTCAGCTGAGCCGCGCGCAAATCGACACCAACTACGACAACAAGCCCGACGTCTGGGAGATCTACGACGAAGGCAAGCTCGAGCGACGCGGGGTCGACTTGGATTTCGACGGCCACGTCGATCGTTGGGATCGCGACGAAATCGCTTTGCGCGAGATCGAGCAGAAGGACGCAGAGGCCGAGAAGGCAGCAGCCGCGGCTGCTGCAGCGGCCGCTGGGGCTTCGGGTGGGGCTGGCGGGGCCGCACCCACCGGCGCTCGCGCCCGCAATAAGTAGCAGCGCTTTCGCCTCGAGCGGACCCCCGCTGACGAAAGCACAGCGCGCGTTGTGGCTCGGTGCTACGACCGCCCCTTCGTATGGCAGAAGAACGGCTTCAGAAGGTCCTGGCGCGCGCGGGTATCGCCTCTCGGCGAGCTGCGGAGGAATTGATCACCAAGGGGCGGGTCAAGGTCGATGGCCGAGTCGTCGACCAGCTCGGTGTTCGCGTCGACCCGCGCAAGGCCAAGGTCGAGGTCGACGGCAAGCGGTTGATGGCGGAGCCACTGGTGTACATCGTGCTCCACAAGCCGCGTGGCGTGATGTGTACTTTGAGCGATCCGGAGGGGCGCCCTACCGTTGCCGAGTTGCTGGAGCCGGTCGGCGTCCGCGTGGTCCCAGTGGGTCGCTTGGATTTTCACACCAGCGGCGCGCTCTTGTGCACCAACGACGGCGAGTTTGCCAATGCGCTCGCGCACCCGCGCAACAAGGCCAAAAAGGTGTACGTGGCGAAAGTTCAGGGGCTCGTTCATGACGAGCAGCTCGAACATTGGCGTAAGAGCATCGAGATCGACGGCCGCGCCACAGCGCCGGCCGAGGTGCGTCGCCTGCGTTTCGAAGGGGACAAGACTTGGCTCGAGCTCACGCTGCGCGAAGGCCGCAACCGACAGGTGCGTCGGCTCGGCGAGGCGACCGGCTCGCTCGTGATGCGGCTCGCGCGCATCTCGCATGCGGGAGTCACCGCAGAGGACTTGCGGCCCGGTCAGTGGCGGCATCTCAGCCTCGACGAGCTGGTCGTGCTCAAGCGTGATTTCGGCGTTCCGCAGCGCGTGCGCGCGCCGGGCACTGACGCCTGGGAGATCCAGGTCAAAGCCAACGCCAAGGTGCCCCGCGTCGCGGTGGCCAAACGAGGCGAAGAGCCGCACGGCCGTCCGCGTCGCGAGGCCAGCGTGAGCACGGAACGCCCACGTGGCCGGAGCGCCGAAGCGCGTGCGGGCGATGGTGATCGCTTCGAGCGGCCTAGCCACGCACGTCCGGCGGAGCGCGGCCCCACGCGTCCCGGCCGAGAAGCAGCTCCGCGCCCCGAGCGCGCGCCCGAGCGCGGCAATGCAACCCGACCCGAGCGCAGCAACGCCCGACCCGAGCGCAGCAATGCAACCCGCCCCGAGCGCAGCAATGCCCGGCCCGAGCGCAGCAATGCCCGACCCGAGCGCAGCAGCGCGGATCCGCGCAACGAACGCACGGGAGCGGGGCGCAGCGAGGCGCGTCCCGCGCAGCGTCCGCGGGACGCTGCTGCGGGGGCTCGCGCAGGTTCTCCCGCGGCGCGCGTCAGCTCACGCGGTGCGCGAGAGTCTTCGCGCCGTCGCGGAACATGATGCTGATCTTGGCGCCTTCCAGCACCTTGTCCACGTAGCCTTCGCCGAACTTGGAGTGCAGCACCAGGTCACCCTCGCGGAAGGATTTGTCCATCGCGTAGCGGGTGAATGCATCCACCGCTTGACCGAGCGTCTTGGACGCCCAGCTGTCCGCGCGCTCCTTCTCGGCGCGTGCTTTCTGGGTGACGCGGGCTGCGGCGGGTGAGGGCTTCGGGCCCGTGTTGCGCGCACGCACGTGCACGCCGGTCGCGGTCGTCTCCGTGCGAGGCGCGCGATAGTTGTGCTCCGAGTTACACGTGAGACAAATCACGCGTTTGGGTGCACCCCCCACCATCGCGACGATGCGGTGCATCAGATCCATACGGCACTTGGTGCACCAGGCGTCTATTTCGGCGCCCGCTGTTAACGACTTCAAGATTGGGACTCCTCGTTCGGCTGCCCATTTGCCAGAGGATCCGGCGCAATGGAAGCCTTGTCATCGATATCTGTGCGCGGCTCGGGTGGGCGAGACGAGCGGTCGCGCTTCACGCTGACTTTGGCTTTGACGTCCGGGATGGGACGACCGCCCTTGGCTGCGTCGTTGGGGATGAAGCGAACCTCGGTTTTGACCTCGAAGGACAGCTTCGTCAAAACGTTCGCCAGCTCGTCGGCAAAATTGGTGTGGTCCAAGAAATCTCGAACCTCTTTGGCGACGGCTCGATAGATGCCGTTCTTCGTTTCGTCGAGCTGCGTCAGCACGTCCTTTGGCAGGCGCAGCTCGCTGACGAAGTGGCGCACGTTCTCCGGACCCTCACTCAACCGCTCGTAGCCGGCTTCGAACACCCGCTTGACGAGCTCGGGCAAGATGCCCTCGAGGCGACGCACGCGCTCGCGTTCATCGCGCTCTGGACCGTCGGGCCGTTCGCTACTCACCACGGAGGGGTACCGTGACCCCCCCCGGGCGTCAAACCACTCACCGAGATTCGCGCGCGAGAGCCGCTCTGTCCTGGTGCTGCGCCCGCACTTGACAGTCCCTCGGCGCGTGTCACGGGGGGAGTTCCTCCCGCCCGGCCCAGTCCGCTTTCACGCTCTCCAGGGAGTGATAACCTGATTCGATGCACAACGAGAGCGAGTTCAAACAGCGACGGGAGCGCGTGCTCGCCGCCATTCATCCAGGTGTGCTCGTGATCCCCGCTGCGGCGCTCGCCATTCGCAACAACGACGTGGAGCACGAGTACCGGCAAGATTCCGATTTCTTCTACCTGACCGGCTTCGACGAACCGGAGAGTGTGCTGGTGCTGAACAGCCAGAGCGACCAACCGTTCACGTTGTTCGTGCGAGCGCGCGATCCCGAACGTGAAGTGTGGGACGGCGCTCGGGCCGGCGTTGAGGGCGCGGTCGGTGAGTTCGGCGCGGATGTCGCGTTCACCATCGGCGATCTCGCACTCAAGCTGCCCGACGCGCTCCAAAACACGGAGCGCGTGTTCTATCGCTTGGGCAAGAACCGCAGCTTCGACGACACCCTGCTGTCCGCGCTCGACAGAGTCCGCGCGCGCGCGCGCTTGGGCGCGACCTGCCCCAACTCGATCGTGGACCCTTCCACGGTCGTGCACGAGGCTCGGCTGAAGAAATCCGAGCTCGAGCTTTCGGCCATGCGTCGCGCGATCGACATCACCCGCGACGCGCACGTAGCAGCCATGGCCGGCGCGACGCCGGGCATGTACGAGTACGAGGTGGAGGCGATTTTGCGCGGGATCTTCCGGCGTTTCGGCTCTGAGCGCCCTGCCTACTCACCGATCGTGGGTTCGGGACCGAACGCCACGGTGCTGCATTACCACCGCAACGACCGACGCATGGAGGACGGGGATTTACTGTTGATCGATGCGGGGTGCGAGTTCGACTACTACGCCTCGGACGTGACGCGCACCTTCCCGGTGAGCGGTCGCTTCACGCCTGCGCAACGCGCGATCTACCAGCTCGTGTTGGACGCTCAGCTCGCGAGCATCGACCTGACGCGCGCGGGGCGCACGTTCGACGAGGTGCACGCGGCGAGCGTCGAGGTCATTACTCGTGGCCTGTGCGCGCTCGGCATCATCGAAGGTCCGGTCGACACTGCCATCAGTGAATTGCGCTACAAGCCGTACTACATGCACAAGACCAGCCACTACTTGGGTATGGATGTCCACGACGTCGGCTCCTATTTCATCGCCGGCAAGCCGCGCCGGCTCGAGCCGGGGATGGTGATCACGGTCGAGCCGGGGATCTACATCGCGAGCAACGCCCCCGTCGCCGAGGAATATCGCGGCATCGGTATTCGCATCGAGGATGACGTGCTGGTAACCGACGGCCAGGCGGTCGTCTTGAGCGACGCGATTCCCAAGCGCGTGGACGAGATCGAGCGACTGTGCTCGCGCGCGGCCTAAAAGCGGCCTACTTGGCTCGGTAGAACGTGCGACTTTTGCGATCGGTAGCGCACACCAGCGCGCAGAGCTCCGGCGTGGCTGGGTTGTTGCTGTGTCTGCTGACGGCGGCCCCAGCGCGGGCCGAGCCGACGTCGACGTCGGCCTCGGCCGCGCCTGTCCGAGAGCTGTATCGCACGCCGATCCCCGACGCCGAAGCGTACTTTCACGGCTTCGGCTCGCTTTCGCTCGGGAAGGGGATGCGTTTCAACAACCCCTACCGGCTAGCGACTCCGCTCGGCGATACGCCGGAGTCGGTCTCACTTTCCGCGGCGTATTACGATCTCGGGCTCGGCCTGGTTTACGGTCCCGCGCGCGGCCTCGCGCACGGCGCGGTTCTGCACTTGTCGATCGCGGCGCAGGGCATTCCGCAGGAGGTCCTGAGCGTGTCGTATACGGCGCTCGAACGCTTCGACAACGGTCGCATCTTGCTCTTTGGTCGGGCCGGCATGCCGATCGTTTTGGAGCCGGACCTCAGCTATGGTTTGGAGGCTGCAGTGGGCTCGGCGTACATGATCACCGCCGGACTCGGGGTGCAGGGCGAGCTCATCGGTAGCTTGTTTTACGGTGCCGCCACTCAGGATCGCTCGGTCACGACGATTCCGATGCTCTCCGCACAACTCGGTTTGTTCATCGACTACGAGGTGCTTCCGTGATGCCGATGCGCGAGCGACTCTCTGGTTCGGGTCGAGTTCGACAGAAGGTCGCGCTCGGACTACTTGCGTTGCTATTTTGCACGGCGCCGACGCCCGGTGACGTGGGCGGCTGCGGTCAGTCACCCGCTGAGCTGGACCCGGAGACGTTCTTCGCGAGCAAGGCCAACATCGACTGCCAGCGTTGCGAAGAGTGCAGCCTGACCCGCGTATCGTGCCAAAACGCGTGCAGCCACCCCGAGAGTTACCCGAGCACGTTCCCCGAAAACTGCGTACCGCTCGTGCACGACGGGGAAGTGTGCCTGCGCGCGCTGATCCACGCCAGTTGCGACGACTATGCGTCGTACATGAGCGACAGCTCGCCCAGCGTGCCGACCGAGTGCAACTTCTGTCCGGAGCGCGCTCCGTGAGCCGAGCGAGCCTGCTCTTGCTCTGGCTGTGCCTATCGTGCGCCAGCACCGCGCGCATCACGGGCGACTTCGGCGAGTACCGCAGCTACCGAGAGTATCGCGTCTCGACCACGCTCGAAGCTCGCCTGGGCGCTGCCGAGCGCTACCTGCGCGCCTACCCGCAGGGTGATTACCAGAAGGAAGTGCGCGACTGGTACGTGCCCGCGGAAAAGCGCTATTTCAAGCTGGCCTGGGACACGCCACCACGCCTGCGGGCGTACCTCGACGCGCTGCCGCACGGTCCCCACGCAGAAGAAGTGGCGGAGCGAATCGGCGAGCTCGACTCACGCCGCGTGTATGCCGAGCGACGCGAACAGCGCATGCTGGGCCACGCGCAGGACATCGAACAGAGGCTCGCACGAGCCGCCGAGCAGCGGCGCGGTTTCGTGCGCGAGTTGTCGCGCTTGATCGAGCTCCTGGGCGCGACGCGTTCATTCGCTGAGCCGACCTCGGAGCTCGCGCCCGAGCTGTTGGTTCGACTGCGCGAGCGGCCGCCGCAGCTTCATTGCGAGGGTGACCGCTGTCAGAAGGTTTTCTCGTTCAGCTATGCAGTTCCGGAAGACAAGGCCCTAGCGGAACGCTCGATCGACGTCAGCTTGCAAATTCGGCTGGAGCGCGGCCTGGTTCAGGAGCTGACACTTTCGGGGCCGGAGCTGCTGACGCGTCTGGCCGAGGCGATCAGCGTGCGCGCCGTCCCGCCGCTCAATCCGCAAGCCAGCGCGGAGGCGGTCGGCCAAGCCCTGGAGATCGTCAACGCGGCTTTGGACAGCTCGCTGCCCCGAGCACGTTGTGAGGGTGAAGCGGTCAGCCCGGTGGTCCTCGAGCGCCGCTGCGACGGTGTGCGCTTCACGGTGCTGGCCGGCACCGAGCCCGGCGCCGACGATCGCTTGGGCGTGCAGCGCGAAACGCTCGATCGGACGAAGAAGCCGCATTCGAAGGGCGCGGGCGGGTGAGTGTGGTAGGAGCCGTGCGGTGTTGAGCGCCCCCGCCATCCCGTACCTGCACATTCCAGAACTGACGCTCATCCCCCAGGGATTCTTCGGCGGCTTCCCGCCGGTACCCTTTTCGATCAAGCCGTTCGGCGCACTCGTCGCGACGGGCGTCTACATCGGCTCGGTTTTGGCCACTCGTCAGGGGCGGCGCCTCGGCCTGCACGACCGAGTGATGACCAGCTTCATTGCTTGGGTCGTCGGCGTTGGCTTCCTGGGCGGCCACATGTTGGACGTGCTTTTTTATTACCCGGGCCAGGTGCTCAAGGACCCGCTGTCGCTGTTTCGAATCTGGGAAGGCCTGTCGAGCTTTGGCGGCTTTTGCGGGGCGATCATCGGCGGCTTCGCCTGGAAGCTGCGCTACAAGGCCGACATTTTGCCCTACGCCGACGTGATCGCGAGCTCGTTCCCGGCGGCGTGGGTGTTCGGTCGCACGGGCTGCAGCGTCGCGCACGACCATCCCGGACTCGCCAGCGATGCTTGGTTCGCCGTGCAATATCCTGGCGGCGGACGCTTCGATCTCGGCTTGTACGAGATGCTGCTCACGATTCCGCTTGCGCTCGCCTTCCTCTGGCTGCGCAAGAAGCCACGGCCGTGGGGGTTCTACGTCGGCGCGATCACGATCGCGTACGCGCCGGTGCGCTTTGCGCTCGATTTTTTGCGCGTGGCCGAGCCAATCGGCGAAAGTGGGGGCCTGGTGGCTGCGGTCGATCCTCGCTACGCGGGCCTGACTCCCGCGCAGTGGGCGTGCTTTGGCTTGCTATCGGTGGGCGTGTATTTCTTCGCGCGTACGCTGAGCTCGGCTGGCTCACCCGCCGCCTTCGCGGTTCCCGCGCTGCCAGCTGCGCTCGGCGGGCGCGCGCCGGTCACGCCGGTCACGCGCGAATCCTGAGCGCACCACGAGCGACGCGCGCGACGAGCGGGAGTCGACCCGGCGTCTCGCCGTCCATGTCGATCAGCACTTCCGCGCGCGGCAGCAAACTCTCCGCTTCGATCAGCGCGCCGCGGCTGAAGTGCACGCCCTTCTGACCGATGTGCGTTCCCTGGTAAATGCGACTCGTCAGCCCCACGCTCTGGGCGCGTGTCATGCCGTGCATCGCGACGATGTCGAACGAACCATCATCGGGTGCGGCATCGGGCGCGATCTTCATGCCGCCACCGAAATAGCGGCCATTGGCGATGGCGACGTTCACGATTGGCGCTTCGAGCGCGACCTGACCATCCACCCGCACCCGCACGGGCACGTTTTCGTAACTGATCAGCGCGCGCAGCGAGCCGACGAGGAACGCGGCGCGTCCGCCGATCCACTTGGGACCGGCGTTGACCAAGCGATCGGTGAGACCACCCAGTCCGAAGCTCGTGATGTTCAAGAACGCGCGGCGAATGGTCTCACCCGTGTGCGCCGTGATTTCGAGCAGGCCGAGGTCGAGCGGACGGGGCTCGGCCGTGGCCAAGCGTTCGACGGCAGCCTCCAGCGTGTCGCCCAGGTCGAAGGTCTTTCGAAAATCGCCACCAGTGCCCGAGGGGATCAAGGCGAGGTCCGGGCCAGCGAGCGGCGTTCCGTCTGGGGCCAAGTAGCCCTGACTGACCTCGTTCAGGGTGCCATCGCCGCCCATCACGCCCAGGCACTCGACACCATCGGCACGCGCCTCGTGAACGAGGCGGCTGGCATCTCCGGGACCCCGGGTTTCGACGAACTCGGCTTGGATTCCGCGGTCCTGCAGCAATTGCTTCAACACGGGGAGGCGCCTTTGCGCGCTGCCGCTGCCGGCACTCGGGTTGCTGATCACACGTAGCTTCATGCTGGCGCGAGCTTACACGTGCTGCCCCGACGCGCGCAGTCTGGTGGCCGCCCGTTGCTCGTGCCCCGTGCTTGCCAAGCCCCTGCAAGCCCCGTGCCGGCTTCCTGGCCGGCGGCAGCACAAACTGCTGACTTGAATGGCGATTCGCGGGCAGTTATCGTGAAAGCTGGATTGTGCGGCCCGTTCCGGCCATCGCCGGAGCGAAAGCCAGATTTATTTAGGGAACAGACAAAGAAAATGGCGACCGAGGATGCACGAAAACTCTTCGTGGCGGGCTTGCCCGAGTCCATCAGCGAAGACGTGCTGAGGCAATTATTCGAAGCAACGGGAGGCAAAGTCGTAGACGTGAGTCTGCCTCGTGATCGTGCGACAGGACGACCACGTGGTTTCGGCTTCGTCACCTTTGCTACTTCGGAAGAAGCGATCGCTGCACGCGACAAGCTCGACGGTTCGCTGCAAGCGGGCCGCGCGATCTCCGTGCGTCCGTTTTCTTCGGAGCCACCGCGACGCGGTGATTCGCAGGGGTTTGCGGGTGGCGGCGGTGCAGGTGGTGGTGGCGGCGGTGGCGGCGGCGGTCCGCAGATGACCGAAGATCGCACGCTGTACGTCGGCAACCTGCCGTACGACACGAGTCAGCAGGAGATGACGCAGATCTTCAGCGACAACAACATCGGTCCCGTCGCTCGGATTCATTTGCCAGTTGGTCCCGACGGTCGCTTGCGTGGTTTCGGTTTCATCACGATGGGCACCGCTGAAGCAGCGAACGAGGCGATCACCACGCTGCGCAATTTCGATCTGCGCGGTCGTCGCTTGATGCTCAACATCGCGCATCCGCGTGGAGCACCGGGTGGCCCCGGTGGCGCGAGCGAGCGCCCGCGTCCGGCCTACGGTGGTGGCGGTGGCGGCGGTGGCTACGCCGGCGGTGGTGGTGGCGGCTACGGCGGTGGTGGTGGCGGCGGTGGTTTTCCGCCCATGCCGCCTCCGGGCATGGACACCTCGGGCCGTCCCGCCGAAGGGCGTCGCGCACGTCCAGCCCCTGGCGGTGGCGCCGGGGCTGACTGGGACGACAAGAAGAAGAAGAAGAAAGCGCGCGGCGGCGGCGAGGAGCCCAAGAAGGGTGAACGCGGCGGTGGCGGTGCCTCTTGGAAGAACCTGGGTAAGGACTGGGACGACGACGACTGAGCCAAGCCGAGGTCGATCGAATTGGGGGCCGGGCCCCGAATCCCGAGGTTGGGGCCCCGCTGAATGACGCGCTTCGTGATCCCCGACGGTCGGCACTTCAAGCGGGGCGGGAGCAGAGCTCCCAAGGACCGAGCTCGAAACTTCTTCAAAAGCCTCCGCGCAAGTCTTTGATCTTGCGCGGATTTTTCTGCCGTTAACATTCCTCCCCGGAGGATGCTGCTTTTGGTCCCGGTCGGATTGCGTGCCGAAGGCGGCGCGTGCTAGGACGTGGCTCCATTTCAGCCGGTTTCGGCTGCCAAACCAGGCGCGAGCGCTCTACCCGCTTGATCGGTTCGACCGTCGCGCCTCGCCCCACAAGACGAGCAATCAACAGCGATGATTTTCGACTGGCTCTACGGCCTGTTCTCGAACGACCTTGCCATCGACTTGGGCACGGCGACGACGCTGATTTACGTCAAGGGCAAGGGGATCGTCAGCTGTGAGCCGTCCGTCGTCGCCGTGGCGCGGGACGCGAACGGCGTGAAGCGCGTGCTGAACGTCGGCCGCGAGGCCAAGGAGATGCTCGGGCGTACCCCAGGCAACATCGTCGCCATCCGTCCGCTGCGCGACGGCGTCATCGCCGACTTCGAGATCACCGAGGCGATGCTCCGTTACTTCATCGCGCGCGCTCACAATCGACGCACGTTGGTCAAGCCGCGCATCATCATCTGCGTGCCGTTCGGCATCACTGAAGTCGAGAAGCGCGCGGTGAAAGAGAGCGCGGAGAGCGCCGGCGCGCGCGAGGTGTACCTGATCGAAGAACCAATGGCAGCCGCCATCGGAGCAGGGCTACCGATCACCGAGCCGAGCGGCAACATGGTGGTCGACATCGGCGGCGGCACCACCGAAGTCGCGGTGATTTCCCTCGCAGGCATCGTTTACTCGCAAAGCGTGCGCGTGGGTGGCGACAAGATGGACGACGCGATCGTCGCCTACATGAAGCGCAAGTACAACCTCGCGATTGGCGAGCAAACGGCCGAGCGCATCAAGATCACGATCGGCAACGCCTATCAACTCGACCCGCAGCTGACGATGGAAGTC
>Ga0134124_10000316_pt1 | contig 42247 bp, 31 predicted proteins | sample KB304_FD_96880 | JGI IMG/M metagenome (GOLD analysis project Ga0134124, IMG submission 96880) | Terrestrial soil microbial communities without Nitrogen fertilizer from Kellogg Biological Station, Michigan, USA - KB3-0-4 | ecosystem: Environmental > Terrestrial > Soil > Unclassified ...
CCTGAGAATTCCTGACGCCCTGAGAATTCCTGACGCCCTGAGAATTCCTGACGCCCTGAGAATTCCTGACGCCCTGAGAATTCCTGACGCCCTGAGAATTCCTGACGCCCTGAGAATTCCTGACGCAAAGACGCAAAGGACCGCAAAGCGCGCTAAGTGTAAAAGGTAAAGATCGTGACTTTCTATTAACGATGAACACGCTCAGACGCTATTTTCATTGGCCGATACTCGCCCTGGTCATCGGCGGATTCGTATTCGTCGCCGCTCAGCGGCTGAGCACCGTGCCCGTGCCGGAAGGTGATGAGTCGTACATGCTTCAGGTGTCTTATGAAATGCTCTATCGGAATAAAGTGGCGGTTCCGATGATGCGCTATCTCGGAGGGAACATCGAAAACGCGTGGCATTCCCGGACGCCTATCTACTTTCTCATAATGAGGGCATATCACAAGCTCTTGGGCTACGGGCTGCTCGAGGGCCGCATATTCAATCTTCTGAGCGCTGCCGCGACTCTGGCGATGTTGTATCTGGCCGCGAGGCGCCGGTTTGATTGGCGCGTCGCTTTGATTGGAGTGCTGGCGCTCATGTCGGACGTGAGCTTCCTCGAGCGAAGTCGATTGCTGCGCAACGATTTCACCGGAGCGTTCTTCGCGGTGCTGGCTTACTATCTTTATGAACTCGCCGAAGACAAGAAATCCTCGCGTCTTTATCTTGCTTCCGGGCTTGCAGCCGGAGCCGGTGTGATGTGCCACACAACCATCCTGTATATGTTTTGCGCTCTGGGGTTGTTGATTCTGTTGAGAAACGGCCGGCGCGCGTTCACCACGAACCGGTTGTATCTGTACGCAGGCAGCGCCCTGGCCGTGATGTCGTATGAGATCATTTACGCGCTTGTTGACTATCAGAACTTTCGCCTTCAGAACAGCGGCGACAAGGCGCACTTTACGGCGCTCTCATTATCAGGGCTGTGGGACAATTTCACTCACGAGCCCGCGCGTTATCAAAGCTGGTTTATCGGCGGCGAAGCCTATCCGATTTCCAACGTTCCCGTGACTCTGCTCCATCTGTTTCAGTTGCTGACAATCATCGCCGTGGTCTATCTGATCGGCCTCGCGGTCTGGCGAGCCAGGCAAGGCAAGGCGCTTGATGACCCGCGCGTTCGCCTGCTGATTGTAACCGTCATCGCAGTGCTGTTCTTTGCATTCATAACCGCGCCCCGCCGCAAGAGCCTGTTGTACATGATGCATCTGTCAACATGGTTCGCGCTGTGCGTAGGCGTCCTGGCGAGCGACGGGTTGGACTATCTAACTCGCTTGCGTGTTGATGCGCGGCAGCGGTCTCGTTTGATCTACAAAGCCGCGGTGATAACTCTCGCGCTTGGGAGTCTGGCTTACATGACGCTGCTCGTCAGGCAGGACGTGATATTCGTTCGTCAGGTGCGCAATCCTGATCTCGCCGGCTTCGACGATTTCGCGAAAGTGCTTCGCGGAATCGTCCCCGAAGGCGTTTGTCCCGTTTCAATCACGCGCCCCGCGATCTGGCTTGTCTTTCCCGAGCAGGATCGCTGCTATGCGACGATCGAGGGGCGGATGCAGTATCTCGACGATATAGTGAATAAGGACTACGCGTTGATCGTGCCTTCTCGCAAGGCGGACGTTTGGCTCGGCGGTCCGGCGGGCAACTATCACCAGCTTGGCTCGATGGAAGACACGCCCTACGGTGACATCGAGATTTACTATATGGGGACCGATCCGCGGTATCGGACGCTTGCGCCAAAGCACTATCGGTTCTTTGGTGTGCGGCGGGGGTTCGTCAGTCAGGATTAGCAGAGGATGTGATTAAGAGCCGGACTTCCCACGTAGTAACGAATTTATTCGTTTCTGAAAATCCCAACGAATGAATTCGTTACTACGTGGGCGTTCTCCGTTGCAAGTCCCGCTTTTAATCACCCATTAGCAGATGACACGATGGACGAGAAGAAGCTACACGCGGGAATCAAGCTGATGCCTGAGCAAGCGCGTCAAAGAGAACGGGGCTTTCTTTCAAACATAAGATTGCGAGCCGAAGGTGTGTGGGTTCACGTTACTCGCACGGGCGATGCGCGCGTTGTGTCGGTCGAAGTTTTCTTTATCAGCATCGCGGTGATGCTGGCGTGGCGTCTGCTTGATCAGGCTGAAGGAGGAGATTCGGCGATATGGGATTATGTTGCTCAGTCGATTCTCCGCGGCCAGATTCCTTATCGAGATGTAGTCGAAATTAAAGGGCCGCTCAGTGCATACGTGAGCGCAATCGCAATGTGGCTGGGCAAGAGCGCCGGCTTGCGCGATGTGCTCGCCGTCCGCTTCATGCAGGTGGCGCTTGCAGGTCTGCTGTCCTCCGTGACGTTCCTGGTGACTGAGGCCTATCTGCGCCAGCGCGTGACCGCGTTGATAGCTTCGCTGTGGGCGCTCATGTCGTTTCATTTCGTGAGCTGGACCGAAGGAGGAACGCAGCCGAAGCTGACGATGATCCTGTTCGGAATGCTGTCGCTGTTATTGATCGCGAAAGACAAGCCTTTCTGGGCCGGATGCTGCTCGATGTTATCCTGCCTGTGCTGGCAGCCCGGACTGTTATTCACCGGCATCGCGGTTCTTGTTTTTTCACGCTACCTGACCAGTTGGCGCGACCTCCGCGCGCTTAAGGCGCTGGCCGGTGCAGCGCTTCCTCTCGCCGTTACGGTTTTGTATTTCTATGGCGTTGGGTCGCTGAAGGACTTCTGGATTTGGACCGTCGCATACAACTTTGAAGTCTACGCGAGAGTCGGGCTGAGAGACGCGGGCGATACGTTCGCGCATATTTGGGTTGTTCTGGATCGAGTCTTCAGGATCGATGTCGTTTGGTTAGCGCTGGGCGCAATCGGGTTGCTGATGTTCGGCGCGCGACAGTTGCGCGTGAGGCTGACGAGAACGGGTCTTGTATCGCGCGATCTCTTCAGAGACGCCATCCTGATCGCGCCGGTAGTTTATGTTGCATTTTGCTTGATCAACCTTCAATCCGGGCCGGACCTCATACCACTGTTTCCGTTTATCGGAATGTTTGCCGGATGGTTGATTACAGAAGTCTCCGGCCGCTTAGCGTCGGTTCGTGTCGTAACGACGAAGCCGGCATTGCGCCGAAGCGTTCAGCTTCTTCCTGCGCTTGCGCTCTTGTTGGTTTGTACGGTTGCCGTCGTTCGAGCAGCGCGCTCGAAGCTGGATGGCGCGACGCTCGAGTACCAGGACCAGCAATTGAGAACGGTCACCGGCCTCATTGGCCTCGATGACAAGATCTACGTTCACGGCTCCGTAGAGTTACTGCTGTTTCTGAATCGGCCGAATCTGAATCCGTACATAATGTGGGACCACGGGAAGGCCTCGTACTTAGTGGCGAAGAAGTACGGCGGCTCCGTTGATTCGATGATAGATGCCATTGAAACAGAGGCGCCGAAGCTGGTCGCCCTCTCCCGGCTTAAGCATATTCCCGAAGGAGCCGCGTTGGAGCGCTGGGTAGACGATCATTATGATCGAGTGCCGCTAAGCGGCTACGAGATATATCTGCGAAAGCAATAGTCGCTTGTAACAAGCAATTCGCTAGCGACTAAGGGCCTCCTGTATGGGCGGTCCTCCGTGGCCGCCCCTTAGTGGAGGAAGCGCTTCCTCGAAGGAGGGGCGGCCACGGAGGACCGCCCATACAGGGCTAGCGAATTCTCTGGTACACTCCACCAATCAAATGAAAACTGCCCGCGCGGCAATCGCGCAAGTTAGCTCATCGGTCGTGGCTCGACTTGGAATGGTGCGGACCCTCGCAATAATCGCCTTTCTGGTCAGCACGCTTGTAATGTTGTCGCATCGTCCTCTTCGGCAGGGCGAACTAGGCGACACGGCATTCTACGACTACGTCGCTCAATCGATCGTTCGAGGTCAGTTGCCTTATCGGGACGTCGTAGACATCAAGTGGCCGGGAGCAGCTCACCTGAGCGCGCTGGCGATCGTGATCGGCAAACCTCTCGGCATAAGAGATGTGATAGCTATTCGCCTGCTCAACATTTTTCTTGTCGGCGCGTTATCGGCGATCATATTTCTTGTTGCCGAGGCGTATTTTCGTAATCGCAACGCGGCGGTTATCGCTTTTCTGTTGCCGTTGATGGAGCCCCGATTCATCGACTGGATGGTTGTGGGCACCGAACCCAAATTGCCGCTTATGGTTTTCGGCATGCTGTCGCTGCTGTTGATCATCAAAGATCGTCCCTTCTGGGCCGGCGTCTGCTCGATGCTCGCGTGCCTGTGCTGGCAGCCGGGGTTGATGTTCACCGGAGTGGCGGTCCTGATGTTCTCGAGATACCTGACGACGTGGCGCGATCTGCGAGCGATTAAGGCAATCATCGGAGCGATTCTTCCACTCGCCCTGACACTGGTTTACTTCTACGTTCGAGGCGCATTTGGCGATTTGTGGGCGTGGACGATTACTTACAACTACGGTGTGTTTGGTCCGGAAGCGAAGCAGAGTGTAGCCGGTGCGCTCGCTCATATATGGAAGGTGGTGAATCGGATCTTGAACGCCGATGTCTGGCTCGTGATCCTTAGTGTAGCCGGATTGTTGTTGTTCGGAGCCGAACGCATTCGGGCGAGGATCAACGGAGAATCGTTGAGGTCGCGTGAATTGTTCAGAGACGCGATCGTATTTCCCCCGATTGTGTATTTCGCCTTCTGCCTGGTTAATTTTCAGGCCGGCCCTGATTTGATTCCATTCATCCCGTTCATCGGGCTGTTAGCCGCGAAGTTTTTCCTTGAAGCCGGAAGATTGGCGCGCTCGAGAATCAAATGGTTCAATACGAGGCCCGATCTACAACTTGCTAGAGTCGCGATACTGGCAATTCTGTTTGTCACATTTGTTCGCGCCGCGCTTTATAGATTGGAAGGCCCTACTCTCAAACAACAGGATGAAGCTTTCAAAACATTGTCACAGTTGATTGGCCCGAACGACACAATCTACGTGCATGGGATGACAGAGATACTGGTGCTGCTGAATCGTCCTAATTTGAATCCGTACGTTTTTTTGGACTGGGGAGCGGACGACTTTGCCGGCTTTCGAAGAGGGGAACCGTTCCAAGCCATCCTGGAGGAGATGGAAGCTCAGGCTCCGAGGATTGTAGCGCTGTCCCGATTGAAGGTGGTGGCCCATCGAGATGAATTCAAGCGATGGGCCGAGGAACATTACGATAAGCTCGAACTTCCTTTAGCCGGCTACGACGGAGTCTACGTGCGCAAGCCGTGAGCGGCGAGCGTTCAATAACCTCCGCGTGCTTTGCGCTCCTTTGCGCCTTTGCGTTGAGAATTGTGTCTTGCTACTTCAATACCTAATACTCAACGCAAAGGCGCAAAGGACCGCAAAGCCCGCAAAGGAAATCGAACACTACACTCGTCACAAATTGGCCGGCGACGCGCTCAATACATAAACCCGCTCGCGGTCACCGGCTATCGGGAAGGATTGAACTACTCGCGACCGATAAGCAGAGAAAAAATCTGCGAGGCTCGTTTCGTTGAATCGAAGCGACTGCTCGCCACTGCCGGGATTGGTGAACATTCGACCGAGTAACGAGAGCAGACCCGAGTTGCTGGTCGTCAGGTTGCGAATGGGTTCGGCGATGATGACCTGCTTTCGCGCGGCTTTGAGCATTCGATTCACGATCGGCGAGGCTTCCGGCAGAAAGTGGTAAAGACTCGCCTGCATGATCACGTAGTCAGCCGCGGGCAAGGGTTCGTCGTTTCTCAGGTCCCACACCTGGCCGCCGCCGCCTCGCCTGATCAGGCGAGTAATGAAGTTCGCATTGATGTCCAGACCTGTGTATTTGACGCTCTTCGGTCGCAGGTAACGATGATACAAAAGCGCCGGGCCGCAGCACAGATCAAGCACGCTGGACCCCTCAGGAATCAATTCTGCAATTGCGCGGTAGCGGGAAGCATAGTGACGGCCGTACAGCAACAGCATTGCGAGCTCATAAACAAAACTGCTCTTGTAGATGAAACTCTTTGACATCGAGACTCGCTCGGCGCTGCGCTCTATATTCCTCACAACGACATGTAGGGGCGGCCCTCCGTGGCCGCCCCAGACTCGTCTAAGGAGCTATCAATCTCACACTGGGGCGTTGAAGGCCGCCCTATACGCAGCCATTCAATCGCTACACCCCACGAGAGCGGGTTGACCCCGAAACGATTCGAGAGCCGTCATTGAGCACTTCGCGAATCGCCGCTTGCGGCTTGTTGTTGACCCTAAGAAAAGTTCGCCCCGTGTACTCTCCCAATATTCCGAAGAACAACATCTGAACGCCGCTCAAGACCAACAGAGCTACCATCAGGGACGCCCATCCTACGGCATTCGGTGAGAAGTGTTGCGGAAACAGGAGCCGGTACAGGATCACGACTACTGCCAGCAGCAGCCCCAACGCGGCGAATGCGAACCCGCACCAGCTCACGAGCCGCATTGGCCGCGCTGAAAACGAAAAAGCGAGGCGCGCCCATACCCGAAGCGACTTCCAGAATGTGTATGTGCTGGCGCCGGCGTAGCGCTGATGATGGTCAACCGGAATCTGATCGACTCGTGCAGTAATTTGAAACACCAGGCCGTCGATATACGGATCGGGGCCTTCATAGTTGCAGATCATCTCTACAACTTCTCTGCGAATTATCTTGTAAGGCGAGAGGTAGATGTTTTTCGGTTTGTTGATGACCCACTCGGCTACTCGCCCGTTAAACCAACTGCCGAGGTTCTTCCACAAACGTTGCTTCTTTTCTCCAAATTGAGCGTAGACGACGTCGGCGCCTTCTTCGATCTTGCTGAGGAGGGCGGGGAGGTCGCGCGGATGATGTTGAAGATCATCATCCATAATCGCTACGAATCTTCCTCGCGCCAGGCGAAGCCCGGTGATGATGGCGTTGTCCTGCCCGAAGTTTCGCCGCAGGTCTACGCCAACAACATTCGCATTATTCCGGCAAAGTGTTTCGATAACCGCCCACGAGTTATCCGGCGAGCCGTCATTGATCAACACGACTTCGTAGTCGCGTCCGGTTGGATCGAGGGCCTCGGCTATCGCGGCGATCAATGCCGGCAGACAGTCTTCGCTCCGATAAACCGGAACGACGACCGAGAGGTCGAGTTGAAATGCCTGATCGCGACTCTGCATCGAGTTGATCATAGATAGAGCTTCTGTGGTTGTCGACCATCCGACCTCTGCGCCCTCGGCGTCCTCTGCGGTTTATCTCCGACGGTGGTAAGAGAACCGCTGAGGACGCCGAGGGCGCGGAGGACTACTAACCGGACGCTCGCTCACTGGCACGCTCGAAGAACTCGGAGAGATATCTTACGACGCGCGATTGCTCCCCTTCGGTGATCTCCGGGAAGAAAGGAAGCCGCAGAAGGCGCGCGCTCAACTCTTCGGTGAGTGGAAGATCGCCTTCCGAATAACCAAATCTCTTTCCCATCACCGAGGAGTGCAACGGAATGTAGTGAAAGACAGCACTGATCCCGTTCCTCTTCAGGTGCGCCATCACGCCGTCTCGCGTTTTCCCGTCGCCGAGCAACACGTAGAACATATGGTAGTTGCTCTCACAGCCGCTGGGCGGTTGTGGAATGGTGAGCCATCCGCGCTCTTCAAGCGGCGAGAGGCTCTGGCGATAAAACTGGTAAACATCGCGCCGGCGAGCGGTGATCACGTCCATCGCTTCCAATTGGGCGAGCAGAAAGGCGCATACTATCTCGGCCGGAATGTAGGAGGAGCCGACGTCCACCCAGGTGTACTTATCTACTTCGCCGCGAAAGAACTGGCTCCGATTTGTGCCCTTTTCGCGAATGATCTCCGCGCGCTCGATGAACTCCGGCGAGTTTATGCAAAGCGCTCCGCCTTCGCCGCTGACGTAGTTCTTTGTGTCGTGAAAGCTGTAAGCTCCCAGGTGACCGAGTGCACCAAGCGGCCTGCCGTTGTAGCGGGCGTTGACTCCCTGGGCCGCGTCCTCGACTACGATCAGCCTATGCCTTTCGGCGATTTGCATGATGCGATCCATGTCGCATGAGACTCCAGCGTAATGCACGGGGAAAATTGCCTTCGTCTTCTCCGTGACGCTTGCGTCAATCAGCGTTTCGTCGATGTTCAAAGTATCAGCCCGGATATCGACGAAGACCGGCTTCGCTCCGGCGCGCACGACTGCATTTGCCGTCGAAACGAATGTGAACGACGGCATGATGACTTCATCGCCGGCCTTGAGATCACAAAGCATCGCCGCCAATTCCAGAGCCGAAGTGCACGATGGAGTCATCAAGACGCTTGGGATGGCAAAGCGATCTTCAAGAAACCTCGCGCAGCCTCGCGTAAAGAAACCATCAGCGGCGATGTTCCCGCTGCTAATGGCGGCGGTGATGTATTCGATTTCCTTTCCAGTCACGAAAGGTTTATTGAAGGGGATCTTAGGCTGCACGCTCGACCTCGATTATTGATTGGGCTTATACGAAACTGAAGCGGCCTGCTGAGTACTAGTGCAAGAGCATTCTACAGCAGCGGTTTTGAGTTTCCAAAGAGGGGCGGATGAACAGGAGCCGGGAAATGACGCGGTCGATTTCGTCCTCAAGAGCGAATGAGTTTAATCATACCAATGGGCGCCCCACATACTTCCGGAATCCCCAACCTTCCGGTTGACGGACTGCAAAGCGGCCGCCGCAGGCTTGCTGGATACCACTTGCCGCGAAGACACTGGGGCTGGCAAAGACTATCAGGCGGCGGGAGGTGGCCCCACATTCCCGAATTTTGAAAACCGACTAATCGTGTACCCCGAACGGGTTGGCCGTCGAAGGACCCCGTCAACATGATTATTGACAAGCCAACAGGGCCGCTCATAATGGTGCCACTGGAAGGCTGTTCCAGCGTCGTGATTGTGGCCTCGCGACATCAGGCTTTCGGGGAATTACGAGTGAGCACTGTAGCAATACCAACTAACTCCGCGTCGCACGCGGCGCCGCCCGACTTCACACCAGCGCAGATAAGGGACTACTTGTCGGATCTCGAAGTCGTGCTTAGACGCGTCGATTCGGGAAGAACTTATTACCAGATCCTCGGTGTAGACCGTACGGACGATCAGGAGACGCTGCGCTCGGCATATCAGCGGACGCTCGATCTGTTTTACCCGGGGAATGCTATTGGCAATGCGGTGCCCGCAGACGTCGCCTCACGAGTCGAACGGGCATTCGCGAAACTCTCGACGGCCTTCGGTGTGCTCGCCAGCGTCACACGCCGAAAGGAATATGATAGCGCCCTGGTTTCGGTGGCTCGAAACCGGACCGCTCAAGCTGTAGCTGCTGATCAACACTCGACGCCGAAGCCTGAGCCGTCCAGAGGCAGCGCAAGCCAGGGCCCCAGGCAAAACATGCAGCGTTCCGGCGGTTCCGCGGCCGTACCGATGAACGAAGATCCCCAAGCGCATACCATTTCCGCGGGTGGCCAGGTATTCAGCGAGTCTTCAAAAGCAAACTCGGACAATAATCGACGGCGCTGCGGGAGAATGAAGCTGGCGATACCCGTGCGCGTCGCGGGTCACGATCAATCCAACGGCAAATGGTCTGAGATGGGCGAGACAATTGATGTGAGCCGCACCGGGGCGAGGTTGCACCTGCGGAAGCGAGTCAGGCAGGGAACTGTGCTTTTCCTCACTCTCCCGTTGCCGACGAAGTTGCGCGCTCATGGTTTTTCCGAGCAGGGCTACAACGTTTATGCGTTGATTCGAACAGTTGATCCTCCCAGGAAAGGCATGCGAGCGGTAGGCGTTGAATTCTTAGGCGAGCGGCCTCCCGCCGGATTTTTAGAAAAACCCTGGGCCGTCTACCGCGCTAAGCGAGGAAGCGCGGTCGAGCGACGAAGACATCGCCGTGAAGAGCGAGCCGAGGCCGTTAGTGTCGAGTATCTCGACGAGAACGGGCAGTCTATTGGGCGAGACGAGGCGAGGTCAGAAAACGTAGGGAGTTTTGGCGTTCGAGTTGTCGGAACCACCGCGCCGGCGGAGTTCGATTCTATCTCACTGCGCTGTCCAAGCCTCAAGTTCGAGGCGGCCGCTGTGCTCCGAGACAGATTTCGCGGGAAGGACGGCTTAGAACGACTCTGTCTTCAGCTCGTCGACAAGGCCTGGCCGTCGCTTTGAAGCGCCGAACGGGTTAACGGGCAGGATTGAACCACAAAGGCACAAAGACACTAAGAGCAACCAGATCCGGCGGACGCAGCTTCCATGTATTTACCTTTGTGACTTTCTGCCTTGGTGGTGGAGTTTGTAGATGATACCGCTGACTCTCGCCTTCCACCTATTTGCGGATCATCATCTTGTCGTACAAGTCCAGCTTCTCATAATGCTGATCGAGCCATCGCTCAAAATCAGCGCGGTGGTTTACCTTACGCAAGCGCGAGATCGAAACAAGCTTCGGCGCCTGCGCTTCCATACGGTCGATGATCTTTTCGAAAGTCGTTGACTCGCGCTGAGCCGCAAAGTCGTCGGCGCCCCAATCCAGAAAAACGTACGGGTTGAGATTCGGCCGGTTTAATAGAACCAGTATCTCGGCCGATCCGTGAACGTAAATCTGGTCCTCCGGGCCCAGTAGCTGTGCCACGGGCGCAATGGCGGTGTACTGTTCCTGCAGCGTGCGTTCGCCCGCTCGATAGGTCATAGCGCGAGAGAATACGACCACGAAGATTGCAGCCACGGCAATCGCGGGCAGCAAGGCATCCAAACGAACTCCTCGACGAACATCGGGCAAGCTCCGGCGCGACTGGATCGAAGCAAGCAGGCGCGCGAACCTGACGATGGCCCAGCCGGCGAAGATGCCAATGAACGGGAAGAACGGAATGGAGTCGGGCCCGCCTTGAAAGTTGATCAAAGAAAAAGCAAGGTACACCAGCGGCGGGAACACCACCGCATCCCTGAACAGGTCAGGTGAGGTTAGCCAGGCCTGCTGCTTGAACTTGTCGACAACTCGCTCAGTAAGAAACTCCAGCAGCCCGATTGCGGCGAGAATCACCAGTACGCTGTCTCGCTCAAACGTTCGGCGGGTAACTAGCCACAAGTGGCTAAACGCGGCTGGGATGCTCTGCTCCGCCTCGGGTCCAAACACGCTGTAGTTATAGGTGATAGCCCAGGCCCAAAGATCCGAGAGTGCGCCTCTGAAATAAAAGTACGACACCACCGCGGCCAGCGGGATAATCGCCCCCAGGACTACTTTGAACACGCGGAGGTCTCGCCAACCGGTCAGGTATCTCGAGAATATTAAAAATGCCGCGCCGGCGAACATCAATCCCGGTTGCCAGCACAGACATGAAAGCATCGAGCACACGCCCGCCCAGAACGGCTTGTCACGGGCAATCATCACCAACGCAAGCAAACCAAACACGATCATCGGCAGCTTCGGCTGAGTTCCCTCCATCATGAACTCGAGAAACTGAGATCGCATGAGTGGAACCATGAATGCAATCAATCCGGCCGCCCTGCTCCGCAAGTAGAGCTGCGCTACCAGAAAAGTCAGCGACGAAAGCAGGCCAACCAGGACGACATTCAGCGCCCTGACCGCAAGCACGTCTCGCACGCCGATGACCTTGCCGGTGAACATTGCGGCAGCGCTCAAATAGGGCGCGCCCGGACCTTTGATATCGACGACATCTTTGTAGGGAACCTGTCCGCGGAGAATCGACTGCGCGATGTAGTCGTAGATCGCCGGGTCTCCGTTTTCCGGTTTGCTGAATGGCCGGTGAATCAGTATGACCGCTGAGCCGATGAAGAAGGCCGCAAGTGTAAGGTTGCGGACATTGGCCCAACGATCCAGTGCTGACAAAGCGGTGTGAAGAGCGTTCTTTCGCGGCCGGGGAATGCTCATAGGGGATTGCTCGAGGAGCGGGGCAAAATACTAGCAGTCCGGCTCGCCGAATGTCGAGCTTGACACATTTCATCGAGCAACATAACAATCAGCCGCTTATGATGCAGGGCTCATCGGGTGAGGACGCTGATCTGCAAACGCAAGAGGCATTCGAGCCTCGGACGGCGCGATCGATCTATGTTGGCAAGCACTCGTTCGGTTTCGATTTGCTTCCCCTCGCGGGCGTAGTTTTGCTTGCGACCATCGTCATTCTACCGGTGTTCGTGAAGGGCTTTCCCTCCGGATTCGACGCGGTCAGGCATTATCGCTGGACAACACAATTCATCGACGCTATGCGTGACGGTGCGATCTACCCGCGATGGTTGCCGAGTGCGAATGATAGCCAGGGAAGCCCGGTCCCGCTTTACTATCCGCCCATATCTTTCTATGTTGCCGCCGCGTTTTCGACTGTTTCCGGAAACACACTGCGCGCGATCGAGCTCAGTTGCTGGCTTGCGTTAGCATTGTCCGGGCTGACGATGTATGCGCTCAGCCGGTCGGTCTTATCTGCCGCGCTCAGTTTCGTGGCGGCGGCGCTCTACATGCTGGCGCCCTACCATCTCCTCGATCTTTACCAGGGGGCGAGCCCATCCGAATTCTGGGCGTTCGTCTGGCCGCCGCTCTTGCTCCTCGCTATCAATCGGGTTCATCGCGGAGCCGGAGTGAGCGGCGTAGGGTTCCTCGCTGTTAGCTATGCTCTGATGATTCTTACTCACGTGCCGGTAGCATTCCTTACGACTCTTGCGCTTGCAGTGTATTCTCTGTCGCTCACGCGCAAGCCCGCGACGCTTATTCGAATAGCGCTTGGCGGTGCGCTGGGAGCGGGGCTGGCCGCGATCTTTCTGATCCCGGTTCTGTTCGAGACTCGTTACATCTTGCTGTTCTTCAAATTTGACTACCGGGATTATTTCCTGTTCGAGCACCTTCGCGGCGCATTTACCTCAACTCGATTCCCGGTCGATTCCTCCGTCAGCAGCTATCTGCTCGATACGGATTTCGTTGCCGTTGCGGCCCTCGTTCTTTTTCTGTGCGGCTCGTTGCTGATTTGGATAAACCGCCGCGGGGGCAGGTCCTTCAAACAAGACTCGAAATGGAGTGTTGTGGTTCTGGCGATCTGGGTCGTCACCGTCTTTAGTCTGTTGATGACAACGCGGCTCAGTGCCCCGATTTGGCGCATCGTCCCGGGGCTGTCTTTTTTGTTTTATCCGTGGCGGTGGCTTGTAATCGCATCGCTGGGCGCGGCTTTGGTCCCGGTGTTCGGGCTGAGCAGGCTCAAGGGTGATCTGAAGTGGCGTGCGCTCAGAATCGGGGCGCTGGCCGTCGCAGTTATCTTCAACCTGGCGATCAGTGTGCTGATGATCTGGCGCGCACCGCACGATCCAAAGGGACTCGAGGAAGGCCTCTTGCGCCGAGACACTCGCGAGTATCGGCCAATGTGGTGGGATGGACAGTTGCGCAGCGAACTCTGGCGGACGCCCGCTCGAGTCGACAGCGGAGATTGCAACGTGGTAGCGGTCGACGACGGCGGCATAAAGCAAAACTACTCTGTGACTACAACTACGGAATCCGTAATCACACTTCGGCCCCTGTATTTTCCTGGCTGGGTTGCCGCGGTGGATGGCAAGCCGGTGACTATTAGACCAAGCGAAGAAGGTAATATTCAGCTCACGGTTGAACCCGGCACGCATGCTTTAACGCTTGCTTTTGAGGATACGTGGCCGCGCTCGCTGAGTAAGGCCGTCTCAGCGATCAGTTGCCTGATCCTGATCTGCGTTCTGTACCTTGGACGCCGCAGCGACTAAAAGGCAGTCCTGTATGGGCGGTCCTCCGTGGCCGCCGCTCTTTCGATGAAGCGGTTCCTCATTAAGGGGCGGCCACGGAGGACCGCACATACAGGACTGCCGATTTCTTCGAGCCACTCTACCAATTGATCGTCATTAACGCGCAGAAGATCTCGATACCATCCCAAAGGTTCTGAAGCCGCAGGTTCTCATCTGAGCTGTGCTGGTTGTTATCGTGATTTACGATCGGCACTCCTACCTGCGGGGCTGCGGTTGCGGTATCAATAGCCCACAGCGGTCCACTTCCTCCCATTGTCGGCAGCATAACCGGCTTTTGTCCGATTGCCTGTTGGACTGCCGCGATGACCTTCTTCACAATCGGAAGGTTCATCGGAGTTCGAACCGCTGGATAACCGTCTTCACTGACGACGCGCGCGATAAAAGAATGCTTTAGTCGCGTTGCGGCGTCGGGTTCTTCGTTCACCACGAAGTAACCCTGCTTCTTTATGTGTGCGATCAGGCGTTCAACCTGCTGCCGAGGTTCGATGCCTTTGACCAGGCGCAAATCCAGCGTTGCCGTCGCTTCAGCAGGAATGATCGTTCTCGACTGGCGGCCAACATCCTCGCTTCGCAAACCGTCGATGTTGAGTGAAGGCTCGTTGATCAACTCCCCGAGCGATTTGCCCGAGCCGTCGGTTCCCGCAAGCCCGTACTCACGCATCAAGTCCGGGTCCGTAGCAGGCATCTCTTTCAACGCTCTCATCTCATCATCGCCCAGCGGCACGGCGCCATCGTAGAAGCCCTCGATCAACACGCGTCCTCGGTCATCCTTCATGCTCGCCAGCAGCTTCGCCAATCGCATCGCCGGATTCGGCGACCAGTTGCCGTAGTGCCCGCTATGCAGCGAGCGGTTCGCGCCGTAAACGGTGATGTCGACTTTCACGACGCCTCGCACGCCGAAGTAAAGCTGCTGTCTTCGAGATTGATGGACCGGGCCGTCCGCACACAGCCACACGTCGGCGCCAAGCAGCGATTTGTTCCGCGTAGCGATATCTCCGAGATGAGGCGAGCCCGCCTCTTCTTCGCCGTCAAACAGAAACTTTAGATTCGCAGTCGGTTTCGCGTTTGCCGCCTTCAGCGCATCGAGCGCCACAAGCATCGCGATGATGGGCGCTTTGTCATCCGATGCGGAGCGCGCGTAGAGCCGCGATTCAGGATCGAACTTCTCACCTCGCTTTGGAAAGTCGATCACGTGCCCGCCGGCTTCCAGCGGCTTGTCACGCAAGACCGGCTTGAACGGATCGGTTGCCCACCTGGTTTCGTCGACGGGCTGTCCGTCGTAGTGCGCATAGAAACCAACCGTGCGAGTGGCGCCAGGCGACTTCAACTCTCCCAAGATCGCAGGCGGGCCATTGCCTTCAAGCAGTCGTGCGTCGATGCCGCGCCGCCCCATCATCTCGATTACACGCGCGGCGTTGCGCCTCATGTTCCCAATATCAGAGGCAACGTTAGGAATTGAAAGCAAGCCGGCGAACTCATTGATGATTTCAAGCTCGTGCGCCCGGCGGTATTCACGCACACGGGAAACATCCTGAGGCCGAGCGATTGCAGACACCATCGACAGCGTAATGCACAGCACACATGCGTTGAATCCGAGTCGCTTCATAGGATCCTCCAGGTTGGTTCGGGAAGGCTGAAGAATATCATCGCGGTAATAGACCTGCCATTCGGTAGTGCGGTCATAGTGTGTCGCTCGCTCGCGATCGCGCCGTTCCCTGCGTCCTCTGCGGTTGATTTCCCATCACTCGCTAAGAAAACCGCAAAGGAAGCCGAGGACTGCCTGGCAGGCTGATGCAAAGTCGATCACGCATGAGCATTCAGGGTCAAATCCCACCAACGCAGAGACTGTGTGAAAAGGGCGGGTCCCTTTTGCATAGCCCAGGCGTTCACGCATGGGTAAGAGTAACAGCGCGCATGTCTCTAGCCCGGTTCACCGGGCTTGCGTCGCCTTTAGGTAATTTCTTAGATCGCGAGGTCAGTCTGCCGTGCTAAAGCCCAAAGAAAGCCCCGTGAACGGGGCTACGAGCTTGACCCGGCTCGCGACCCCAGGCGTGAACGCCTGGGCTAGGGAAAAGCAATCCATCTTTTTCACACTGGCTCTGCGTTGGAGGGATTATCCCTAGTCATGGAATGGCCCTCTTGAGTTTCAGCAGCCGTCCTGGAACGAATGAATTCGTTACTGCGTGGTCGGGCTTAATGTGTGAGGAGGGAAGGACTCGGCGCGCGGTAGACGCTCCGCGCGCCGAGTGAGCAAGGTTACTTCGCTTCGGGCTTATTGAACTTCGCGTCATCCACTGGAACGTTGTGCTTCATTTCAGTCATCTTGATGTTCAGTGTGAAAGCAGGCGTAATCTGACGAAGGGTGAACGCCATCTTGACTCCGTCCGCTTCCCTGTAGTCTTCGTAGAAAACCTGGATCGCTTGCTTGCCTTCCGGGCCTTCGCGTTCGACGTCCTCTCTAAGGATCAACCCGGATTGCGTATCGAAATACCACGTCTCGGGGCTGCCTTCGGCCGGTGTCGCCACCAGCACGTAAACTTCTTTGTCGCCCACCTTGTCCGTACCTTTGACCACAATCGTCGGGTAGAGTTGTTTGAGCCTGATCGGTTTATAGAAGTCGGCGTCGAGTTTTGTAGAAGCCAATTCGGCGCCGGCCTTTTCGCGGAACCCGTTCTGCGGATCGTTCGACCATCCGGTCTTGCCGTCGAAGACTTGCTGAAAGACTCCGAATCCCGCTACGTCTATGACGGTCGACGTTTTGTTCGGGGCTTTCGCGTAGATTTCGGCGGTACCGCTGGCGCCAAACGCCGCGATCTCAAAGGTACCCTTTGCCATACGGGTCGTCTGTTTCTCGACGGCGGCTTTGCCGCCTATCGCTTGAACGTACTTATCGAGCACTTGATCGACGGTTGGCAGCTTGGCCGCCGGTTTCGCATCGGTCGCGGGTTTTTGCTGGCCTCCCTGGGCATTGGCAGTGACCGCCACGAGCAAGCCAAGAAAGATGATCGTTAGTGTGCGTTTCATAAGATTTCCTCTCTGGATTTATGAGCGAGCGGCCGCTGCCTTTCGCTCGTTTGAGTGTTTCTTAATCTGTTCGATCGCCGCGTCGAGTTGGGCGTCGCGACCATCAAGCAATGAACGGCGCGTGAGTTTCACTTCTACATCGGGCGCGACACCACGTCCTTCGATGAGAGTGCCTTTGGGTGTTTTGAAGTCGCCGATCGCGTACTGAAAGAGAGCGCCGGTCGGCAGCTTTTGAAAGTATGACGGCAGCGCCGCACCGGCTGTTCGCTCGCCTACTACCAGGGCGCGGCCAATCTCCTGCATCCCGCCCGCGAAGATCTCGCTCGTCGAAGCGCTGCCTCCATCGGTGAGTATTACTACCGGGCCAGGATATGAACCCGGCTGCGGGAAGACCGAAAAGTTGATGTGACCCGAGCGCATATGCATCGTGCCGAGTGACGTCTGTTCTTGCTCGAGTACGCCCGCTATTCCCTGGGCCATGCCTCCCAGACCCCCCGGGTTACCGCGCAGATCGATTACCAGACCGGGTGCATCATTCATCCGCCGAATAGCCGCGCGTATCCGGTCCATCAGGGATATCACAAAGACGTTGAAGCGAATGTAGCCGATACCACCGGCCAATTGGGTTGTCTCAAGCTCGGAATACTGCGGCGGAAAATTGCCCATTCTCGGAGACATCTCGCCCTTCAACCGTTCGCGAGCGATCGTCGCTTCACGCGGCTGATCGCGCTCGTCCAGGTAGGCAATTCGCACCGAAGTCTCCGGGGCGCCGTTTATTCGTGCGAGTAACGCGCGCGTAATTCGGAGGCGCGTGATCGGCCCGGATTCTTTGCTCTTCGAGTACGACTCAATAACTGTTTCGGTGAGCAGGTCGTCAATCTTCTTGATGACGAAGCCCGGACGCAACCCCGCGGCTGCGGCTTTTGAACCTTGTTCGACGTGGTTGATGATCGCCTGGCCTTCAATCAACCTCAGGTCGATTCCAATGCCGCCGCCCTTCGGTTCGGGAGAATCATCCTGGACAATCGCCTCCGGAGGGATGATGTTGAAATGCGACTGATGAAGCTCACCCAGCATCTGGCGAAGCACGTCATAGAATTCAGTGTTGCTCTTTGCCGCCGCAGCGCGCGGGGAGTACTGCTCGCGCACCTTGTTCCAATCAAGCCCTCCGAGCGTCGGATCAAAGTGCTTGTCCCTGACTGTGCGCCAGACTATATCGAAACTCTCTTGCCGGGCGTCCGATGGAACTCCGGCGACGCCGCCTGCCACGCTCTGCGTAAGATGGCTCGGACTTGCGGTGGAGCCCAGGCACAGCACCAGCGAGAGCAGAGCGATCCACAACATTCGTTTCACTACACGGTCCTCCATGAGCTGCTTACCCGATTCAGCCAGGATCCGTCGGGGCCGAGTGGCTTGTACGCTGGCGTCAAGAATAAGTTCGCGTTCGGTTTTGATCCCCGAAAGTTTAGCGCACGGCATGTGAGGCGAACAAGGCAAGGTAGTGTTCGGCTTCCGCGTTGCTTAACAACCTTCGCGTGCTTTGCGGTCCTTTGCGCCTTTGCGCCAGGTATTGAAGGGTAAGACACAATACTCAACGCAAAGTGGCAAGGGACCGCAAAGCACGCGAAGAACTGAGCGCCGCAGGCTGGACAGTCTACGGTACATTCGGACTAAACTCTCTTTTGAGCGCCAAGGAAACAGCGATGACCACCACTATGAGCAAGGCCCGGGCCGATCAACTGATCGCCGACGAATTCGGCGTGAACGCAGATTACGTTAGCGAACTCCTCGCGCAGTTTGAGCGCGATCCGTCATCCGTAGATGAAGAATGGCGGGCCGTGTTCGAAGAGTTGCTGGACAACGGCCGCGTACCCACCGAATCCCTGCCGGTCGAGCCGGCTCCTGCTCGAGAGGGCGCGACTGCTGGGGTGATTCATGCTACGTACGAGTGGGGCTCACACGAAGACGATGACGGGGCGAAGGGGGGACGAGGCGACGGGGCGACTCAGACGCCCGCGCCTGAAACAGCACCTGAAGCCGCTGCGCCGTCACCGTTGCCGTCGGCGCCGCAAGAAACACCACACGTCGCACCAAAGGGAGTTGACGCGGTCGAGCGCATCCCAATTCGCGGCCCGGCGCTTCGGATCGCGGAAAATATGGAAGCGAGTTTGGCCGTTCCAACCGCGACTTCTCAACGTCAAGTGCCGCTAAAGCTCCTGGACGAAAATCGGCGGCTAATTAATCAATACGTCGCCGTTTCCGGCCGGAAAGTGTCCTATACCCACATCGTGGCTCGGGCGATATTGAAAGCGCTGGAGAGTTTCCCGCAGCTCAACGATTCGTTTGAAGAGGCGGACGACAGCGCTTATCGCGTTCGCCATTCGCAAGTCAATTTCGGTGTTGCGGTAGATGTTACAAAGAAGGATGGCGCTCGAACCCTCCTGGTTCCGAACATAAAAGGCGCCGAAAAGCTTTCGTTCCCTCAACTGCTCGACGCTTACGACGACATAGTCAAGCGCGCTCGCGGGAGCAAGCTTCAGGTTTCAGATTTCCAGGGCACGACGATCAGCTTGACCAACCCCGGAACAATCGGCACCACCGCATCGAACCCGCGATTGATGGCCGGCCAGAGCGTTATCGTCGCAACCGGGGCGATCGCATATCCGCCCGAATATCAGGCGATGTCACCGGACGGCCTCTCGCGCATCGGCATCAGCAAGGTGATGACCATCACAAGCACCTACGATCATCGCATCGTCCAGGGCGCGGAGTCCGGCGCCTTTCTTGCCCTGATCGATGAGCTGCTGCGCGGCGGGCGTGAATTCTATGATCAGATCTTCGCCGATCTCGGTATTCGCTACCGGCCTTACAGATGGTCGATGGACATCAACCCCGCGATACTCGGCGAAGAGCGCCGCCGCGACGCCGTTCGCAAGCAGGCTCGGGTGTTCGAGCTTATCAATGCGTTCCGGGTTCGCGGTCACTTGATCGCCGATCTCGACCCGCTCGGCTGGCAGAAGGTTCAATATCACCCCGAACTGGACATCGAGACTTATGAGCTGACGATATGGGATCTCGACCGCCAGTTTATTACAAGCGGAGTTGGCGGCACAAAAACGGCGCCGCTGCGGGAGATCGTCGATCACCTGCACGATTACTACTGCGGTAAAGTCGGAATTGAATACCGGAACATCCAGGGCCCGGAAGAGAAGGAATGGATTCGAGCGCGCGTTGAAATTCAACCACCCCCGGTTCCGGTAGAGGCCAGGAAACAGATTCTGTGGAAGCTGATTTCAGCCGAGCTGTTCGAGAGATTTCTCGGCACGAAGTATCTCGGCCAGAAACGGTTCTCGATCGAAGGCAATGAAACAGTCATAGCGGTGCTCGATCAACTGATCGAGAGCGCGGCTCGCCGCGAGATCGACGACATAACAATCGGCATGGCTCACCGCGGGCGCTTGAACGTGATTGCCAATGTCATCGGCAAGTTCTGTGAACGGATCTTCACGAGCTTCGAGGGCTCGATTCATCCGAAGTTCCCTCACGACCAGGGTGATGTTAAATACCATCAGGGCGCAAGCGGGATTCGCGAAACCGCAGACGGCCGCGAAGTGGCGCTCGCGGTAGTCCCCAATCCGAGCCATCTCGAGTTCGTCAACCCGGTCGTCGAGGGAATCGTCCGGGCAAGACAGGATGTCGACGGCGAGCGCTCGAGCAGGCTCGCGGTTTTACTGCACGGCGATGCGGCGTTTGCGGGCGAAGGCATAGTCGCGGAAACGCTGAACCTCTCGCAACTGCCCGGCTACACGACCGGCGGCACGATTCACATCATCGTCAACAATCAACTCGGTTTCACAACGCCGCCCGAAGAAGGCCGCTCGTCTACTTACAGCACCGACATAGCGAAGATGATCCAGGCGCCGATCTTCCATGTGAACAGCGATGATGTGGAAGGCGCCTACAATGTGCTTCAGATCGCGCTGGACTACCGCCAGACGTTTAAGAAAGACGTTGTAATCGACGTTATCGGATTTCGTAAGCTTGGCCACAATGAAGGCGATGAGCCCTCCTACACCCAGCCCGTAATGTACCAGCGCATCCGGGAACACCCGGGTGCGCGCGCGCTTTACGCCCGCAAGCTCATCGCTGATGAAGTGATGACCGAAGAAGACGTCGCGACTTTGATGGATGAGCGAAATCGCCGGTATGAAAACGCACAACTCGCAGCGAAAGCTATCGTCGAAAAACAGGGCTCACGGGTCGAGATTCACGAACACGAGCCCGAACACGAAACGGTTGAGATGGTCGAGACCGGCGTCGATCAACATACTCTTCGGACGATAGCGCACGCGATCACAACGGTGCCTCGCGGATTCAATCTGAATCCTAAGATTGTCGGCTTGCTTGCCCGGCGAGCGAAGATGGTTGAAGGCGAAGCGAATGTTGATTGGGGTATGGCCGAAGCGCTCGCGTTCGGCTCACTGCTCGGCGAAGGCACGCCCGTGCGGCTCACGGGCCAGGACACGGTTCGGGGAACGTTCAGTCATCGCCACGCGGCCTTCACCGACACGCAGACCGGCGCGGAGTGGGCGCCACTCTCTCAACTCGCGGGCGGGGCCAGGTATGAAATATACGACAGCCCGTTGTCGGAAGCGGGAGCGCTCGGGTTCGAATACGGCTACAGCGTAGCGAGCCGCCCGGCGCTCGTGCTATGGGAAGCGCAGTTCGGAGATTTCATCAACGCCGCGCAGGTAATCGTCGACCAGTTCATCGCATCCGGGGAAGAGAAGTGGAACCAGCCGAGCGGCATCGTGTTGTTGCTGCCGCACGGCTACGAAGGCCAGGGCTCCGAACACTCGAGCGCGCGCCTGGAGCGCTTCTTACAATTGTGCGCCGAGGGAAACATGCAGGTAGTGAATTGCTCGACAGCCGCTCAGTACTTTCACGTGCTCAGAAGACAAGCGCGCCAGGGCAACAGCAAACCCCTGATCGTGATGACTCCAAAGAGTCTGCTACGGCTTCCGGAAGCCGCGTCTCCGATCGAGCAATTCACCACCGGCGGTTTCCTGCCCGTGATAACCGACAAACAGATATCCGACAAACAGTCCGACAAAGAGTCCGACAAAGAGTCCGACAATGAGTCCGACAAACTTCAGTTTGTCGCCGCCGCCGCCACCAGCGTGACTCGTGTGGTGCTCTGCAGCGGCAAGGTCTATTACGATCTAGTCGCCGCGCGTAAGAAGCTCGAGAACTCAAACACAGCGATCATCCGCGTCGAGCAGTTCTACCCATTCCCGAAAAACCTTTTGACTGAAGAACTCTCTCGTTACTCGAATGCGACTGAGATTCGATGGGTCCAGGAAGAGCCGGAAAACATGGGCGGCTGGTCTTTCATGCATCCTCGCCTTCTGAATCTCCTGAGCGGCAAACAAACCCTCCGTTACATCGGCCGCCCCGCGAGCGCGAGCCCGGCTACGGGATCACACACGATTCACCAGATGGAACAGCAACGGTTGGTGAAGGCCGCTCTTTAGTTCGCTTAAGGGGAGCTCCAATAGTCACAACACCAAAGTCCACGTAACCTCGACCTATGAGTAACTGCCGGTTCAAGCTTGAGACTGATTCCGCCTACGAGTGCCCGCACCGAATATACCATAACCGAGACGCTGATTTGATGTCTCGACACCACTTCTGCATTTTTCACTCGCCGAAACTGAGTGAAGAGAAGAAGCAGAGAACTGTCTCAAAGGGCTCGGAAACAAGAGAAAAGATCTTACAAGGAATCGAACAGAGAGAAGAGGAATTTAGACAAAAGGTTTTGGAGCTATTACGGCAAGGCGAAGCTGACCCCAACACAGCTAGCCTTGACCTTCGCGGATTCAGCTTTCCATCGGTAGATTTGCGAAGTACTGTATTTCATAAACCCGTCAGCTTTCGGGAAGCTCACTTTGTCCAGCAACCAAGACTCAACGCAATAGTCTTTAAGCAGGCGACCGACTTCTGCAAAGTCAAATTCGATACGACTGCAAACTTCTTCGGAGTTCGTTTTGAACAGGACGCAGATTTTAGCGGCGCGACTTTCAATGGAGACCCAAACTTCTACGAGGCCGTATTTGAGAAGGAAGCGAAGTTCCTAGGGGCAACGTTTGAGGAATCTGCCACGTTTTTGAAGTGCCAATTCAAAGGTATGGCGAATTTTGGTTTTGCTAGCTTCAATAAGGGGTGTTTGTTTTTGGAGGCTATATTTACTGGAAAGGTTAGCTTCTCTTGTTCAGCGTTCCAAAATGGAGCAAATTTCTCGACGGCAACCTTTAATGGAGAAACCTCTTTCTATAATACGCCCATCGTCGGCCTCGCCGATTTCTCGAAAACTACTTTCGAGGGAGACATATCTTTCATCAATACGCATTTCTTAGGTATCGCGAACTTCAGTTTGAGTTCGTTTCAAGGCAACGTGTATTTTGTCTCGGCTCTGTTTGGTGATGAGGCATATTTTGTGGGTGATCGCTCTACAAAGTGCTTCAAACGAGAGAATGACTTCAGACGAGTTGCGCTTGGAAAGGATGCCGCTCTTGTTTTCGATAAAGTGGATCTCGGGATGACTCGACTACAGGATACCGACCTTGAGCGAGTTGGATTCCGGGATGTATTTTGGCACCGTCCGAAGACTTGGTTGCGGCGAAAGAGAGCTCTATGGGACGAGTTTCGTCCCTTGGAACAAGATACAGAAAACGAGCCTCAATACGAGCGGACCGCTGAGAATTACCGCCAATTAGTCCTCAACTATGAGAAGAAGCGAGATTACGACTCAGCGGAGGATTTCCATATCGGTGAAATGGAAATGCGAAGAAAACTCACGGCTGCGGGAATCCGATCACTTTGGTTGAGGCGAGCCCGCGAATGGGTTAATGCGCACGCAATCTATAAGCTGTTGAGCAACTACGGCACGAGCTACGTACAGGCTTTCAGCGCCCTGGTGCTTCTCCTAATTGGTTTCGCGTTCGCGTTTTTTCTTACCGGCTTTCGGCCCACAAGCGACAATCAAGGAGGAAAGTTTGGGATTGTTGAAGCATTGCTGCTTTCACTTTCTGTTATCACATTCCAACGCGAGCGCTTCTATGAGCCAGTGGGTTGGCAGTCGCGACTTTGTCTATACCTAGCTGTTTTCATGTTAACTGCACAGATTGCTCTTCTCCTTTTAGCAATTCGTAGACGGTTTAGACGATGAACTTCCCTATGATTAGTTTGCCAGCTACTCCTTCTGTTTCTTTCTCTGCTTGAGAGGAGCCTTCATTGACCGTGCCCTTGATGACCGCGCTACTGTAACAGGTTGCAAAGCGCGCTCGAGACGCTCGACAATTTCAGGCATTTCCAATACGTCTGCGAACTGGCGAACCCAATATCTAATGCGCTCCCAATCGAGCTCCTTGCGGACACTTACAATCAAATCGATATCTGCGATGTCCTTAGGCCTGCTTGCAACCGCTTTCGTGATGATCAAGTCTTCAGGCGTCGCTACTTTCACGGTGAATCCGCGAACCGCCACCGCGTCTGCGTGATCAATTAGTTCTTGCTCGAATGGGAGAGCGCCGAATGACAAGTCTATGTCCACGCTGCTGGGTTCATGCGTGAGCAAGAGCACACGGGTTCTTACGCTGAAGGCGAGCGGATCGCCGTCGCGTAGCTGGTCCTCACGAAGCGAGAAGCCATTCGCGGCGGCTGAGTCTATCAAGCTTTCCCATCGATCACGGTCAATCCAGATCACTGCATCGATGTCGGTTGTTAAGCGTGGTTGCGCAGCCAGGCAGACACCAACAGCCCCGATGATCGCATTTGGAACTTGCTCGTCGTCCAGCCAGGTGACTAAGGCTTGCAGTGCACCGAGGATTGTTGGTGATACGGGGGATTCAGACACCTGCGATCTCTCTTAAACGGTTCCATCGGGCCCACACTTTCTCTTGATCGCCTACTTGCTTATGTGAACCCAGATCTTTTGCAAACTGGTAGAGCTGCTCCAGGTCTCGAGTTTTCTCAGACATCGACTTGCGCCGTGCTTCTTCGTTGGTGATTTCATTGACTAACCGCCAACCCTCTTTGAAAGCGCGCGCTTCTTCTTTCGTCATCATCGGCATGGCTAGTCTTGAACTCTTAACAATTCTACCACGCGTCGCGGGTGAGCGTTGATCGAATTACTCCAGAAAATGCTCTGCGTACTCTTCAGACCTTGCCGTGAGATTGTTGCTCATAATCACCCTTGCGCAGGAATTCCAACGAAGGATCGCATCATCGTTTCCGGCGGGGCGGATCGCTTCGGCTTTCTCGAACCATTCCATCGCTTCGCGGAACCAGTCGTAAGCCGCGTAGTTCGCGCCGGGCGAGCCTTTCGCCAGCCTCGCCTTTGCGCGCCGCTCCCAGACGATGCCCGTGTAGTAGATCCGTTCGTACTCGCCGCTCAATCGACCGAGCACTTCCTGGATCTGCGTGTCTCCAATCGAATAGCCTTTCGCTAAACGATCGGTCATCGCAAGGAGCAGCGTCACAAGAGCCTGCTGATTGTCCGGGTCGACTTGGAGCACATCCAGGCAGATGCTCTCGGCGGCGCCAGGCTCATTCAGTAATCTATATCGCATCGCTTTGTCGAGCGCCGCGGGGATTGCGTCTTTGTGAAGAGGTTTGAGTTCGAACATCGGTGTGCTCCTACTTGAGATCGGGGAATAGACCGCGGATTTGGCGGATCAGGCGAATGCCGCGGATCTGAACCGCGCGAGTCCGTCAAATTCGTTTGATCCGGGGTCTGTTCTGCATACCAACGCGTGACTACGAACTTCGCGGCCGGAACAACTGAACGAGTCGCGCGACGGGATCATAAAACTTGCCGACCACCCGCTCCTTCAATGGAATAATCGCGTTGTCGGTTATCGTGATGCTCTCCGGGCAGACCTTCGTGCAGCACTTGGTGATGTTGCAGAAGCCCACGCCCATCGTCTCTTTCAATTCTTCGAGCCGGTCCTCGGTGTCCAACGGGTTCATCTCGAGCGCAGCCACGTAAACCAGGAACCGCGGACCGATGAATTGCTCATGCATGTTGTGTTCGCGCAGGACGTGACACACATCCTGGCATAGGTAACATTCAATGCACTTGCGAAACTCCTGCACCCGGTCGATGTCTTCTTGCTGCATTCTCCATGTGCCGTCCGAGGCGTCAGGCTTACGAGGCTTGAACTTCTTGATTCGCTTTTTCACCTCGTAGTTCCATGAGACATCGCTGATCAGGTCTTTGACGTGAGGGAAGGCCTTCATCGGCTCGACGGTAACGGGTTTATCAATCGGAAGCTGGCTGAGCCGAGTCATGCACATGAGCTTTGGCATGCCGTTGACTTCGGCTGAACACGAACCGCATTTGCCGGCCTTGCAGTTCCAACGGAGCGCGAGGTCGTTCGCCTGGTCGGCCTGGATGCGGCGGACCGCGTCGAGCACCACCATTCCCGGCGCCGTATCGATCGTGTAGTCGACAAACTTGCCTTCGCCGGCGCTTCCTCGCCAAACGCTGAATGTGGCTGTAGCCATCAACCCATCTCCTGTATGACCTGCTTGAGCTCCGCCGGCATTTCGGGGATCGTCTCGCGGAGGACCTTCATCGTGCCGTCGGAGTCTCTCTTGACGGCGATATTGACTTTGCCGAAGTCGTCGCTCTTGGACGGATAGTCATCGCGGAACTGGGCGCCGCGACTTTCCTTGCGCTCGATCGCCGCCCGTGTAACTGCTTCGGAAACCGTCAGCAAGTTGGACAAGTCCAGCGCGGTATGCCAACCCGGATTGTATTCCCGGTTACCGGTAACGGCCAGGGTAGAGGCTCGTTGCCAGAGGCGCTGGATTCCTTCCAGGGCCTGTTGCATCTCATCTTCTTTACGCACTATCCCGACAAGCGACTGCATCATCTCCTGCAGCTCGAGCTGAATCTTGTAAGGGCCTTCGGCATCAGATCCATCGCCGCGTTCGAACGGTTCAAGCGCGCGTCGCGCAGCTTCGTCGACGTGGGTGTTGTCGATTACACCGGTGATGTGATCAGCCGCAAACTTCGCCGCAAACTCACCGGCACGTTTTCCGAAGACCAGCAAATCTGACAGCGAGTTCCCGCCGAGCCGATTCGCTCCATTAATACCGGCCGCGCATTCACCGGCCGCGAACAGACCGGGAACCGCCGACATCTGGGTATCGGCATCGACCCGAATCCCTCCCATGACGTAGTGGGTCGTCGGACCCACTTCCATCGGTTGTTGTGTAATGTCGATATCAGCCAGTTGCTTGAACTGATGATACATACTTGGGAGCTTGCGTTTGATGTGCTCCTCGGATTTTGGAAGCCGCTTACTGATCCAGGCAATGTCCAGGTATACGCCCCCGTGCGGGCTGCCCCGTCCCTCTTTGACCTCGCGCACGATGCAGCGAGCCACGTGGTCGCGAGTGAGCAGCTCCGGCGGGCGCCGGGCGTTCTTGTCGCCTTGAGTGTAGCGCCAGCCTTCTTCTTCGGTATCGGCGGTCTGGCCCTTATAGTTGTCCGGAATGTCGTCGAACATGAAGCGCTTGCGCAAGCTGTTCAACAAGACACCGCCTTCGCCTCGCACTCCTTCGGTAACTAAAATCCCACGAACGCTGGGCGGCCACACCATCCCGGTCGGATGAAATTGAACGAACTCCATATCGATCAGCTCCGCGCCGGCTTGATAGGCAAGTGCGTGTCCGTCTCCGGTGTACTCCCAACTATTGCTTGTGATCCTGAAAGCTCGGCCGATTCCACCGGTGGCCAGCACGATCGCTTTCGCTTTGAATAGCCGAAAGCGGCCGCGTTCGCGATCGTAGGCGAAAGCGCCGGCGACTCGGTCGCCGTCTTTCAGCAGAGTCAGGACGGTGCATTCCATATGCACGTCGATGCCCTGGTGGATCCCATGATCCTGGAGCGTTCGAATCATCTCAAGCCCGGTGCGATCACCGACATGCGCGAGCCGCGGGTATCTGTGTCCGCCGAAGTTGCGTTGAAGAATTTTCCCATCGGCTGTGCGATCGAACACGGCTCCCCACGCCTCGAGCTCGCGCACTCGGGCGGGGGCCTCTTTCGCATGCAGCTCCGCCATTCGCCAGTTGTTGACGTATTGACCTCCGCGCATCGTGTCGGAGAAGTGGACCTTCCAGTTGTCGCGCTCGTCCACGTTGGCGAGCGCGGCAGCGATTCCGCCTTCGGCCATTACGGTATGAGCTTTTCCCAAGAGCGACTTGCACACGAGCCCGACGGACACTCCCGCGGCGGAAGCTTCGATTGCGGCTCGAAGGCCTGCGCCGCCCGCCCCGATCACCAATACGTCGTGCTCGAATGTCTGGTATTCAGCCATCAGAAGAGTCTCCTGTCTGACCAGATACCCATCGAGCAAAGTCGAACGTAGATGTCAGAGAACGCAACCCAGAACAAGCTCATCCACGCCCAGAGCATGTGGCGGCGATTGAGACAGCTCACGCAATTGTAAGTTGTCTGACGCACGGGCATCTTCGAAAGCTGGTCGCAGCCTCCGCCAACGAGATGTCGAAGCGAGTGACAACTGAACGTGTACCCGCCCAGAAGAATCGCGTTGACGGTTAGAACGATCGTGCCATATCCGATGCCAAACGCGACGTGGCCTGTAATCGCGTTAGTAAACCACATTGCTTTCCACGCGTCGTGCAAGAGGATGACGATGAACGCCAGAGCAAGATAGAGAAAATACCGGTGCACGTTCTGCAGAATCAGCGGAAACGAGCGCTCACCTCGGTAATGTTTGCGAGGCTCACCTACTGCGCAGGAAGGAGGATCAGCCCAAAACGATTTGTAATAAGCCCCACGGTAGTAGTAGCACGTCAGCCTGAATCCGCCCGGCGCCCACAGGATGATCAGCGCGGGCGACCACGGCAGCCAGGTCGGAAACCATGCGGGCTTCGCACCAAACCAACTGTGCGCCGGATCACCGAACAATTCGGGTGAATAAAACGGCGACAGGTAAGGACCGAACCGATAGTGATTACCCTGGAACGCCGCCCAGGTTGAATAGGCTACGAAAGCAGACAGGCCCAGGAAGACTAACAGCGGCTGAAGCCACCATACGCCGGGGCGCATGGTGCTGCCGAATGCGGGTCGTTTCAACGAGACGTTTGTTGAAGCCATAGCGCGGTATGGTTGCCTCCTGTGCGAGAGTTTCTATGCAGATATGTGAGCGTTGATGAAATGGCCCGACGTGGCCGCTGAGCTGTAAGCACGGCCTCGACAAGCGAACCGGGGTCGTTGACATGGCGCAACGTTTACCATACCGGTTATTTTGCAGTCAATGAGAACTCTCGCGGCGATGAGTAGTGATTCAGTTCAAGTTCAGAGTTCAGCCTTCATCACAGTGCGCAAGCTGAAGCTTGAACTCTGAACTGAACCGCTAACCACTGGTTGGCAGCGCGTTCTCTCGCTGAAGCCATTCCTGGAGCGCTTCGTTTTCTCGCGCTACTTCGTCCGCGTTGATCAGTCCTCGCTGCATCGCTATTGAAATCGCTCGCGAGCGCGGACTGTAGGTGTTGCCCCATCGGTCATCTACAATTTGCTCGATGTCTATTGAGAGCTTTGCATACAACTCGCGCAAGCGGTTCTGCACTCCGCGCTCGCTTAAGTACCTTCGGCGCGCGATGGCTTTGTCGGTTAATCCCAAAGCGATGTCTATCAGCGCTTCATATTCGATATCTGTCAGACCCGATGCTCGACTGGTCGCGCGAGACTGAACGGTTCTGATTTCAGGATCGATCCAGCACTGCTCATCGACAAGCACGGCTCGCAGCGCCGCTATCAACTTTTCGTCCGGCGACGTCTTGAGCACGTAGCCGTAGACCGTCTCTCCGGGCACGATGCGCGCGAGCTCGCGAACGTAGATTTCATCCTTGTATTGCGACCAGAAGATGATGCGCGCCAGTTTCATCTCCGACCAGATGTGCTGCGCTACCTTTACACCCGAAAGCGCGGGCATCTTGATGTCGAGCACTACCAGCGACGGCCGATGCTCGAGCGCAAGCTCGATGGCGCTCTTCCCGTCGCACGCTTCAAGCACCGGCCCCGCCTGAGCGAAGTTGTCGCTGATGATCGCGCGAAGATAGTCGCGCTGAAAAGTCATATCCTCTGCAATGAGTATGCTCATAGGAAATTTCCGTGAAACGTGATGCGTGAAACGTGATGCGTGATCCGTGAAACGTGATCCGTGAAACGTGATCCGTGAAACGTGATCTCGTGACGAGTAAAACCTCTTGAACCGACTCTGGCAAATGTCCTTCCACGGTTCACGCATCACGGTTCACGCATCACGGTTCACGCATCACGTTTCACGCATCACGCATCACGTTTCACTCGGCATTATGGGAACCCTCACTTCTACCACTGTTCCTCGCCGGCCCGTAGCTTTGAGCCACGTAAGCTCAGCTCCGATCAGACGCGCTCTGTAGCGCATGTTTTCAATGCCGCGCGCGCGCCGCAGGTCGCTCGACTCCGTCATCCCGCGACCGTCGTCACTCACTCGGAAGAGGACGCTGTCGCCCTTGCGCATAATCACTATCTCGACGAAACGCGCCGCGGCATGTTTGGAAATATTATTAAGCGCCTCCTGCACGATCCGGTAGATCAACAGTTGTTCAGTCTCGCTTAGATTGATGTCGTCGATTCTGAGCGGGCAAGCGAATCGCGTAAGGAACGGCCGCTCGCAAGTCTGCGAGGCTCGAGCCAGACAGCTCTCGATTGCAGGGGCGAGCCCAAGCGTGTCGAGCGCCGACGGGCTCAGGCTTTCCATCGCGCGGCGCACTTCGTCCATTGCGCTTTCAAGCCCGAAAATCAGTTTCGCAAGTCCGTTGCGCACTTCTTGCGACATCGCGCCTTCGGGCTTCTCAAACAATCTCCGCGCCAGCCGAGCCAGCTCGCGTAGATCCGAGAGCGACTGATCGTGAAGATCGGCGGCGAGCAGCTTGCGCTCACTTTCAACCAACGTCACAAACTGAAGAAGTCCCTCGATAAGATCGCGTTGCGTGTCCAAAGTGCACTCTCTCCCATCACGCACGCCGCCAGGGCCGGCATTGATCATCGCAAGCTGGCGGCTTGCATTACAGCTCCGTACGATGAAGGGCCGAAATTCGAACTGCGGGATCCCACAGTTTTGCGGTGCGCGTCCGGCCCAAAACTTTGCGGAAACCGCCCTACAACCCATATCGGGCTGGATGTAGACTGCGCACGTCTTCCGAAGATGTCAACCACTCCGGGGCGAGACCGAAGCCTTCGGGTCTCGCCCAAATTTAGGAGCGGAAAGCCGGAAGAAAAGGAGACATTATGAAAGCTATCAGAAGACTTGGAACGATCGCCGCCGCCTTCGCATTGCTCAGCACCCTGGCAATTGCCGCATCGAAGGCCGAGCGCGCAAACAAATATTTCACAATCGCAGGCACCGTGCTGCAAATCGACAAGACCCAGCGCACGTTGCTGGTTGCGGATCGCGCTAATCAGAAATACCTGATCGAAGTGCCCGAGGGCGCAACATTCAAGATCGTCTTCGGCAGGTACTCGCAGATGCGGGAGCCGGGCCTGAGCGATGTGAACGTCAGGGAGCGAATCGAGATTCGTTGCTTTCGCGGCGACACTGAGCATCTGGCCAGATTGGATGACGGGAGCTCGGCAATCGTGATTACTGCCGCCCAGTGACCTTATTGATCGCAAGCTCCGGGCGAAGCAGTAGCGCGGACCGTCCGCCCGTGTATCCCTGGAGCGCCATAGAATCGAAAACTGCGCAGACTGGACAGTCTACGCCACATTTTGAAGGAGAAACTGATCATGAAACGAATAACACAACGAAGTGCTGCTCTTACTTTAACTCTGGTTCTCGCTTTTGCCGCGGTCGCGATGGGCTCCCCAAAGAGTGAGCGGGCCGGCAAGTATCTCTCGGTCTCGGGCCGTGTGCTTCAGATAAACGAGAAGGCTCGAACGATGCTGGTCGCCGATACCTGGTCGGATAAGCTGTTCCTCGTCAGCGTTCCCAAAGGTGAGACGTTCAAAATCACGTTTGGCATGAACATGAGGAAGGCCGAGGCTAGCTTCGAGGATACGCACAAAAATGATCGAGTCGCGATACGCGCTTTCCGTAGCGAAGAGCACCTCGCTCGGCTCGATGACGGACGTCAGGTTGTATTGTTGACTGTTTCCCGCTAGTCCATACCTCCGGGGCGGCCCGCCCTGCAACCAAAGGCCGCCCTACCCCACCCCCTCGCTCAACCCTCGCCTAGAGCCGGGTCGCGCTGCCTTTCCCTTGCAACCGGGGAAGCGCGACCCGGCGCCTCTTTGTTTGGAGTGCGGCGGCAAGGTACGCCGCGACGCCGCTTTCCCTTCCCGATCAACTCAATCACCAGCCAAAGCGGCGTCGCGGAGTACCTTGTCGCCGCACTCCAAATCAAACTAAGGCGCCGCTCAGAGAAGCATCTGCTCGCGACGCGATGGTAGAATCACCTCCAGATGCTTCGCCGCTCGCAACCACATCCGGCTACTTTTCTGTCCCTCGCGCTCGCCATGACAATCGTTCTTCTCAGTGCTGCTTGTCGCCATCGTTCGAACCCCGGTGGAAGCGAGGGCGAAGATAAACCACGAGGGGAGCCCGATCAGTACTCGGCGACGATTGTTCGGACAATTGAGGATGGCAGCGAGCGGGAGCCCAATACTATCCGTGAAGCGCGCTCGGGCGAGCAACGTCGAGAGGAATGGAGCGAGCAGGGTCACAATCGCGCGGTTATTTGGCGGCCCGATCTCGGCAAGTGTTATCTGCTTGATCTCGACCTGCTGGTGTTCGCTGAGATTTCACTAAGCGAGACCAACCAGAGTCTTCCCGACCAGTCTCGTTTGCCGGATCGCTCAGGCAACAATTCAGAGAGCGCTCTTGTCCAGATCGACCGCGCGGTTGACGACGCGCCATCACCGGATCGGGTCGAGACTCGAATGCTCGCCGGCGCGAATATTGCCGGTCACTCGTGCACAGTCTCCGAAGTGCGAGCGACTTTTCCGGATGGGCATACCGAAATCACAAGGACGTTTCGAGCCGGCGACCTCGACGGGCTCGCTTTGAGAATCGAATCGGAATCAGAGCCGTCCTCGGTAAGAGTTATCACTGAGCGGAAAGATGTCAGCCTTGAAGTAGCGCCGGATACATTCACAGTCCCATCGAACTTTAAAAAGGTGGACAGGCTCGACGTCAGTCACAAGGAACACATGTAAGGGCGTCCCTCCGTGGGCGCCCCTCTTTGGAGGCTCAAGTCTCACGGCAAGGAGGGGCGCCCACGGAGGGACGCCCTTACATGTGTATCACGTAAGTGTGACTGACTACTCGATCCCTAGCGGACAAACATCGGCTGCTGGCCCTTTGACCATGGATCGTAGTCGTGGGCGAATGTCAGCCGGTCCGCGAGCGGCGGATGCGAGTAGAGCCATACCTTGATAAGAGTTCCCGGGTTGGGGTCAGCCAGATCGACCTCGCCAAGGGTTTGAAAAGCTTGCGCGGCCGTTTCCGCTGAGTCGGGCGCTATGCCGTGAATGACCTCGAGCCCATATATGTCAGCCTGGTGCTCCTGATAACGACTGAACGTGTTGGAGACAGGCTCGGACAAAAAGAAAAACAGGTAGAGGAAGAGCAGAATGAGTGGAAACGACGCCCAGTCGTCCACGCCGCGAATTGCCCAGCGCCGCCGCTTTCGATCAAGCGTGTGGTTGATCGCGAAATGACTCAGCAACAACAATACAATTATCAGGGCGCCGGTAAACGCTATGCCTTTGGGAATGTGCCCAAGCACGTAATGACCCATCTCGTGGCCGACGACGAACAGAGTCTCGGGTGTGGTCATCTTCATTACGGTGGTGTCAAGAACGACTATTCGCGCCGACGAGCCGAATCCCGTAACGTAGGCGTCGATCGCGTTTAGTTTTTCGCTGGCCTTCATCTCGAACATCCGCTCGCGCGGTATGTCCAATCCGGCGTGCTTGACTTCTTTTTCGATCTCCTCGACCAGCGCCGGCTGGTTTGCAGCGAGCGGGTCGAACTTATAGAAGAGAGGCTCGATGATTACGGGCGAGATGAACATCAGGAAAACTAGAAGCGGCAAGGAACCCAGCCCGCAATACAACCACCACCGGCGCGGACTGCGCCGGATCACGCCATAAAGAATGTATGCGAGAACGGACGCGATGATGATTTGAATCAGTTCGCCCTTCGCCCAATCCCACGCCCATGAACCCCACCCCTGCACCGATATTCCGTACTGCACTGCGACATGATGCTCATAAGCCTTTAACGGAGATTTCAGCAATTCGAAGGTGAATAGCAATAGCGGCACGAATACGATGGCTTGAACCAGTCTCCTTCGCGATACGCGTTCTGCGGTGTCGCGGAACATCGGCGCAAGCCGTAACGACAGAATGATGAGCAGTAATGCGAGCGAGTAAGCCGCGCCAAGGAAATGAAGCCGGTAGGTGGCTCGAGAATATGCGACCGCCTTCTCATACCGTTCAGGCGACAAGGTGTAGCTCTTGACGCTTTGCTTTTGAACGGACGCGGTTCCAGTAGCCGGTGTCGAAGTCTGCTCGCCGGGAGAAGAAGCCGGCGGCTGCGCGTTGACATTGGAAACGACGAAGGCGAACAGGAAAGCAGAGCTTAGATAGAGTGCAAAGAGAGGCCGGCTCATCTTCGAGTCCTCGCTGTTTGTGGGAGAGTTGGGCCTGATTCGCTTGCGAGAATAGAAGATGTGGCGTTTAGAAGCAAGGAAGCTTGATTGAAATGCTTCTTAGCAGATTTGCTTCCTGGCGTGCTTTGCGGTCCTTTGCGTCGAGAATTCTTATTGGCACACAGAATTCTCAACGCAAAGACGCAAAGGACCGCAAAGCACCCTAATATATCTCAACCTAACGTTTTCCCGGCAACACGCCGCCCTGAGGTCCCAGCGGGCTTCGCCGCGTAGTACGGCTTGGTGCGGTCGGTCGAGACTGAGGCTGGCCCGACGCGGCGGTTCCCGAATCGATTGCGGCAACTATCGCGTCTTCGTAAATCTTGATCTTGCCTTGCTCGTTCAGTTGCTTCTGGGTCATCGCCAGATAAGTGGAAAAGAAGGTCGAGCGCTTTTCATCCAGCAGCCGCGTCTCAATCGACTTGCGCTCCTTCTGAAAGGGCGCGCCCATATCGGCATCCTTGCGGCTCTTGAGCCCGGCGACCACGAAAACGTTGCTGTCGGTTTTGATCGGAGTTTTGGTGACCTCACCCACATTCAGTTTGTAGATGGCTGCTCGATTTGGTTCGGTAATCAATGGTCCAATCGAATCGCTCGCGTTCAGAGTGGGTCTTTCATCGACCTTTACACCGGGTCCTTCAGCCATCTTCTTCAAGTCATCCGGATTCTGGGCCTTCGCAATCTCCTTCGCGCGCTGCTCCGCCATTTCGGTGGCCTTAACGCCGCGATAAGTCTTTTCTACCTTGTCCTTCACCTCTTCGAAGACTGCATCGTGCGGATCGCGCCTCTCGAGGTATTGAGGTATCGCGAATCCCTTATCCACATTGATTCGATCGGCGACGTCGTTTGGATTTTGAAGCTCGAATATTGACGACTCGAACTCCGAGGCGCTGGCGAGTTCCGGAAGTGTGTCGCCCTGCGCGAAGAAGGGCGGCTCTTTTACGGTAGCCATCTGCGCCCCGTATTTCTTGTTGATGTCGGCGGCGACCGCGGCCGCGTCCTTGCTCTGCTTGAGGGTCTGCTCTGCCTCGGTGGCAATCTCTACGGCTTTCGAGTAGCCCGTGCGTGAACGCGCGGCCTTGAGCAGTTCTTCGCGCGCGTCGGCAATCGTCGGGAGCTTGCGATCGGTGACCTTCAGCACATAGTACTTATTGCCCCTGTTGATGGGCTGACTCACCTCGTCCTGCTTCATATTGAAGACACGGTTGAGCGGATCATCGGTGTCGCGCTTGGCGTCTTTGTTGATCCACCCAAGATCGCCGCCTTTGGCCTTGGTCGCCTGATCCTCGCTGAACTCTCGAGCGAGCTTTGCAAAATCTTCCCCGGGCTTGCCCTCTGCGCCTTGCGCTCTTTGAGCGATCTCCGCCGCCTTCTTTCTGAGAAGTTCTTCGGCGCTCGGCCCTTTCGCGTCGCCCGCCTTTTCCGGGGCCTTCTTATCCTTGGCCTCGCCCGCCGGAGCCTTGGGAACGTTGAGAACGATCTGGCTTACGCGAACCTGCTTGATGTAGCGCTCGGGGCTGAAGTCGCGTTGAAGCTCTTCGTCGGGGATCTGGATTGCCTCGCCCGCCTTGTTCTGGTCGATGAAGACGTAACGCGCACGGCGCTGTTCGGTAGTGATCTTGAAATCGTCCTTGTGTCCGTCGAAGTACGCGCGGAGGTCGGGCTCGCTGACCTGAACCTTGTCGCGAAACTTCTCAGGATCTATTTCGGCCCATCTGACGTCGTAGCTGGTATTGCTTTTCTTATAATCTTCCTCGGCCGCTTTCGGATCGACTTCAACGGCTGCGGTGATGAAGCTGCGCAGATGTTCCTGAGCGATGGACGCGCGGAGATTCTCCTCGAAAACATCCGGAGTCATTCCTCCCTGTTGCAATCGCATGCGATAGCCTTCGGCGCCGGGCCACGGCGTGAATATCTGCCTCAATCGCGTCTGGACTTCGTTGTCGCTTGCTCCGAGGTTGAGCTGGTCGGCTTCGTACAGGATCAGCTTTTGACGGATGAGGCTATCGAGCACTTGCGTGCCGTAAAGATCGTAAAGCGTCTTCAAATCATCCTGCCGGCTCTGGCCTTGCCCTTGAGCTATCTGTTGCCCGAAGCTGATCAGCGCGTTTTTCAGCTCCTTAGTGGTCACCTCATAACCGCCCACTTTTGCGATGGGCGTATCGCTGCCGCCTGAGCCTCGCAAAATACCTGCGGCTCCCCCTGATCCGATCGAGAAAAACCCGACCAGGCTAAGCGCCATAAGGCCGACGAAGATTAACAACAGCGCGTTACGCGAGCGCCTGCGTCCTCCAAGAAACTTCAACATGGCTTTGATTGCCTCCAAAAAAACTTATGTCAATTATTCTACAGGTGAAAACAGTGATTCCGAGGAAAGAGGAATTGTAGAGGACGCGGTTGGCGTTGACAACTAATGAATGCCAGCAGTTCATGCGCACTGCGGACGAGCCTGTGCGAAAAAAGCGATGTTCGTAGTCCGGCCTTCAGGCGGAAGTTCGTATTCAGCGCAAATACAAAGTACGAACTTCCGCCTGAAGGCCGGACTACGAACTCTTATACGGGCTCTGACGAGGTGGTATCCACGAAAGCCTGCCGCCCACCCTGCCACTGCAATGCTCTTTACAATCCTCATGGAAAGTTGTTAGGTTCCGCATCCAAGCGACCGTTTTGGCGACTAGACGAAGCGACTAGACGAAGAAAGACAGTAAGCGCTGCGTCCTGGCCGATCCTTAGAAAAGTTTGAGAGGAAGTATCCCTAATGGCTGCCGGAAAAATCACAATCCACGGGTTCCTGAACGAATTCAAGCGGCGCCACGAGCAGATGAAGGATCGCCCATTCTGCTGGGTACTCGGCTCTGGCGCTTCCATCCAGTCAGGTATCCCTACCGGCGGCGCGCTCGTGAAACAGTGGCTCACCGAGTTGCATGAACTCGAGGACTTCGGCGGCCTTTCACTCGATCAATGGGCTACGCCAGAGAACCTCAGCATACCCGGGTTTGAGCTTGCTCACGCAGCGAGCTTTTATCCCTGGATTTATCAACGACGTTTTCGTGATTACAAAGAGCAGGGTTACGCCTTCCTCGAAAATGCGATGGATCACGCTGAACCAAGCTTTGGGTATTCCGTGCTTGCTCAGATCATGGCCACTACGCCGCACAAAGTCGCAGTCACCACAAACTTCGACAACCTGATCGCCGATGCGCTTTCTATTTACACGCGGACCTTTCCTCTCGTGTGCGGGCACGAATCGCTCACCGGCTACATTCGCGCAAACCTTCGGCGGCCGCTCGTCGCCAAGATTCACCGCGACCTGCTGCTTGCGCCGCTGAGTAACCCAGACGAGATCGCCAAGCTGCCCAGCGAATGGGCGGCGGCGCTTGCGAAAATATTCGATCGCTTTACGCCTATTGTTATCGGCTACGGCGGTAATGACGGAAGTCTGATGGGATTCTTGAATACGCTCGCGTCGATTGAAGGCGGCATCTTCTGGTGCCATCGCGATGGAAGCGACATCGATCCAACGGTGCACGAAGTCGTCGAACAACATCGGGGCAGGCTAGTGCCAATTGCCGGTTTTGATGAGTTGATGCTGCAGCTCCAGGAAAAGCTACAGCTTCCGTTTCTTCTGCCCGGACTGCGGAGTCTCAATGATAAGCGCGTCGCAGATTATCAGAAACAATTCGAAGCCCTCACCGCAGCGCTCAGAAAACCGGCTCCGAGTCCCGCCGCCGAAGAAGCGCGCAAGCCGGCCCGAAAAGCTGCTGAGGCCGCGGTCGAGAGGTTAACGAATGAGAAGGATTGGTGGGCTTGGCAGTTGAAGGCTGACACAGAGCCGGACCTTGAGAAACGGGAAGCGATTTTCCGTGCGGGGCTCGAAGATTTTCCACGTAGTGCTGAGCTCATCGGAAGCTTTGCCTTGTTTATGGAAACCGCGCGCAAGGATTACGACGAAGCCGAGCGACTGTATCGTAAATCGTTGGAGCTTGATGCGAATAATGCCGTCAGCGTCTCCAACTTTGCTGTGTTCTTGGAAGAAGTGCGAAAGGACCATGACGAAGCCGAGCGGCTACATCGCAAGGCCTTGGAACTTCATCCGAACGAAACCGCTTACATCGGCAACCTCGCTGTGTTCCTAATGGACGTCCGCGAGGACTACGATGCAGCCGAGTTGCTCTATCGCAGGGCCTTGGAGCTTGATCCGAGCCATGCCAATAATACCGGCAACTTTGCAGAGTTGATGTACAAAGTGCGAAAAAACTACGACGAAGCAGAGCGTCTCTATCGCAAGGCCTTGGAGCTTGATCCAGACGATCCCGTCAGGCTGAGCAACTTTGCTGGGTTCATCTCAGATGTGCGCAAGGACTACGACGAAGCCGACCGGCTATATCGAAGGGCGCTTGAGTTGGCCCCGGCCAACAATTCGATCTCTGAGAAGTACCATGCCTTCCGCAAGGCGCACCGATCCTAGTCGTAGAATGAGTACCTATCGGAGTTTTGCTTGTCTGAACATGGCGTCAGCTCTTCAACCCGTTCGGTACCATCGGAAGTGACCGAAGCCGAATCCCGGTCGCGTCGAAGATCGCGTTGCCGACTGCCGGCGCAAGTCCAACGATCGGCGTTTCTCCAGCGCCCGCAGAAGGCAGATCTTTTCTATCGACCAGCACCGCTTCGATGATTGGAACATCGCTGAAGCGCGGCACGCGGTAGCGCGAGAAACGAGGGTTCGCGATCTTGCCGTTATCGAAGTCGATTGCTTCAAACAACGCGCCTCCGATCGCCATCACTATTGAGCCTTCAATCTGGTTCTTCAATTGATCCGGATTCACGACCGCTCCGCACTCGAAGGCTTCGACTACACGAACGAGCTTAACTTTTCCAGTAGCGCGGTCGGCGGAGACTTCCGCGCAGGCGGCCACGTAGCCGCCCTTCTCGAAGCCCGCTGCGATTCCGTAACCTGAAGCACTCATCTTTGCCTTGCCCCAGCCAAACGTTTTGGCGGCGGCAGTGAGCACCGCTGACTGGCGATCGTCTTTCAGGTTCTTCAAGCGAAATTCCAACGGGTCCATCTTCACCGCGCGCGCAAGCTCATCAAGATGCGTCTCGCGCGCGAAGTGATTAGCAGTGGCCGCGAGGCCTCTATATGAGCCCTGTCGCAGCGGCGACTTCGATTGATGGACCACGATCTTTTGATTCGCGATGTCGTAGCGATGCCCAATACCCGAACCGCCTGAGTTGTAGTTATGAAACTCCCACGCCGTGATCTTGCCGTCATTGCGCACTCCGCTTGCGACGTCGATTACACCGGCGGGACGGAAGTAAGCCCACGTGAATTCCTCTTCGCGCGACCAGACGAGCTTCACCGGTTTGCCCGCTGCTTGTGCGAGTCGCGCCGCTTCAACTGCGGCCTCGCCGGTGTGCTTGCCGCCATACCCGGAGCCGGTGTCGGGGACGATGACGCGAACGCGATCTTCCGGAATTCGAAACGCCTCGGCGAGTTCGCCGCGAACGCCGAACGGCCGCTGTGTTCCCGTCCACACGGTGAGCTTGCCTTGCTCCCACTGCGCCACCGCAGCGCGCGGCTCGAGCGGCGCATGAGCGATGTAGGCTACCGTGTAAGTCTGTTCGAGCTTCTTGTCGGCTTGCGCAAGACCTTCGGCAATCGAGCCGCGCGGATTTGCCGGCTGCGCCTCGGTCGCCTGCTTTCTCAGGTGATCGAAAAGCTCTTTAGCCGACGGCTGCTGCTCCGCCTTCCATTCGACTTTGATCGCGGAAGCGGCGCGATGCGCATCGTGTTCGCTGGGCGCGGTGACTCCGATGAAGTTGCCGTCGCGAATGACTTTGACTTGCGGCATAGCTTCGGCTTCGCGTACGTCCGCGGAAACCAAAGCCGCGTTGAACGCGGAGGGCCGGATTACTTTGCCAAACAACATATCAGGCAGCTTCAAGTCGGATGTGTAGCGGTGCTTACCAGTAACGAGATCTCGGCCGTTGACCTTGGCGATTGACTTGCCGGCTACGGTCCATTCGGACGCCGGCGTAGTTGCGATGTTATCGGGGATGACCTTCAGGAGCTTTTGTCCTTTGGTCAACTTGCCAAACGCCACCGACTGCTTCGAATGCGCGTCGATCACTTTGCCGTCTTTCACGATCAGCGAGGTGCGATCGGTTTTCAATTCCGCGGCGGCGAGATCAATCAAGACTTCGCGAGCGGCTGCGGCTGCCTTGCGCAACTGCGGCGCCATCGTTGGCGTTGTGCGGCTCCCGAAAGTCCCCATGTCAAAAGGCGTCAGATCGGTGTCGCCCATTGTCAAACGCACGGAAGCGATTGGCGCGCGCAACTCTTCGGCTACGGCTTGGGCCAGTGAAGTGCGGATGTTCTGCCCGAACTCGACCTTGCCGGTGAACACGTTGACCGAACCGTCTTCCGCGATGTGCAGCCAGCCGCCAATGTCTTTTGGCGTTGAAGCGCCGCCCGACCGGCGGCGTCCGGATTCCCCCTGCCCGCCTGATTCCTGAGTAGCAAAGGCGTCCAATGTGATGACCAATACCAGTCCGCCTCCCAGAAGTTTGAAGAAGTCGCGGCGCTCGATTTCGAAGTTGAACCGGTAGCCCGGTTCGGCGAGGAGTTCGTAGCGTTCTGCTTCTATAGAGTCATCGATCGCGCGGTGCTTGCTCATCGCCCACCTCCCTTCATCGATTGCGCGGCTTTTCTTATGGCGATAACGATGCGGGGATATGTTCCGCAGCGGCAGATATTGCCTTCCATAAAGCGGACGATCTCCTGCTCGTTAGGATTCGGGTTCTTGCTCAACAGGGCAACGCCGGACATGATCATCCCCGAAGTGCAATAAGCGCACTGGAAGGCGTCCGCTTCGATGAAGGCTTCCTGAAGCGGATGCAGCCTGCCGTTTTTCTCGAGGCTTTCAATTGTGGCGATCTTTTTGCCCGCGGCGGCGCCCAGCTTTGTAATGCAGGAGCGGGTGGCCTGGCCGTCGATGAGCACGGTGCATGCCCCGCACTGTCCTTCGCCGCAGCCGTATTTACTCCCCGTCAGATCGAGGTCATCCCGCAAGACGCTGAGGAGGCTCCGATCGGCGTCTGCATCGATTTTGTGTTTGGTTCCGTTGACGTGAAGCTCCGAGATTCGCTGCATAAGAACTCCTCACGCGGGGATTTCATTGTTGGTTCTTGTTTTACGATAATCCCGTGAGCGATTCATATGCAAATCATTGGTGCTCGCTGCCAGTCGCGACGGATCGCAGTTCTGGAATAGGGGTGTGATGTCAGCTCTGAAAGCTACAAGTCCCACTTCAAAATCACACTCTTGCGATAACTGGTTTGACGTAGATAGGGGTGTGATTAAAAGTGGGACTTGGGTGGGACTTAGGTCAGCGGGAACTCAGAGCGAGGAATCGAGCGTTCCGCCCGGGAACCCCGTAGGGGTGCGATGTTTATAGTTACGGACGCCGACGTGGACTCCTGGCTCCGTTAGGTGCGGCATAGAGTTGAGCGCAGGAACATTTCACCCCTACGGGGGAGCGCCGGTGAAATCGGCAATATGTTGGCGGTGAAAGTCCGCTACAGACAAGGTGCAGCGAGCCAGTCTGGCCCCGAGTCATGGGGCGGTTGAAGTAATTCAA
>Ga0134124_10000318_pt1 | contig 42126 bp, 24 predicted proteins | sample KB304_FD_96880 | JGI IMG/M metagenome (GOLD analysis project Ga0134124, IMG submission 96880) | Terrestrial soil microbial communities without Nitrogen fertilizer from Kellogg Biological Station, Michigan, USA - KB3-0-4 | ecosystem: Environmental > Terrestrial > Soil > Unclassified ...
CAGAAGCTGAACATGGAGGAGCAGGCATGCCTGGCCCAGAGCTTGCGCTCGTCGATCTCGGCGATCGCGACGAGAAGCGCCGCCGTCGTACGACGGTCGCGTGCGACGAGGCACTCGAAGTGATCGAGCAGTTCCTGTTCGGAGAGTCTTGCAATGCTGTCGAAGGATGTCGTCATGACGACGCTTATAACACGGGTTTTTCAGACGTCGTTCGCCGTAAGGATGCGACCGGCCAGAGACATGCGCCTCTCGCGACAAGGCGCGAAGTCTGAGCGGCGCAACGCGCGAAGCCGCGAAAAAAGCAGAGCGCTCCGTTTCGCTTCGCTATACGCGACGTGGAGCGGCGAAAAATCGGCGTCAAGCGAAATCGACATCGCGACGACGCTTCCATAACAAAAATGGCATAGCCGGCCGTGATCCGCGCCGACCCCGCACGTATCCACGCCCGACACCGCGCGTATGATCCGACGAAACCTTTCGGATCGCCGACATTCCCCGGGGAATGTTCCTGCAGCTGACCCGTCGCCAACGCCGACATTCCCCGCGGAATGTTTCTGCAGCACGACCCGTCGCCATCGCCGACATTCCCCGCGGAATGTTCCTGCAGCATGCCCCGTCGCCATCGCCGACATTCCCCGCGGAATGCTCGTGCCCCGCGGAATGCCCGTGCAGCATTCGGCCGTGCTGCGTATCGCAACAACAAGTCCACCGCGCGTAGCGGAATCAACGCTCGACGCGAACCAGGCCACACGATCGTCCGGCGCCGTAACCTGCGGTATACGCGACGATCAATAACTCAGGCTGAAGTTTCCGACGATAATGCTGCCGCCAATCCGACGGACCCGTTTGATCAAAAAACCCGAAACAGGGGCCCACACGAATGCACGAAGACCTGCGTTCAATCTCGCGCCAGGTACTCGGCGGCCGCGTCACTCAGTACCGCGGCGAACATCGGCACCAGCATGCGCGCCGAACGGATCTCCGGGCGGCCGAGCGGCCAGCCGAGATAGCTGAGTCCGCGCGCGAGCAGCATTTCCGGCAGCAGCTCGAGCTCTTCGTCGGGGAAGGCCGTGATGCCGCGATAGCCTTCAAGATAACCTTCGAGCCCGGCGTCGAAACCGCCGCTCAGCTGCAGCGGAAACAGCGACGTCGCCATCTCGAACCCGATCCACGACCATCCGAAATCGTCGAAGTCGATGATGCGCTGGCGCGCGCCGTCGACGAGGATGTTGTCGGGGACGAGGTCGCCGTGGATCAGCCTGGTAACCGGACCGAGATCATCGAGACGGCTTCGCACGCGATCTCGCGCGCGCATGAGCACCTCGAGCTGCGGAGGCTCGAGCTCGCCGAGCTCCCAGAACCGGCCGAACGTCGGATGCTCGCCGGCGAGCGTCTCGACGTTCCACGATGGACGCGAAAACGGCTCAGGCCGCTTCCATCCCTTGGCGTGCACGTGCATGCGTGCCGCGATCGATCCGACCGATCGATAGAGCTCGCGAACCGATTCGTCGGACGCGAAGACGCCGGCTTCGAGAGTGCCCGGCGACGAGCCTTCGACCCAGTCGAGAAGATCGCACTGGCGCGGCTCGGGAACCGCGGGATGCGATGCCGTCGTAATCAGCTCGTCGCCGCGCGTTGCGATTGCGGCCGGCGCATCGACGCCTGCCGAGCCGAGCGCGCTCATCCACGCCAGCTCGCACGCGATGTCGAGATCCGAGCGGTAGCCCGGCCGGTGCACGCGAAGCACCGCGCGACGGCCGTTCGCGGCGCGGACGGCGAAGACCGCGTTCTCACGATACTTGATCGACTCGACGTGCGGATCGGGCAGATCCCAGGCGGCCAGCGCGCACGCCGCGAGCCGCTCGATGCGCGCGACCTGCTGCGGCTCGTCGAGCGCGTGGAAATCAGGGAAGGTTTCGGTTTGCTGCCCGTCGTGATCGCCGGACGTCATGGGAATACCTGAGCGCGATCGGAAAGGACGTGAGTGCGCCGGCTATCGGGCGCGCCGCGCAAGCACGGCTTCCTTGATACGCGTCGTGACCTGGCGCAGCGACAGGCGCATGCGTTCGATTTCTTCGCCCTGCGAGTCATTGCCCATCAGCGCACGCAGTGCCTGCGCGTTGCGTTCGAGATCGGCCTTGTCGGTGGCGGCGATGGAGTCGCGAACCTGGCCGAGAAGCCGTTCGGCTTCCTGAAGCGTAGCATCCGCAGCCGACGGCAGACTGCTGTCGCGGCCGTCGTGCGCAGTTCCATGCGCAGTTCCATGCGCAGTTCCATGCGCAGGTGCATGCGCAGGTGCATGCGAAGGTGCCTGCGAAGCTGCATGCGCAGGTGCATGCGAAGGCGCATGCGAAGCTGCGTGCGCAGGTGCGTGCGAAGATGCATGCGACGATGCATGCGAAGGTGCTTCGGGCTGTGCGGGAGTCTGCGCAGTAAAGTGCGCAGGCGGATCGCCCATCTCGGCGCGCGCCTTGGCGCCGCCGAGCTTCGGCTCGCTCGCAACCGCCGTACGCGCCGAGACTGAAACGGTCTGCGAACGTCCGGTTGCGCGATCGCGCGCGCTCACCTTGACCATGCCGTTGAGGTCGATCGCGAACGTCACGTCGATCTGCGGAACACCGGCGGCCTGCGCCTTGATTCCGTCGAGATCGAAACGCCCGAGCGAGTCGTTGGTGCGCGCCGTTTCGGACTCGCCCTGCACCACGTGCACCTCGACGCTGGTCTGGCCGTCGGCGGCAGTCGTGAACGTGCGCATCGATTCGGTCGGAATCGTCGTGTTGCGCGGGATGACGACGGCGGTGTGGCCGTCGTGCGTCTCGACGCCGAGCGACAGCGACGTCACGTCGAGAAGCACCAGTCCCTTGATCTCGCCGCTGAGCACTCCGGCCTGCACGGCCGCGCCGAGCGCGACGACTTCGTCGGGATTGACGGTGCGGCGAGGCTCCTTGCGGAAGAACGCGCTCACGCGCCGCTGCACGAGCGGGATCCGCGACGAGCCGCCGACGAGGACCACTTCGTCGATGTCCGTGGTCTGCCTGCCGGCGTCGGAAAGCGCCTGCACGCACGATGCGAGCGTGCGATCGACCAGATCCGACATCATCTCCTCGAGCCGCGCACGGGTCATCGAGATCTGCAGATGCTGCGGACCGCGCTCATCGGACGCGAGGAACGGCAGGTTGATGTCCGTCGACGTGCGGCTCGAAAGGTCGATCTTGGCGGCCTGCGCGGCTTCGCGCAGCCGCTGGTGGGCCGCGGCGTCGCCGTTGACGTGGATCCCCTTCTCGGCTTGGAAGTTCTCGAGCAGCCACGAGACGATGCGCGCATCGATGTCGTCGCCGCCGAGGTGCGTGTCGCCGTGGGTCGAGATCACCTCGATCACATCTTCGCCGACCGAGAGAATCGATACGTCGAACGTGCCGCCGCCGAAGTCGTAGACCGCGACGAGCTTCTCGCGGTCCTTGTCGAGCCCGTATGCGAGCGCGGCCGCGGTCGGCTCGTTGATAATGCGCCGGACGTCGAGGCCGGCGAGGCGGCCCGCCTCCTTGGTCGCCGTGCGCTGGGCGTCGTTGAAGTAGGCCGGCACCGTGATCACGGCGCCGTCGACCGGCTCGCCGAGGAAGGCCTCGGCCGATCTCTTGAGCTCGCGGAGCACGTGGGCGGAGATTTCCTCGGGACTGTACCGCGTGCTGCCGACCTCGATCAGCGCCTGGCCGCGGTCTCCGGCAACGACGTTATAGGGAACCGATTCGCGATCGGCGGCCACAGCATCGAACTGCTGGCCGACGAAACGCTTGGCCGAGAAAATCGTGCAGCGGGCGTTGGCAACCGCCTGGCGGCGGGCGACTTCGCCGACGAACACGTCGCCGTTGGCTCCGAACGCCACAACGGACGGAGTAAGGCGCGTGCCCTGCTCGCTGGCGATCAGGCGTGGTTCACGCCCGTCCCACACGGCCATCACCGAATTGGTGGTGCCGAGATCGATGCCGAGAATCTTGCCCATCCATCCCCCGGCAGCCGGCGGCCCCTCCGCCGTTTATCCGCCTGCCTCTTAAAAGCTTTCCAACCATGACGGCCGGATCGTCCCACCCGCAAGAGGTTACGGGACAAGCCGCCAGTTTACACTCCGAATCGTCCCGTCCCCGGGGCGTTCGTTCTCGATCAGGATCCGAGCCGGGCCGCGCGTCCGCCGGCGGGCAGTCCCGCCGCGATCTCTGCGCGCTCCTTGAGCCCGTTGGCGTCCAGGTATTCGACTCCTGCCGCCGTGATCGAACACCCTCCGCCATCGGTCCTGGCGATCAGCGATTTCTCGCGGAGATACCAGAAACTGAATTCAAGATGTTCGCGAGGAATTCCCAGTAAGCCCTCGATTTCATACATCGCAATCGACGGTCGCTCAGGATCGCGACGACGCTTGTTGTAGAGCAGGCTGAGGATTCCGAACCGGATCTCCTTATCCGAGCTCACTCCGCCAGAGGCCTCTTTCGCATCGAACAGCCGCCACTTGACGGCCTTGTGCTGCTGGTAGTGAACGTCGAACTGGGCGCGAAGCTCCGGATCACCGAGGACCTTATATGCCTGGAGGATCATTGTGAACCGGGTGGCATCTCCGGTCTCGTGATTGTCGGGATGAAAGCGCTGGGCGAGGATCCGGTAGACGCGCGCGACGGTATCGGGATGCGCGTTGGGGCTGATCTCCAGCACCTCGTAGAAGTCGGTAAAAGTTTCCTGCGAGCTCATTCCGGTCTCCCCAGACCCAAACACACCAACGATCGGCGGAATATGGGCCGTCGCCCGGCCCTAGTCAAAAATCCGGAAAACGTAAGCGAAATTCATTCGCAAGCGCCCCGCTCCACGTCCGCGACCGCGGCCTCGAGGCGTTCGAGAACGAGGTCGCAGGTCGCATCATCCACGAGCAGTCCCACCTTGAACTGCAAAACCGACGGCGCAAAGGCCGAAAACATCGCCCAGACGCCGCGCGGGTAAAGCGCACGCGACAGCGCCAGCCCGCCCATCTCGCCTGCCGTCTCGATCCCGATCACGAGCCCTTTCTGACGAACGCCCGCAACGAAGCGATGTCGCTCGCGAATCGTCGCCAGCCCGTCGGCGAGGCGGGCGGCCAGGCGGCGCCCGCCGGCGAGCACGTCCGGCCGCGAGCAGATGTCGAGCACCCGCGAAGCGATCCGGCATCCGGGCTCGGCGCCGCCGAACGTCGATACGTAGGCCCAGCCCTGGTCCGACAGCCACGCACCGACTGTCTTCGTCATGACGATGGCCGAGATCGGATACAGGCCGCCTGACAGTCCCTTGCCCGTGACCAGGATGTCGGGCTCGACGCCGAAGCTTTCGACTCCCCACATCTCGCCCGTGCGGCCGAGCCCGGTCTGGACCTCGTCGGCAACGTACAGGGAGCCGTACTGCTCGCAGAGGCGCTTGACGCCAGGCAGATAGCCGGCGGGCGGAACCGGAAAGCCGTACGTCGCCGGCATCGTTTCCATCAGTACCGCGGCCACGTCTCCGGCCGACAGCACCTCCTCCATCGCCGCGAGATCGTCGAACGGGACGGTCGCGAACTCGGCCGGATAGTCCGAATGAAAGTACTTCGCCATGTCGTCGCGGCCGGCTGCGGCGGCAAGACCGGTGCGTCCGTGGAACGCCGCTTCGAGCGCGACGATGCGGCGCCGCCCGGTCGCGCGCCGCGCGACGCGGATGGCGAGGTCGTTGGCCTCGCTCGCCGACGGCAGTAGCACCGAGTAGTGCAGGTCGCCGGGTGTCTTCTGCGCGAGTTTCTCGGCGAGCTCGCCACGCGCTTCGGATGGGAAGTGATGATTGCCGATGTCGAGGTCGTCGAAGCTGTCGCGCAGAAGCTCGACGAGCTCGGGCGGACGATGGCCGAGGTTGTAGGTGCCGCCGTTCAGATGGACGTCGATGAGCTCATGGCCGTCGAGGTCGCGGATGCGGTAACCGTCGCGGCTGCCGATGACGAGAGGGATGCCGATGCTCTCCCACGTCGCGACCCGGCCGGGCATCAGGTATTCGCGGCACAGCTCGATCGCGCGCCGCTTGCGCTCGGACTCCGGTTTGCCTGTCACCGCGTCTCCACTTCGGTCAGAGATTCCTGAGCTGCCGAGCTGCCGCGCGATCGACCACGAACGCGAGCGACGCATCATCGTGCGGACGGATGAGCGCAGCCGGCGGCGCAGCCTGTTGCACGGGTGGCGCGGCGCCCGCGACGGACGGCGCGCCGTCGAGCACGCGCGAGAGCGCTTCGGCTTTTTCCTCACCGCTGACGAGAAACACGATCGACCGCGCAGCGCTCAGCACGCCCGCAGTCAGCGTCACGCGCCACGCACGCTGGGACGGTGCCCACGTCGCGACGGCGATTTCGTTCGGCGCGGCAACGAGCGCGCTCGATCCGGGAAACAACGATGCCGTGTGCCCGTCGGCGCCGAGCCCGAGCAGCACGACGTCGAAGCGGGGACACCCGCCGTCCGCGCGCGCCACCGTGCGGTCGATGACGAGCGAATACAGCATTGCCGCCTTGGCCGGCGTTCCGGCTCCGGTGTCGATCGGATGGATCTGGTTACGCGGGATCGGCACGTGATCGAGCAGCGCTTCGCGCGCCATGCGCCAGTTGCTGTCCGGATCGTTCGCCGGCACCCAGCGTTCGTCGCCGAAAAACACTTTCCAGCGCGGAAACGTCGCGGTCTCGCTGGTGGCGAGAAGCTCGTAGAGCCGCTTCGGCGTCGAACCGCCCGCGAGCGCGATCGAGAACGTGCCGTGATCTTCGATGGCCGCGCGCTCGGCATCGAGCACGAGGCGGCAGGCCGCGGAGGCAACATCGCCCGGGCCTTCGGCCACGAGCACTTCGGCGGAAGAGTACGCCATCAGTCTGCCGGCAGCCGCCAGCGACGGCCGTCGCGTGCGAGCAGGTCGACGGATTCCTTCGGTCCCCAGGTTCCGGCTGCGTAGTTCGGAAAGTCGCGTGCAGCCAGAGCTCCCCAGACGTCGAGCACGGGCTGGACGACATCCCAGCCGGCTTCGACCATGTCGGCGCGCTGGAACAGCGTCTGGTCGCCGAGAAACGCGTCGTGCAGCAGGCGCTCGTAACCGGTGGCGACCTCGCTGCCGAAATGGTCGGAATAATCGAAGTCCATGTCGACGCTTCCGATGCGCATCGTCGCGCCGGGAATCTTCGCGCCGAAGCTGAGCGAGATGCCTTCGTCCGGCTGCACGCGGATCACCAGCTGATTGGGATCGAGGTCCATGATCGTCGTGTCGCGGAACAGCGCGAACGGCGGACGCCGGAACTGCACGACGATCTCCGTCAGCCGCTGCGGCAGCGCTTTTCCGACGCGAAGGTAGAACGGCACGTCCTTCCAGCGCCAGTTGTCGATCTCGACCTTCATTGCGACGAACGTCTCGACTTTCGACAGCGAATCGACGCGGTCTTCCTGGCGGTAGTCCACCAGGTGGCGCTCGCCGATCCGCCCCGCGCCGTACTGGCCGCGAACGGCTTTGGTCAGCACGTCCTCCGGCGCCATCGGCTGGATCGCGCGCAGCACCTTCGACTGCTCGTCGCGCACGGCATCGGCATAGAACGAGATCGGCGGCTCGAGCGCGACCAGCGAGATCAGCTGGAAGATATGATTCGGCACCATGTCGCGAAGGGCGCCGGCCTGTTCGTAGTAGCCGCCGCGTCCCTCGACCCCGATCGCCTCGGCCACGGTGATCTGCACGTGGTCGACGTAACGCCGGTTCCAGATCGGCTCGAAGATCCCGTTCGCGAAACGGAACACGAGGATGTTCTGGACGGTCTCCTTGCCGAGGTAATGATCGATGCGATAGATCTGGCCTTCTTCGAGAAAGCCGAGAAGCTTCTTGTTGAGCTCGCGCGCAGACGCGAGATCGCGTCCGAACGGCTTTTCGATCACGACGCGCCGCCAGCGACCGTTCACCTGCTTGACCATGCCGGCCGCCGAGAGCTTCTCGACGATCACGCCGAAGTATTCTGGAGAAGCGGCAAGATAGAACAGCACGTTGCCGCCGGTATGCCAGGTAGTATCGACCTCGGTAAGCTTCTCGTCGAGCTGGCGGTACGCATCGGCGTCGTCGAACGATCCGGCCACGAAGTAGAGGCGGCTCTCGAGCCACTTCCAGTCGTCGTCGCTGAATTCGTCGGTCGCATACTCCATGAGATTGCGGCGCATCTGTTCGCGAAAGTCATCGGAGCTCGTATCGCGGCGCGCGAATCCGACCACGGCGAACTCATCCGGGAGAAGCTTCTCGCGCACCAGGTTGTACAGCGCCGGAATCAGCTTGCGCTTGACGAGGTCGCCCGACGCACCGAACAGGACGAGAATGCACGGACCGGCTTTGGCGACGTGGCCGTCGAGTTGCTCCACGTTCATCGTCTATTCCTTTGCTGCGGGCTTCTTCTGATCGGCCGCCTTCGCACCGCTGCCCGGCTCGACGTGTCCGCCGAACCCGCGCCGCATCGCCGACAGGATCTTTTCGGCGAACGTGTGGTCCTTGCGCGAGCGGAACCGGGCGTAGAGCGATGCCGTCAGCACTTCGGCCGGCACCGCCTGCTCGACCGCGGTTTCGACGGTCCAGCGTCCTTCGCCCGAATCCTCGACGACGCCGGAGAACTCCGACAGCGACGCGTTCTTCGCAAGCGCCGCCGCGGTAAGATCGAGCAGCCACGACGTGACGACCGACCCGCGCCGCCAGACTTCCGCGACGTCGGCAAGGTTGATGTCGTAGCGATAGCCGAGCCCCGGCGTCGCAGCGGCTGCGCCCGCCATGATGTCGAAACCCTCGGCGTAGGCCTGCATCAGGCCGTACTCGATTCCGTTGTGAATCATCTTGACGAAATGCCCGGCGCCGACGCTGCCGCAGTGCAGATAGCCCTGCTCGGCAGTGCTCGCGCCTTCGGTTCGTCCTTCCGACGGCGCGATTCCCGAAGGACCGGGAGCCAGGGTCCGAAGAACCGGCTCGACGATGCGGAACGCTTCGTCGTCGGCGCCGATCATCAGGCAGTAACCGCGCTCGAGACCCCAGACTCCGCCGCTGGTGCCGACGTCGACGAAGCGGATGCCTTTCTCGGCGAGCATCGCGGCGCGGCGGATGTCGTCCTTGAAGTGCGAGTTGCCGCCGTCGATCGCGATGTCGCCGGGCGAGAGCAACCCCTTGAGCTCGGTGAACACCGCGTCGGTTGCCGGCCCCGCCGGCACCATGACCCACACGACGCGCGGAGCTTCGAGCTTCGAGACCACGTCCGCGAGCGAGCCGGCGCCTGCGGCACCCTCGGTCGACAGTGCCGAAACCGCGCGCGCGTCGCGATCGTATGCGATCACCGAGTGACCGCCGCGCATCAGGCGGCGGCTCATGTTGGCGCCCATTCGTCCAAGACCGACCATGGCGATCTTCATCGATGCTTCTCCAGTGACCGCGCAATCGTTCGCGATCCGGACCCGATCCGATCACGGGTGTGACGCCGATCCCAGCGCGCGCCGGATGAATGTGTCGTCGTACGGTAGCGGCATCGATGCCCACAAGGGGCGGCGACGGTCGACGGCTTTTCTTCGACTCCGCCGCGGCGCACTATGTCCACGGTGACGGACATGGTCGAGTTCTCGGTCAACCGTACCGCTTATCGTTCGCCGATCTCCACGACCGTGGGGCTGACGGTGGTCGCTGCCGCCGTGCTGCTGAGCGTCGCGGCAGCCGAGTGGTGGGGCGACAGCGAGCAGCGCGCGCTCCTGGCGCTACCGGCGGACTCGCGCGAGCGAATCTACCACCGCAGCTTCGACGACATGGCTGCTCTCTGTGGACTTCCCGACATGCCGGAGCCTCTCGCCGTCCGCTGCCGCGACGAGGCCACGTTTCTGATGCGATTTCCCGAGTGCCAGCAAGAATGCCGCGCGCTTGTCGCGGCCTACCTGCCGCAACCCTCCCGCTGACGATCGACGGCGCGCGCCATGCTGCGCGCAGCCGCCACGCGCATGAACATCGCCCGCGCAACATGCGACGAAACCCTCGCTTCTGGCGCCCGCATAGCTTCGCGTCCATAACCTTGCGCCATGCAGCTCGATCTCGTCGCGACGTCCACGTTCGGCCTCGAAGCCGTCGTGATGCGCGAGCTCGAGGCGCTCGGCTACCCGGCGACTTCGACGCAGACCGGCCGCATCGAGTTCCGCGGCGACGAGCACGCCGTCGCGCGAGCCAACCTGCGGCTTCGCTCGGCCGACCGCGTGCTCGTGCGGATCGCACAGTTTCCGGCCGCGGACTTCGATGCGCTGTTCGACAGTGTCCAGGCTATCGAGTGGGAGGACTGGATCGGGCCCGCCGACGCGTTCCCGGTCTCGGGCCGATCCGTCAAAAGCACGCTGTCGAGCGTGCCCGCGGTGCAGCGCACCGTGAAGAAGGCGATCGTCGAGCGGCTTCTCGACGCGTACGGCGCGTCGAGCCTTCCGGAGACGGGCGCGACATTCCCGATCGAGGTCGCGCTGCTCAAGGACACCGCGACACTTCTTCTCGACACCAGCGGCGACGGCCTGCACAAGCGCGGCTATCGTGATCTCGTCGGCGCCGCGCCGCTGCGCGAGACGCTGGCGGCGGGGCTCGTCGACCTTTCGTTCTGGAAACGCGGCAAGCCGCTCATCGATCCGTTCTGCGGCAGCGGTACGATTGCGATCGAAGCGGCCATGCTCGGCCGCAACATCGCGCCCGGTGTATCGAGATCGTTCATCGCCGAGGACTGGCCGATGTTCGACGAGGACATCTGGACGCGCGCGCACGAAGAGGCGCGCGACCTCGAGCTTCCCGACCTCGGCGAACGGATCCTCGCGACCGATATCGACAACGAGGCGTTGTCGCTGGCGAGGCGGCACGCCGAGCGCGCCGGCGTCGCGGCCGACATTCACTTCCAGCGGCTACCGTTTTCGGAAGTCTCCTCCAGCCAGCAGTACGGATGCATCGTGACGAATCCGCCGTATGGCGTGCGCCTGGAAGAACGGCGAGACGTCCTCGAGCTGTACGAATCGATGCCCGCCGTGTTCTCGCGCCTTGCGACGTGGTCATTTTTCGTTCTGACGTCGTGGCCGGATTTCGAGCGCGTGATCGGAAGGCGCGCCGACCGGCGCCGCAAGCTCTACAACGCGCAGATCGAATGCACGTACTATCAGTTCCACGGTCCGCGGCCGGGAAGACCCGCCGCGGCGTAAGCCTGAGCTAGCGCCTCGACGGCCGTGCGCGGCGGATCAGCACGTGCGGATCGCGGGAGTCGGGCATCGACGCGTTGTGCTCGAATTCACGCGCCACGTCGCCGCAGACTTCGAAGCTCGCCATGTGCGAGTCGATCTCGATCGAACCGATCATGCGGCCGGAAACGTCGCCGCGCCGGCACAGCATCGCAAGCAGGCGCTGGGGAGTGGCGCCGCCTTTGTGCCCCAGATTGATCTCGAACTGCTCGGCGCGCCGGTCGCGTCCGCGGGGACCTTCGCTCTCGCGATGCATCGGACGATCGTCGTCGGTGCGGCGGCTGCGCTCACGGGCTTCCGAAAGATCGGCCGGTCGGGTTCTCTCGGCGCTCCTCGATTCGTTCGTTCGTGCGCGCGGAGCGGGACGCTGCCACGGCGCGCGATCATTCAGGTCGCCGACGCGCGAGCGTCCGGCAGAACCCGGGCGGACCGGCTCGACCTGTCGCGGCTCGGCGATCCCACGGTTTCGGCAAAGGTCGATCAGGCGCGCGACGAGCGTCGCTGCGCCGCCTTCGTCGAGCTCTTCGAGCAGCGTTGCCGCATAGACGAGCTCGGAAGCCGGCGGCGCCGGTGCTTCCTCGAGCGCCATCCGAAGCCGGCGGCGTTCGCGCTTGGCGAGCGCTTTTTCGACCTGCGCCGCGCCCGGCACGTCGCGCCACTCGAGCTTCACCTTCGCGCGCGACAGCAGGTACTCAATCTTCTGCTGGCGCTGCGGCGGCGCGAGCAGCACGCTGCGGCCTTTCTTTCCTGCGCGGCCGGTGCGGCCGGCGCGATGCGTGTAGCTTTCCGAATCGAACGGAGCGTCGGTGTGAATCACCATCGTCACGTCGGGAACGTCGAGGCCGCGCGCGGCAACGTCGGTCGCGACCAGCACGCCGACGAGGCCGGTGCGAAACGCTTCGAGCGTGCGCGTGCGCTGGTTCTGCTCGAGCTCGCCGCTGAGCGACGCGGACGAGAAACCGTCGGCCGCGAGCTGGTCGGCAAGCTCGGCCGCCTGCGCCCTCGTATTGACGAACACGAGCGTGCGCTCGTCGCCGCCAAGCAGAAGCAGGTTGACGATCGCAGCGTAGCGATCGTGAAGCCGCACAAGATGGCCGATGTGCTCGATGTCCTGGTTGGCCGCGCCGAGCCGCGTGCCTTCGACGGTCACCGGATCGTTCTGGTACTTGCGCGCGAGCTTCTGGATCTCCGGCGGAAAAGTCGCCGAGACGAGATGGGTCAGGCGCTCTTTCGGCGTCGCGTCGAGGATCGCTTCGAGCTCCTCGCGGAAGCCCATGTCGAGCATGCGGTCGGCTTCGTCGAGAACGACTTCGGCAATCGACGTGCAGTCGAGCGCATTGGTCCGGATGTGATCGAGCATGCGGCCCGGAGTGCCGACGACGATGGCGGGCTTGCGCACCAGGCGGCGGCGCTCGTTGGACACGCTGGTCCCGCCGGTCACGCATTCGACCTCGATGCCGGGGACGCCCGCGTACAGCCATTCGAGCTCGGCGCTCACCTGCACGGCCAGCTCGCGCGTCGGCACGACAACCAGCGCCTTGAGCGTTTTGAGCGCCCGAGGTGCCGACGTCGCCGCGGCTTCGAGCAGCGGAGGCGCAAGCACGAGGCCGATCGCGATGGTCTTGCCGGAGCCGGTCTGGGACGAAATCTTGAGATCGCGCCCGGTGATTCCGGCCTCGAGCACCGCGGTCTGGACCGCGGTCAATGCAGTGATGCCGCGGCCGATGAGGGCCTCGAGCAGCGGTTCGGCAATAGCCGGATGCAGGCAGTCGCCGGCGCCCGCAGGGGCGGAGAAGTCGTCCGGCAAAGATAGATCAGTCGCGCCGGAAGCCGGCTCGAAGCGTTTCATCATGTTTTCCCCTCGAATGCGGAAGCGATGGCTCCCGATTGGCACCGCCTCGAAGAGGACCGGTCCCGTGAGGGGGCGTCTCGGCAATTAACGAAGCCGACCTGACTATGGGGCGGAGGCTGCAAAAGCAACGCGAGCCGCACGCAGTGCGTCCCAGCTGGACGGTCCCCGAACGTGTCCGCGATTGCGCGAGTCCAGTGGGAATGCCGCAGCGTTTTTGACTAGAATCACCGGTCCGTCCATTCGTCCGAAGAGCCCGAAGATCCCCTGGAGCACAATCACGATGAGAATCCTGTTTACGACCATGACCCTTGCGGTCGCGCTTACATGCACCCTCACGGCCTGCGCAAAAAGCAGCAAAACCCCGGAGCAGGCCGCCAAACCGGCCACCGCTCCGGCAACCGGCGACACGAAGGACACGAAGGTCGCCACGCCCCCCAAGGAGACCGGCAAGGTGATCACCACAGCTAGTGGCCTGAAATATGAAGTGCTGACCGAAGGCAGCGGCCCGAAGCCGTCGGCGACCGACAGCGTCACGGTCAACTACAAAGGTACGCTGACCGACGGCACGGTGTTCGACAGCTCGTACGACCGCGGGCAGCCGGCAACGTTTCCGCTCAATCGCGTGATCAAAGGCTGGACCGAAGGCGTTCAGCTGATGAGCGTCGGATCGAAGTACCGCTTCACGATTCCGCCCGAGCTCGGCTACGGCGCCGCCGGTGCGGGCGGCAAGATCCCGCCCAACGCGACGCTCGTCTTCGACGTCGAGCTGCTCAAGATCAACTAGCAACCCGTAAAACCGGGACAGACACCGATTTTGCGTAATCGGGGACAGACACCGATTTCCGCTAATCGGTGTCTGTCCCCGATTTCCCACGCAGCGCGTCTGCTGCAACAACGCTTCCATGGCGACCGAGATCGATCCTGTCTGCGGTATGGCCGTCGAGCCGGCGGCGACCAAGCCGCACAGCGAGCACGACGGGCGCACGTACTGGTTCTGCAATCCGCGCTGCCACGCGAAGTTCGCCGCCGACCCTGGCCGCTACACGTCGGCCGCGACGCACGCGCCGGCCGCAGCGCTCGATCCCGCCGCTGTCTATACGTGCCCGATGCACCCGGAGGTACGCCGGATCGGGCCCGGCTCGTGTCCGATCTGCGGAATGGCCCTCGAACCCGAAGTGCTGACCGCCGACGACGCGCCGAATCCCGAGCTTGCGGAGATGACGAAGCGGCTCTGGTTCGCCGCCGTGCTGGCGCTTCCGGTGTTCGTGCTCGAGATGGCCACGCATGCGGCGGGCCATTCGGTATGGCTTTCGCCGCGTGCGTCGTCGTGGGTGCAGGGAGTCCTCGCGACTCCAGCCGTCCTGTTTGCAGGCTCGGTGTTCTTCCGGCGCGGGCTCGATTCGATCGTCCATCGCAGCCTCAACATGTTCACGCTGCTCGCTCTCGGGACGGGCGTCGCGTGGATCTACAGCGTGGTCGCCCTTTTCTTTCCGGACCTGTTCCCGCCCGCGATGCGCGAGCACGACGGTGCGGTACCGGTCTACTTCGAAGCGGCTGCGGTCATCACGGCGCTCGCGCTTGCCGGCCAGGTGCTCGAGCTGCGCGCGCGCGATCGAACTTCCGGTGCCATCCGCGCGCTGCTGCGTCTTGCTCCTCCAACGGCGCGCCGCATCCGTGACGACGGCAGCGACGAGGAAGTTGCGCTCGAGCTCGTGTCGGCCGGCGACCGGCTGCGCGTGCGGCCGGGCGAAAAGATTCCCGCCGACGGCACCGTCGTCGAAGGCGCGTCATCGATCGATGAATCGCTTCTGACCGGTGAATCGATGCCGGTCGCCAAAGCCGCCGGCGACGCCGTCATCGGTGGAACCATCAACCTGTCGGGATCGTTCGTGCTTCGCGCCGAAAAGCTCGGGCGCGACTCGGTGCTCGCGCGCATCGTCAAGATGGTCAGCGATGCGCAGCGGAGCCGCGCGCCGGTGCAGCGCCTCGTCGACCGCATCTCCGCGCTGTTCGTGCCGGCCGTGATCGCGGTGGCCGCCCTTTCGTTCGTGGCGTGGGCTGCACTCGGCCCGGAGCCCCGCTTCGCCAACGCGCTCGTCGCCGCCGTCAGCGTGCTGATCATCGCGTGCCCGTGTGCGCTCGGCCTGGCGACTCCGATGTCGGTGATGGTCGGGATCGGTCGCGGCGCGACGGCCGGGATCCTCGTGCGCAGCGCCGATGCGCTCGAGCGGATGGAGAAGGTGACGACGATCGTCGTCGACAAGACCGGCACGCTGACCGAAGGACGGCCCGCCGTCGTCACGATCATTGCGGCGAGCCAGTACGCCGACGCCGATGTCCTCGCCGCTGCGGCGAGCGTCGAACGCGGAAGCGAGCATCCGCTTGCGAATGCAGTCGTTCGAGCCGCGGCGGATCGCGCGCTCGCGATCGCGCAAGCCGAAGATTTCGAGAGCTTCGCCGGCAAGGGCACCCGCGCGCTCGCCGGCGGCAGGCGCATCGTCGTCGGCAGCGCAGAGCTTCAGGCCGCGGAAGGCATCGACGTCTCGATGATGCGCGAACGGGCCGACCAGCTCCGCAGCGACGGAAACACGGTGATCTTCGTCGGAATCGAAAAGTCGCTGGCCGGTGTCATCGCGATTGCCGATCCGGTCAAGGCATCGACTCCGGCCGCGCTGGCTTCGCTGCGTGCGCAGCATCTCGAGGTCGTCATGCTGACCGGCGACAATCCGCGCACGGCCGAAGCGATCGCAAGGCGGCTCGGGATCGACAACGTCGAGGCCGGTGTTCTTCCCGACCGCAAGCAGCAGGTGATCGAGGATCTGCGCCGCCGCGGCAAGGTCGTCGCAATGGCCGGCGACGGCGTCAACGATGCGCCGGCGCTCGCCGCAGCCGACGTCGGCATCGCGATGGGAACCGGCACCGACATCGCGATCGAGAGCGCCGCCGTCACGCTCGTGCGCGGCGACCTTCGCGGCATCGCGCGCGCGAGGCGGCTCTCGCAGGCGACGATGCAGAACATCCGCCAGAACCTGTTCTTTGCGTTCTTCTACAACGTCGTCGCCGTCGGCGTGGCGGCGGGGCTTCTCTATCCGTGGTTCGGCCTGCGGCCGTCACCGGTGCTCGCGGCAGCCGCGATGTCGCTGTCGTCGGTGAGCGTGATTGCCAACGCGCTGCGGCTGCGGTCGGTGTCGCTCGACCACTGAGCCGCGCATGCGATTGTCCGTGCGTCGCCGGGCTGATTCACAGGCCACGACCGGTGTCGCAGGGTGGATCGGCCTCCAGACCGACGACGGCGTGAGGCATCACTGCGCTCACGCCATCGTGTCAAACGAGCAAGTCGGTCACCGCCGTCACTGGCAGATGCCGGCTCCATCGCAGGCGCCGCCCGAGCACGGCGTTCCGTTGGGCTCGAAGGCGTCCGCCGGACAGGACCCGGAAGCGCCCGTGCACGTTTCGGCGATATCGCATTCCCCCGCGTCGCTTCGGCAGATGACGCTCGTCGGCTCGTATACGTCGATGCACGAGTCCGAAGAGCCGGCGCAGTGGTCTGACGTATCGTCGTCACAGGCGCCGCCTTGCGACGAACCGGTGCAGAGCGTCGTCGCCGGTTCGTGGTTTTCGAGGCAGGTGCCGGAGCCGTCGCACGTGTTCGGATTGCTGCACGGCGTATCGAGCTGGCTCAGGCACGCCGTGCCGGCAGCGTAGAAGCGACACGCTCCGGAGCCGTTGCACTGTCCGTCGAAATCGCAGCTGTCCTGGCTGGCAGCGGCGCAGTCGTTGTTCGGATCGGTTCCGTTCGTCGCCGGCGTGCACGCCCCGCCGCCCGAGCCGCCGTTACCGTCGCATACCGAGCACAGTGCGCCGCATTCGCTCGCGGGATCGGTGTTGGCCGCAATCCCGGTGCAGGTTCCTTCGCTGCCGCTGACGTTGCAGGCCTCGCACGTGCCGGAGCAGCCGCCGCCGCAGCAGAAGCCGTCGACACAGCTCGACGTCGTGCAGTCCGCGCCGGTGCCGCCCGCGCAGCTGTCACCCTGGTTGCGAACGACGTCGGTCGTCTCCGGTTCGGAGTCGCTGCCGTCGGCGGACGTGGCCGTCACCGGATTGCTGAGCTCCGCCGTATTGCCGAGGATCGCCGTGCCATCGGCGACCGTTCCGCCGGTCACCTGAATCGTCACGGTCTGTCCGGCCGGAAGCGCGGTCACGCCGCACGGGAAGACGTTTCCGGGACAGCTTGCCGTACACGTCAGATGCGCCGGACAACCCGGCACCGACCCCGGAGCGATCGAAACCGTTTCTCCGACGAGTGCCGCCGGCAGCGTGTCGGCGATGTTCACGCTTCGCGCACAGCTCGCCGCGCCGGTGTTCTGTACGGTGATCGTGTACGCGAGTGCCGTGCCCTCTTCGACTGGATCGACGCTGTCGCTTTCCAGCACGACGAGCGTCGCATCTTCGGTGACGGTCGTCGTCTCGATCACCGTATTGTCCGCCGGATCGAGCTCGGCCGTCTGGGCCGCAACGGTGGCCGTGTTGCCTACGCTGGTGCGCGTGTCGCAGTTGACCTGGACAGTGATGTTGATCGTCGCTTCGTTGGCCGGCGCAGCGTCGCTGTCGGGGAGCGCGCCGAGAAAGCAGGTGACGTCGCCGCCGGTGGCACTGCCGTCGTGCACGCAGGATCCCTGGCTCGAGCTGACGCTGACGAACTTGACGCCGCCGTCGAGCGTATCGGTCACCGTCACCGCCGGCGCCCACGCGATGCCGTTGTTGCGCACAGTAAGCGAGTATGTGAGCTGGTTTCCCGCCGTCACCGGATCCGGCGAGTCCGACGCGTCGATCTCGAGATTCGTCGGCAGAAGCCCCGTGAACGGAGTGTGGAGCACGCGGCTTCGTTCCTTCATTTGAACGTAACGACCGAACAGTGCGCCTTCGACCTCGGACTCCCATCCCAGCTTGATGCGCGGCCGCGCCGGCGCGAGCAGCGTGCCCGCCGTGCTGGCTTCGCGCGCGACCGTGATGCCGCCTTGATTGCCGACCATCGCGAACAGCACGTTGCGCGGCTCGATTCCGCCGGTCAGCTCGATGTCGGCGTCGCGGCCGATCTTCATTCCGCGCGACACTACTGCGACGAACGACGAATCGGCCGGTCCATCGATCGTGATTTTTCCGAGCTTGGCAACTCGCACCACACCGTAGTTGAACACGTTCGGACCAGGCGAAAGCGGGCCGACGGTGAGAGACTGCTTCGTTTTCACCCGGATGTTCGTGCCGGAGCCGCTTACGATGGAACCGACTTCAGCCGCCAGATCGTTGAGGACCGCCAGAGCGGTGTTGCACTCGGCGAGGTACGGGGCGCCGACACCGGTACCAGTAAGATCCACGGCGGTATTCATCGGATCGTCGAGCGTCAGCCTGTTTTCGCAGCCGACTGGTGGAGGACAATGATCGTCCACCAGGCACGGCGTCACGCCGTCGAGGCAGAGCCCGGGAGGCAGTCCGACCCTGGGAGGAAAGCCGTCGCGCATCTGCGGCAGCATTCCGTCGTCGGCAACGTAGGTGGAACCGAATCCCGAATATCCCTGCGGGCCGAGGAACAACGCGCTTCCGACCACGGTCAGCGCGCCTTCGACCACCGCGTGCTGCATCTTGACCTGCGTCACGCAGACATCCGCCTTGGAATCGCCGAACGGATACGGGTCGGTGGTGTCGAGTGTCCGGCCGGTGAGGACGCCGCAGTTTCCGAGGGCGTCACAGGACTCGACCTGCGACATCAGTCCCATGAATGCGCTTCTTGCCGTTGCGTTCGTGCCGACTACTGCCAGCGGCTGAAGCTCCACGAGCGTCGTGCACTCGGGGTCTTCGGAGTCGGTCAGGCCGTCGGAGTCGTTGTCGAGTCCGTCCTCGCAGCTCGCCACTCCGCACTCTTCGCTGAGCGTGCAGTCCTTGCCGCAGCCGTCGCACTCGTCGGCCCCGGACGTCGTGGCCGCGACGTCGCAGGCTTCGCCGCCCGTCACCAGTCCATCCCCGCAGGTCTGTGCCGACGCGTGCAGCGCCGTGAGCGCGATCGTCAGTGCAATCGCGGCAATCCGGATCGCTTTCATGGTATCCCCCCGTATTCCGGCAATGGCCTCCTGCCCCCCAGGAAACCGACACGTCCCCGCTACTAGAACGCACCCCGCTCCGCAAGAGTGATTGCGATCAACTACTGTTCGTTCTGGCAGGCCGCGTCGCAGCCGTCACCGGCGGCGAGGTTGCCGTCGTCGCAGGTTTCTCCTTCGTCGATCTCGTCATTGCCGCAGACCGGGCAGCCTTCGAGCGTGACGTCTTCGACCAGGGTCGCCGCCGGATCGATGCTGCCGCTGAGCACCGGAGGTTTGGCTGCGTCGCGATATCGAATCGTGTTCTGCGAGTCGGGCTTTCCCGCAATCACGCTTCCGGCGTCGGCCACCATGGTCTCGCGGATCCGGAATTCGTTCTCACCGGTGGAATCGGTCTGGGCATCGAGACTTCCGTCGATACGCGCACCGGACATCAGGTGCAGTCGGCAGGCATCAAAGAAGATCGACCCACCGCTGTAGCCGCCGCCGTTTTCGATCGTGCCGCCGACCGTGACGTTGCCGCCTCGAACGTCCAGATCGCCTCCGGACCCGATGAGCTCGCCGTCTTCGTGGGTCCCGCCACCGACATCGATCAGGCCGTCGAGCGAGACGGGCCCGAGGCTCTCACTTTCGATCGTGAGCTCAGGGCCATAGCGCGAGCTCAGGATCAGCGACGATGCTGCGCTGAGCGACACGGCATGGGATGCGGCGATCTTGATGTGCGGCCCATAGCCGTCCGGTCCCCGGCCGCTTGCCGTCATCGTCGCGCCGAACAGGAGACCGCGTCCGGCGCGCAGCGACCAGTCGCCTCCCGTCGGGTGGTCCATCACGTCACCCGGGCTGCGGCCACTGTCGGCAACGATGCGGACACCGTCTGCGATGACGAGGTCGCCGCCGGCTTCGAGATCGGCGTCGCCACCCGACCCTGTGAAAAGGCAGTCGTCGATATACGCCTCTCCCCCTCGCACGTTCAGTAGAGGCGAGCTCCGGCCGGGAGCGGTCGCAATGCGGATGTCACCGCCAGCGCTCATCTCGACGGAATCTCCATCATAGTTACGCCGGCGATTGCCACGCCCGACGATGGACGCGTTGATGTCGATGTCGCCGCCGGCATGAAACGAAATCTCGCCGCCTCCGCCAATTCCGCGCACGCGCTCGGCAACGCGGATGTCATCGTGCGCAACGAACGCGATCGTTCCCGCGCGACCAGGAATGAACGATTCGGCCCGGAGACCCGCGTTCGCGCTGGCGACGCCGTTCACGTCGATCGAGCCGGCCGTCGATTCCACGAGCACCACTCCGCCGTCGCCGGCCGGATACGCTCCCGATGCGCGAATCCTGCCGCCAAGAGTCACGTTGCCTCGGGCTCGAAGATCGATGAGCGGCGCAATGGCATAGAGGTCGCCGGCGAGCCGGATCTCTCCGTCGCCTCCCGCGCATGAGCCGAGCTCCACCTCTTCGCAGTCGAAGTCGGTCAGACACGGCCAGCCGGCGTTTCCGGAGCAGCCGCGGCGCGCCTCGATCCGGACGACCCGGGTCGAATCTTCGTCGTACGGCAGGACAGGCGCCGCAACATCCATCCAGTAGCCGTCGACATCGGTCTCGAAGCGGCCACAGCGGAGATCGACGGTGCCGTTGAAGCGACCTTCGCCTTCGATCCGCACCACCCGCAGCCCGAAATCGAGTGGATGCAACGAGCTCACGTCGACGGGCTGCCGGACGACGCACGGATCTGCGCCGGGGCTGCACAGGTCATCTGGCTTTTCGATGAGCAGCGCTCGCGCCGGTATCGCAACGGTCAGGATTGCCAGCACGAGAAGACATGGGCAGGTTCGCACGCGGCGACTGTACGCGCCTTCCCGGCATTGAGGCAAGGCGCGAGGCGAATCTGCTGCGCTGCTGTTTCCGCGCGGCGTGCAACGTGGTCGTCACAAACGGCGCGAATCTTCCTGACTCCCTCCGGCAACACGTGATCGATACCGCCGTGACGCGAATCACTGCGGGTCGCGTCCGGAATGACTTCGACATCACCCCGGGCCGGACGATCGTCGCACAGTAAACTCCGACGCTCGTGTCTGCCCGCATTTCCGTGACAAGCGGGGAACCTCATCGATCGCGCCGCGGCAACCAGGCGGCAGCTTCGTGCTAGAGCCCGAGCGCACGCCAGCGAATCATTCCGCCCGCCGAATTAGCCACATCCTTGATGCCCGCGCTCTCCAGAATCGCGCACGCCTGCGCCGAGCGGCGGCCCGAGCGGCACACGCAGACCACCGGCTTGTCGCGCGGCACTTCGCCCGCGCGCTCGCGCAGCGCACCAAGCGGAATGTGAATGCTCGTCTCGATGCGGCCGAGATCGCCGGTGAGCTCGGCCGGCTCACGCACGTCGACGATGGTCAGCATCGAGCGGCGCTCGGCGACCCAGACCGGATCGATTTCGTGCACGCCGGCAAACGTTCGGACCACCGGGCCCCACGCCGGATGTCCTGACGTAGCGTCGGTCGCTGGCTTTCCGCATTTGAGATTGGCCGGAAGCGCAACGTCGATCTGTTTCGGATGCGGCAGGCCGAGGTTCGACATGTACCCGACGAAGTCGCTCTCGCTCGCTTCGCCGCCGATGCGCGGATTCCAGCGCTTCTCCTCTCCGACCGTCGTCACGGTGCGGCCGGCGTAGTCGTGCGCCGGATAGAGAAGACAGTTTTCCGGCAGAGAGAAGATGCGCTCCTTGATCGAGCGGAACAGCAGGCCGGCGTCGCCGTGCTGGAAGTCGGTGCGCCCGGCGCTGCGGATCAGCAGCGCGTCGCCGGTGAACGCCATGCGATAGTCCTTGGTCACGTACGTGACGCAGCCGGCGGTGTGGCCGGGCGTGGTGCGCACGATGAGCGTAGCGGCGCCGGCTTCGATCAGGTCGCCGTCGCTCACATAGATGTCCGCGCCGACCGCCTCGCTCGTTTTCGACAGCACGATCTTCGATCCCAGCGCCGTGCGGAAGCGCCACGCGGCCGTGACATGATCGGCGTGAACATGGGTTTCGAGCGTGTGCGTGAGCCGGAGCCCGAGCTCGTTCAGAAGCGCGCGGTCGCGCTCGAACTGTTCGAAGACGGTGTCGATGAGGATCGCGCCGCGGGTCGCCTCATCGGCCAGAAGATAGGTGTAGGTGGACGATGCCGGATCGAAAAGTTGGCGGAACAGCATCCTGCACGGCTACCACGCTGCACGGGTGCGCAAAAGCGGTGGCGGAAATCGGGGACAGACACTGATTTCGGGAAATCAGTGTCTGTCCCCGATTTTCTTGGACCCGTCCCGGGTTTTGATAAGGCTTCCCCCGCCACCCCGTTCCTCCACGGAAAAGGTCGGGCAGTGGCAAGGAGACTACGACATGCGCATGAACGTTCGCCCGATTCCGACCGCGTCGGAACGCATCAACAAGATTCGCGACCTGACCGCCACCATCGTCAACCACGAGATCCTGCCGCACGAGAACGACCTCTGGGTCGGCCGCCGCGGCGGCGACACCAATGACGCCGCGCGCGCCAGAGCGCACGACCTGCGCGCCCATGTCCGCGACAAGGTGAAACAGGCCGGCCTGTGGGCGCCTCATCTTCCGAAGGAATACGGCGGCGCCGGTCTCGGCTTCCTCGAGCATGCGTACATGAACGAGGTGCTGGCGTACGCGACCGGCGCAGCGGCGCTGTTCGGCGTCGTCGCGCCGAATTCCGGCAACCAGTCGATCCTCGTCAAGTACGGCACCGAAGAGCAGAAGAAGAAATGGCTCGTGCCGATGATCGAAAACGGCATGGAGTCGGGCTTCTCGATGACCGAGCCGGAAAATCCCGGATCCGATCCGCGCTCGATCCGCACGACCGCGAAGCGCGACGGCGACGACTGGGTAATCAACGGCCACAAGTGGTTCACGAGCAACGGCAAGCGCGCCGACTTCTTCATCGTGATGTGCCGCACCGAAGATCCGAACGGACCGGCCGACCGCAACGGCAAGATGACGCAGATCATCGTGCCGTCGGATACGCCGGGCGTCCGCATCGCGCGCGGCATCACGGTCTGGGGCCGCGACAGCGATCACTGCGAGATCTATTACGACGACGTCCGCGTGCCGCTCGGCAACGCGCTCGGCCGCGCCGGCTCCGGCCACCAGGCCGCGCAGGATCGCCTCGGCGCCGGGCGCATCTACCACTGCATGAATTCGATCGGCCAGATGTGGCGCGCATTCGACCTCATGGTCGAGCGCGCGATGATGCGCGAGGTCCACGGCGGCAAGCTCGAATCGAAGCAGTTCGTGCAGGGCTTCATCGCCGACAGCTACATCGACATCCAGGCCGCGCGCCTGATGACGCTGCATTGCGCCGAGAAGATGGAAAACGGCGGCGACCCGCGCACCGACATCTCGGCGATCAAGATCTTCGTGCCGGCTGCGTACCATCGCGTCGTCGACCGCGCGATCCAGGTCTGGGGCGGCGCCGGCGTGTCGGGCGACCTTCCGCTGTCGGAGATGTACCAGGCCGCAAGGACGCTGCGCATCGCCGACGGGCCAGACGAGGTCCACAAAATCCTCATCGCGAAGAACATCCTGAAGAAGTATCGTGACGGGGATGGGTGGGATTTCGGAAACTAGCAGCAGCGTGGCGTACGGGGTGATGACAGGTGCACCGGTACGCGCCGCTGCGCTCGCGATCCTTCTCGCGCTCCCGGCACCCGCGAACGCCGCTGCACAAACTGCCGAGCAGCGCTCGTGCATCAATGCTCTCGCAAAGAGCGGAGCGGGCGTTGCCAGGGCGGTTGCCCGCAACCTGTTCGACTGCATGCACGCCGCGCAGGCCGGCACGCTGCCTCCCGGGCAGACAGCCGAGCAGTGCCTCGACGCCGACAACGACGGACGCATCGCCGACGCGACTGCGCGCACGCTCGAAGCCGAAATTGAATCGTGTACGGTCCTGCCCGATTTCGGCGCATCCGATTCGACGGCGGTCAATGCGGCGTTCACGGCGCTCGCGCACGCCGGGTTGGTGTTCGGCGCGGACCTCGATGCGGCCATCGCCGCAGCAGGCGCCGGCACCGACGCGAGCAGATGCCAGGCGGTCGTCGCCAAACGCATCTCCAAGGTGCTGGTGGCGCGGCTCAAGCTGCTGAACGCTTGCGCGAAGCGCGGGCTCTCCAAAGGAACGATCACGAGCGCAGCGCAGCTCGGCGCATGTTTCGCCGCAACCAAAGGCGATCGCGGCGAGCCGACTCTCGGCGGAGCAGATACGCTCGCCGAGCAGTGCGCGACGACCAATATAGCGAGCGTTTTTCCCGGCGAGTGCGCGTCCGAACCGGTCGCCACCCTCGCGGAATGCATCGACGAGCTCGTCGAGTGCGATGCCGCGCTCGCCACCGAAGCGGCAGGCGGCCTGCGCACGCTGCGGCCGCATCGCTACGCCGACGGCGTGGCGACGCGCTACTGCGGCGCTCCGCCGGCGGGCACGCATTCGGTCGCACGCCAGTGGGACGAAGAGATCCTCGGCGCGATCCGCATCGACTTCCCTCGCCCGCCGATCCACGCACGCAACCTGTTCCATCTGTCGGTCGCGATGTGGGATGCGTGGGCGGCGTACGATCCGGTATCCGACGGCTACCTCGTCACCGAAAAACAAACCGCACCCGACATCTCGGCAGCGCGCGACGCGGCCATCAGCTTTGCCGCGTATCGCGTGATCGCGAGCCGCTACGCGATCTCGCCGAGCGCGGCCGCCACTTCGACGGCGGTCCGGTTTCGCATGAACGAGCTCGGATACGATCCCGGCTACGTGCTCGCAACCGGAAATGCTCCGGCAGCGTTCGGTAACCGCATCGCCGCCGCCGTTCTCGCCTACGGCCTCGCCGACGGCTCCAATGAGAGCATCAACTACGCCGACCCGACCTATTCGCCGGTCAACGAGCCGATGATCGTAAAGCTGGCCGGCACGACGATGGCGGACCCGAACCGCTGGCAGCCGCTCGCGCTCGACTCGATCGTCGGCCAGAACGGCATCCCGATTCCCGGCAAAATCCAGGTCTTCGTCGGGCCACACTGGGGCGACGTTTCCCCGTTCGCGGTCGATCTGCCGTCGGTGCTGCCGGGCCCGCCGCCGCGGCTTCACGATCCGGACACCGACGACGACTTCAAGGCGCAGGCGCTCGACGTCATCCGGCTGTCGAGCGAGCTTACGCCCGACGATCCGACCACGATCGACATCTCGCCCGCGTCGCTCGGCAACAACCCGCTCGGCAGCAACAGCGGAAGCGGCTACGCGGTCAATCCGGTTACCGGAAATCCTTACGCTCCGCAGATGGTCAAACGCGGCGACTTCGGTCGCGTGCTCGCCGAGTTCTGGGCCGACGGTCCGACATCCGAGACGCCGCCGGGACACTGGAACACGATCGCCAACTACGTCGTCGACCATCCGCTGTTCGAACGGCGATTCGAAGGAACAGGCCCGGTCGTCGATGCGCTCGAGTGGGACGTCAAGATGTACCTGGCGCTCAACGGTGCGGTTCACGATGCAGCCATCGGCGCATGGGGCACCAAGCGTGTGTACGATTCGGTGCGTCCGGTCTCGATGATCCGCTACATGGGCGGACTCGGCCAGTCGTCCGATTCGCTCGGTGCGTCGTTCAACGCCGACGGTCTGCCGCTCGAGCCTGGGCTGGTCGAGGTGATCACGAGCGCGTCGAGCATGGCCGGCGAGCGTCACGAAGCGCTGAGCGCATTCGTCGGAGAGATCGCGATCCTCGCGTGGCCGGGCGATCCCGCTGATCCGGCTACCGAATACAGCGGCGTACGCTGGGTCCGCGCAAAGACGTGGGTGCCGTACCAGAGGAAGACGTTCGTTACGCCGCCGTTCGCCGGCTACATCTCCGGCCACAGCACGTTCAGCCGCTCGGCGGCCGAAGTGCTGACACGACTGACCGGTTCGCCGTACTTCCCGGGCGGCCTCGGCGAATTCACCGCGCCGCAGGACGATTTCCTCGCGTTCGAGATCGGCCCGTCGACTTCCGTTACGCTCGAGTGGGCCAGCTACTACGACGCCGCCGATCAGGCCGGACAGTCGCGGATCTGGGGCGGCATCCACATCACCGCCGACGATTTCCAGGGCCGCATCCTCGGGTCCACGATCGGCAACGACGCGTACGACAAGGCGCGTACGTACTACGACGGGACGGCCGCGCCGTAGGCTCTCGCGCGCCGCTATGGTCGGCGCGCGCGACGTGGCAAGAACAACCGCAGATCCGTGAAGACCAGGCGCTCCATCTTCGATCGTATGATCCGGCTGGTGCGGCCGGCGCTGCTCGCCGGCTTCGCACCGCCTCCCACGCAGCTCGCGACGAATCTGTGGACGATCGATCGCCGTCTTCGCATGCCGGGCGGTCCGATCCTTCCGACCAGGACGACGATCGTCGTTCTCGATGATGGAGGGCTTCTCGTCATTTCACCGCCGCCGGTAGAGGCCGGAGGACTCGAAGCACTCGATGCAATCGGTCCGGTTCGGCACGTGCTGGTTCCGAACAGTTTCCATCACCTGAATGCCGGCCGCTTCATGAGCCACTATCCGGACGCATCGTTCTGGGCTGCACCGGGACTCTTTTCGCGCGTGCCCGGCCTTCCGGCCGGCAGCGAGATTACCGAATCCGCACCGCGCGAATGGTCGGGCGCCGTCGAGCTCGCGATCCTGCAACCGACCAGCGAGGTTTCGGAAGTCGCGCTGTTCCATCGCAAAAGCGCGACGCTGGTGCTTACCGATCTTGCGTTTCACATGGTGCGGTTTTCCGGAGTCGGCGAGAAGCTGCTGTGGCTGCTCTCGGGCGTTCCACCGGCATTCGGCCCGAGCCGCACCGCGCGAATGCTGCTGCTTCGCGACCGCCGATTGTCGGAACCGTTCCTGCGCCGGATCGCCGAATGGCCGTTCCAAAGAATTCTCGTGGCACACGGCGACCCGGTCGACGTCGATGCACGCGCCGTCTTCCGCCGCGCTTTTGCAGCCTGGCTTCCCGCCGCACGCGAAGGTGACGCGCTGCGCAGTACGACCTGACGCGCTCGCATCGTCGTGCTCCACGAAAACCGGCGGAGGTGTGGTGGTGGACACAGTGCGGGCCGGACGGTAATCGCGAATCCGTCCATCCCGCAGGAGGCCACCCGGCGTGAGGTCAGCCACCAGCCGCTCGCTCGTTGCCGCATCGATTTCGGCGTCGCTGCTGACAGCCTCTGCGCTGTTCGCGCAGAACGATGCCGCCGACGGCGATGCGATCCCGGTTTCCAGGGCGGGTTCGACCGAACAGGACTACGAAACGCTTCGCCGGCTTCTCGGTCTTCCGTCGCCCGCAGCCAGAGGCGACACGCATGACTCCTCTGCTGCGCCAGCCGCAGTGCAGACGCCGCCTGCGATTCCTGAAGCAGAACCGGTCGCAGTTCCGACTTCCGCGCCGCGCGCGGAAAAACCCGTGCCCGCCGCAAGACCTGCCGCACCACGCCGAGCGCCGCGCAGCTTGACCAGGCCGCCATCGGCGGCCAAGGCGCTATCGGCTCCCGCAATCGAAGCGGCGCCGGCGCCGGTCGACAGCGCGCCGGCCCCGATGCGAATGCCTGCTGAAAAGGGCAGCGCAACTTCGGCAGCAGCGGCGCCGCAGGTCGCGGTGCCGCCCGTCGGCACGGTGATTTCCCGAAGCAACCTGGAGCAATGGAAACATCTTCTCGGTCCTTCCATCCAGTGGAGCGTCGAACGCGGTGCGACTCTCGACGTGGCCGCACGAAAACCGATGCCGATCGAGCCGCGTCGCGAGCAGGCGACGCAGCGCTACCATGCGCAGGTCCGGCTCGCCGCGAACAAGCTGTCGATGACCAACTATGTCGCGGGGATTCCGTTCCCGCTGGTGACAAAGGATGACCCCGACCTCGTCATCAAGCTGATGTTCAACTACGAGTCGCGACTGGTTGCCGACGACGTCGACCTGCGCCGGTCGGTTTGCGACACCGGAGGTCTGAGCGCCGAACAAGGCTTCCACATCGAGAAGCATTACGAGCCGGAGCACTTCCGCAGGCTCTTCTACGTGAGCCGGCTCTTTCACGAGCCGATGCCGACGTGGAAAACAGTCGATGGCGTCCGCTACCGCGAAGTCGCCGGGCCGCTCTCGGAACCGTTCGACCTGAAAGGCGCAGGCTATACGTACGCACGCTACCTCGATCCCGCGCGCCAGGATGATTCGTGGGTGTACTACCCGTCGAGCCGCCGCGTAAGGCGCCTCAGCACGGCGCAACGATCCGAGGGAGTCTTCGGGCAGGATATCGACCTCGACAGCTTCGCGGGCTTCGCGGGGAACCCGGCGTGGACCGAATGGAAGTATCTCGGCGAGAAGACGATCCTCGCCCCGATGCACGCCCGCAACGTTCCGGTCAAATTCCAGGCCTCTCCCGTAGACTACTTCCCGGACGAAGACTGGGAGCCGCGCGAGGTGCACGTGATCGTCGGTACTTCGCTGCTCGTCGGCAATTCGTTCAGCCGGCGCGTGCTGTACGTCGATCGCGAATCGCTGCTGATCCCGCTCGTCGAGCTCTACGACATGAACGGCGGACTATGGAAGGGAATGCTTCAGACCTGGACGGTCGGCGACGGTGTCGTCAGGGCCGCCGCGCCGGTGACCGACGATCCGCCGCGCATGGCAAGCATTTCGCTCTTCGACATGCAGCTCGACCACGTCACACGTTGCGAGCTTCCGGCCGCCGCCGCCACCGGCGAGCGCGGATGGTATTTCAACGAGGGCGACGAGGGCGGGACGACGGAAGCCGAGTTCGAGGTTTCCGGCATGATCGCCAAAGGACGCTGAGCGCTGCCTGCAATGAGAATCGTCGACGCATGGGCGCAGCATCCGACTTCGCTTTTCCTCGCGCAGCCGTTCCTGGATTCGCTTCGCCGCTGGACAGGCCAGACGCTCCACGAAGACATTCCGCTCGAGATGACCGTCGAGCTCATGCGGTCGGCAGGCATCGACAAGGCGCTGCTGTCGGCATGGCACGGACCCGGCGGCGCGCTCATCCGCAACGAAGACGTGCTCGATGCGGTCACCAGGCATCCCGATCTGTTCGCCGGCATCGCGTCGGTCGATCTTCGCACTCCGGTCGAAAGCACCAGAGTGCTGCGCGAGTACGTCACGCGCCATGGCTTCAAGGCGCTCCGCATCGTGCAGTGGCTGTGGGAGCTGCCGTGCACGCAGGCGCTCTACTACCCGCTTCTTGCGGCGTGCGTCGAGCTCGACGTTCCGGTGTGCCTGCAGGTGGGTCTCACCGGTCCGCTTCGAAGCTCGGAGACCGGACGTCCGCTTACGATCGAACGGATTGCGCTCGACTTTCCGGAGCTCAAGATCGTCTGCGGCCACATCGGATATCCGTGGCACATCGAGATGATCGCGATCGCGACCAAATTTCCGAACGTCTACATCGACACGTCGGCGTACAAGCCGAAGCGGTATCCGTCCGAGCTCGTCGCGTACATGAAGGCGCACGGCCGCAGCAAAGTGATGTTCGGGACCAACTATCCGATGATCACTCCCGCGGCGTGCCTCGCCGAGATCGACGGCCTCGGCCTCGACGCCGACACCCGCGAGGCGTTCCTCGGGAGAAATGCCGAACGACTTTTCCGTCTTTGAGGAGCACGTGCGGGGCGCGACGGCTGAAGATTCCGTCAGGCTGAAGAAAACGAACCATCGCGGTCTTCGAACCGAGTGCGGGGTCGGCGGCTTTCGCTTCCATCACTTGGTTTTCCACAGGTTGGACACCCACCCCTCAGGGGCCTATAAGTCCCCACCGGCCACACGCACACAGGGGAAAGCGTGACGGCCCGATCGAGGGGGTTCGCATGATCGATCATGGTACCGCGTTCCGACGCGCGACCGCCGTTTGGTTCCTCTCCGCGCTGATGTGCGTTTCCGCCGCGCTTGCGCCGCGCGCGACCGAGGCCGCGACGATCACTGTCAACACGACGGCCGACGAGGTGAACACCGACGGCGACTGCTCGCTGCGCGAAGCGTTCAACGCAGCCAACAACGACTCCACCACCAACGCCGACAGCTGCACGGCGGGCACCGGCGCGGACACGATCTCGCTGCCGGCCGGGACTTACACGCTGAGTCTCGACACCCAGCTCGACGCCAACGACACCACCGGAACGGGAACGCTGCGCGACCTGACCATCACCGGCGCGGGCGCAGCGACGACGATCATCCAAGGACACGCGGCGGTCGCCGGTACCAACACCCGCGTGCTTCTCGTTTCGAATGGAGACTTCTCGATCTCGGGCGTGACGATCGAGAACGGCAAGTCGAGCCAGAGCGGCGGCGGAATGCGTTTTGCGAGCGCAGGCGGTCATTCGCTGACGATCACCAACTGCAAGTTCCTGAACAACGTCGACACCGGCAGCAGCGGCGGAGGCGGCGGACTCCACATCACCGGAACCACCGGGTCGATCACGATCAGCGGTTCGACGTTCACCGGCAACTCGGCGACCGCTGCGAACGGTGGCGGTATCTACAACGTTGCCGGAGGCGGGTACACGTTCAGCCTCAGCGATACCACGATCTCCGGCAACGCTGCCGGCGGCGGCAACGGCGGCGGCATCGACAACGAAGGTACCGGCGCATCCTTCACGATCAGCAATACGACGATCAGTGGAAACACCGCGAGTGTCGATGGCGGCGGCATTTACAACTCGATCTCGGGAACCGCTGCCGTAACCATCACGAGCAGCACGATCACCGGCAACGCAGCCAACCGCAACGGCGGCGGCGCATGGGTCAGCGTGGCCTCCGGCGGCAGCGTCAGCCTGAAGAATGCCACGCTGAGCAGCAACACGGCCGACGAGGACGCCGGCGGTCTGATGGTGAACGGCGCGCTCGGCGGCACCGTCAACCTGAACAACGTCACGATGACGGGCAATACGGCGGACGTCGACGGCGGCACGGCCGGCGACGGTGGCGGAATCCGCCGTGAAGGCGCCGTGCTCAACGTCGCCAACTCGATCATCGCCGGCAATACCGACGCATCGGCGTCGACCAAACACCCGGACTGCTCGACCGACGACACCACCAAGGTCGTCACGCAGGGTTACAACCTGGTCGGCGTCGAGGATGCCGGCGCCTGCACGAACTTCGCGAACGATGCCGGGGGCGAGGACGGCGACCGCATCGGCTCGGCCGCAAGTCCGCTTTCGCCTCAGCTCGCAGCCGGCCTCGCCGACAACGGCGGCGCGACCCAGACGATCCTGCCGCTCGCGGGCAGCCCCGTGCTGAACAACGGCAACCCGGGAACGGCCGACGGTGCGCTCTCGGGCTCGCTCAGGCACTGCGAGTCGACCGACCAGCGCGGCGTGACGCGCCCGGTTACGACGGTTTGTGACATCGGTGCGGTCGAAGGCGTGTGCGGCGACGGCGTGCTCAGCGGCAGCGAGCAGTGCGAGACGCCGTTCGGCGGGTGCTGCGACGAGACGACGTGCAAGTTCAAGACGGCCGCGACGACGTGCCGCACTTCTGCCGGTGTCTGCGACCCGTCGCCGGAGACGTGCACGGGATCGTCGGCAACGTGTCCGGCCGACGTGCTGTCGTCCAGCGCGACCGTGTGCCGCGCATCGGCGGGCGTCTGCGACCCGTCGCCGGAAAACTGCACCGGGTCGACCGCGACGTGCCCTGCCGACACACTGTCGTCCTCCGCAACCGTGTGCCGCGCGTCCGCCGGCGTCTGCGACCCGTCAGCCGAAAACTGCACCGGATCGACCGCGACATGCCCGGCCGACGTGCTGGCATCGAGCGCAACGCTGTGCCGCGCGTCCGCCGGCGTCTGCGATCCGTCACCGGAAAACTGCACGGGATCGACCGCGACGTGCCCGGCCGACGTCGTCTCCTCGAGCGCAACGTTGTGCCGCGCGTCTGCAGGCGTCTGCGACCCGTCGCCCGAGAACTGCACGGGGTCGACCGCGACGTGCCCGGCCGACGTGCTGTCGCCCTCCGCAACGCTGTGCCGCGCGTCTGCAGGCGTCTGCGATCCGTCACCGGAGAGCTGCACGGGATCGACCGCGACTTGCCCGACCGATGTGCTGTCGTCGAGTGCAACACTTTGCCGCGCCTCTGCCGGTGTCTGCGATCCGTCGCCGGAGAACTGCACCGGTTCGACCGCGACGTGTCCGGCCGACACGCTATCGTCGAGTGCAACGTTGTGCCGCGCGTCGGCGGGCGTCTGCGACCCGTCGCCGGAGAACTGCACGGGCTCGGACGCCGACTGTCCGGCCGACGTCCTGTCATCGAGCAACACGCTGTGCCGCGCGTCCGCCGGGATCTGCGATCCGTCCCCGGAGAACTGCACTGGTTCGGAAGCCGACTGTCCGGCCGACGTGCTGTCCTCGAGCGCAACGCCGTGCCGCGCGTCCGCCGGCGTCTGCGATCCGTCGCCGGAGAGCTGCACGGGATCAGACGCCGACTGTCCGGCTGACGTCCTGTCATCGAGCAACACGTTGTGCCGCGCGTCCGCCGGCGTCTGCGACCCGTCGCCGGAGAACTGCACGGGCTCGGACGCCGACTGCCCCGCCGACGTGCTGTCATCGAGCAACACGTTGTGCCGCGCGTCCGCCGGCGTCTGCGATCCGTCCCCGGAGAACTGCACCGGCGCTGACGCCGAATGCCCGGCCGACGTGCTCGCATCGAGCGCAACGCTCTGCCGCGCATCCGCCGGCGTCTGCGATCCGTCGCCGGAGAGCTGCACCGGCTCGGACGCCGACTGTCCCGCCGACGTGCTGTCATCGAGCAACACGTTGTGCCGCGCGTCCGCCGGCGTCTGCGATCCGTCGCCGGAGAGCTGCACGGGATCGGACGCCGACTGTCCGGCTGACGTCCTGTCATCGAGCAACACGTTGTGCCGCGCGTCCGCCGGCGTCTGCGACCCGTCGCCGGAGAACTGCACGGGCTCGGACGCCGACTGTCCGGCCGACGTGCTGTCGTCGAGCAACACGTTGTGCCGCGCGTCCGCCGGCATCTGCGATCCGTCGCCGGAGAGCTGCACAGGCTCGGACGCCGACTGTCCCGCCGACGTGCTCTCGCCGAGCGATACGTTGTGCCGCGCCTCTGCCGGCGTCTGCGATCCGTCGCCGGAGAGCTGCACGGGATCAGACGCCGACTGTCCGGCCGACGTGCTGTCGTCGAGCACAACGCTCTGCCGCGAGTCTGCCGGCGTCTGCGATCCGTCGCCGGAGAACTGCACCGGTGCAGACGCCGACTGCCCGAGCGACGTGCTGGCATCGAGCGCAACGGTGTGTCGCGCGTCCGCTGGCATCTGCGATCCGTCACCCGAGAACTGCACCGGCGCGGACGCCGAATGCCCGGCCGACGTGCTGTCGCCGAGCGATACGTTGTGCCGCGCCTCGGCGGGCGTCTGCGATCCATCACCCGAGAGCTGCACCGGCTCGGACGCCGCCTGCCCGGCCGACGTGCTGTCGCCGAGCGATACGCTGTGCCGCGCATCGGCCGGCGTCTGCGATCCGTCACCGGAGAGCTGCACCGGCTCGACCGCCGACTGTCCGGCCGATGTGCTGTCGTCGAGCGAGACGTTGTGCCGCGAGTCGGCAGGCGTCTGCGATCCGTCGCCGGAGAGCTGTACGGGCTCGACCGCCGACTGCCCGGCTGACGTGATGTCATCGAGCGCCACGCTGTGTCGCGAGTCGGCCGGCGTCTGCGACCCGTCGCCGGAAAGCTGCACCGGCTCGACTGCCGACTGCCCGAGCGACGTGCTTTCCTCCAGTGCCACCCTGTGCCGCGCATCCGCCGGTATCTGCGACCCGTCGCCGGAAAACTGCACCGGCTCGACTGCCGACTGTCCGAGCGACGTAGTGTCGTCGAGCGCGACGCTCTGCCGCGCGTCCGCCGGCATCTGCGATCCGTCTCCGGAAAACTGCACCGGGTCGACTGCAACGTGCCCGGCGAACGTTCTCTCGTCGAGTGCGACCGTGTGCCGCGCGACCGCCGGTGTCTGCGATCCGGGGCCGGAACGATGCACGGGCACGACCGCGACGTGTCCGGCCAACGTTCTCTCGTCGAGTACTACCGTGTGCCGCCCGTCGGCGGGCATCTGCGATCCGTCGCCGGAGCACTGCACCGGCTCGAACGCGAGCTGCCCCGCGAACGTGCTCGCTTCGAGCTCGACCGTGTGCCGTCCGTCGGCCGGAGACTGCGACGTTACCGAAAACTGCACCGGCAGCGCCGCATCCTGCCCGGCCAACAGCTTCAAGCCGAACGCCACGCCGTGCGGCGATCCGGCCGACACCAGCTGCGACAATCCGGATAGCTGCAACAGCTCGGGCACCTGCCTGACGCACAACGAGAACAACGGCACGCCGTGCGACGACGATGCCTTCTGCAACGGTTCGGACACGTGCGCTTCCGGTACCTGCACCAGCCATGCGGGCGATCCATGTCCGGGCGTCGACGGCGATGCCGACTGCTCCGAAACCTGCGACGAGACCGCGGACGCGTGCACCGGCAACGATCCGAATGGCAGCGCCTGCAACGACGCCGACATCTGTACGGTCGGAGAGACGTGTACGGCGGGCACCTGCGGCGGCGGCGCCGCGGACGATTGCGACGACGACAATCTGTGCACCACCGACAGTTGCGACGCCGTCGACGGCTGCGTGAACGACGCGGTGCCGATCGTTACCGGCTGTTTCGTTGCCGCGAAAGCGAAATTCTCGATGAAGGATAACGCCGACGATACCAAGGACGGCTTGAAGTGGGGCTGGCAGAAGGGCCAGTCGTATCCCGCCACCGAGCTCGGGACGCCGGGCTCGACGACGACGTACGCACTGTGCGTGTACGACGCCGACGGCGGCGCGCCGTCTCTCGTCGCGTCGATGCAGATCCCACCGGGGACGCCGCCGTGGACCACGAAGCCCACGTCCGTGAAATACGTCGACAAGTCGGCGGCGTCGGACGGGGTGTCGCAGGCGCAGGTCAAGGCCGGCGATACCGACGGAAAGTCTTCCGCAAAGCTCAAGGCCGCGGGCATCCCTCTCGACCTTCCGGCGCCCGTCGACGCAGAACATTTCCTCCACGCCAACTCTCTCGTCGTCGAGCTCGTGAACTCGGCCGGTGCCTGCTGGACCAGCGAATTCGCGCCCGACGGCGTCAAGAAGAACACGACCACGCAATTCAAGGCCAGCGCGCCGTGAGTGAAACGCCGAGCAAGGAGTCCGGTATGTCCGCATTTCGACGAATGTCCGACGGCAAGGGGATGACGTACCGGGCGCTGTGCGCCTGGCTGCTGGCGGCTGCTCTGGCAGCCGGCGATTCCGGCGCAGCGACGCTGACCGTCAACACCACCGGCGACGAGATCAACAGCGACGGCGATTGCTCACTGCGCGAAGCCGTCGCCACGGCCAACGGCGATGTGCAGGTCGACGCGTGCGTGCCGTCGGGCGTGCTCGGCAACGACACGATCGTGATTCCCGCCGGAACCTATGACCTCTCCACGGTCGGCACCGAGATCGCGGTCGCGGACATCACGCTGCCGGACAACGATCTGACGCTGAACGGGGCAAGTGCCGCGACGACGACCATCCGCGCAAACGCGGCGGTCAGCACGGCGACGTACCGTCTGTTCAACGTCTCGGCCGGCAGCCTCACGCTCGGAAACCTGACCATTCGCAACGGCGGCGGAATCTCGAACGGCGCCGGCCTGATATTCAACCCGGCGAACGGCGAAGCGCTCGGCATCCACGACTGCGTGTTCGAGGACAACCGCACCACCGGCGATGGCGGAGGCCTGCACGTGACGGCCGGCGCGTTCACCGTCACCATCACCAATTCGGTCTTTCGCGGAAATCAGGCGTTCGGCAGCGGTTCGTCGGGTGGCGCCGGCAGTATTCTCGCAAGCGGCAGCAACTCGTTCGCGATCACGGACTGCACCGTCGAGGACAACTTTGCGCGCGGCTCCGGCGGCGGCTTCCGACTCGGCCAGAACGTCGATTCCGGCACGTTCACGCGCGTGGACTTCCTCGACAATCTCACCAACGGCAGCGGCTCGGACGGCGGTGCGCTGAGCATCCAGGCCGACGTCCTGACGATCACGGACTGTACGTTCGACGGAAACAGGGCCAACACCGAAGGCGGCGCGCTGCGCATCGGCGCAGGAACGGTTTCGAGCACGATCTCCGGCTGCACGTTCTCGAACAACGCCGCCACCGCGACCGGCGCCGAGGGCGGCGCACTTCGCGAATCCGCCTCCGATATCCTGCTCACCAACTCCACATTCTATGGCAACACCGCGACGGCCGGCGGAGGAGCGATCCACAAGAACGGCAGCGGCACGCTCACGATGAACAACGTCACGATCACCGGCAACACCGCCGACTCGGACGCGAACAACAACGGCGACGGCGGCGGCATTCGCCGCCAGAACGGCGACATCATCGTCTCCAACAGCATCATCGCCGGCAATTTCGATCTCTCCACATCCAACATTCATCCGGATTGCTCGACGGGCCAGACCTCGGACGTGATCAGCAACGGCTACAACTTCATCGGCGTCGGCGGCACGGTGGCGTCCGGCAACTGTCTGACGTTCGCCAACGGCGTCAACGGCAACCAGGTCGGCACGGCGGCCACGCCGCTCGATCCGATGCTGACGGCGCCGGCCAACAACGGCGGCAACACCACGACGATGCTGCCTGCGGTCGGCAGCCCCGTGCTCGACGCCGGCAACCCGGCGCTTCCTTTCGATGGCGGGATCACCGGTTCGCTCAGGCGCTGCACGCTGCTCGACCAGCGCGGCGTGACGCGCCCCGTGGACGTGACGTGCGACATCGGTGCCGCCGAAGGAACCGGCGTGGGAGAATGCGGCGACGGCAACCTCGACGCCGGCGAGGACTGTGAAACGCCGTTCGGCGACTGCTGCAATCCGTCGACCTGCCTGTTCGACGAGACCGGCACCATCTGCCGCGAGGGCTCGGGCGACCTTTGTGACCCCGACGAAACCTGCAGCGGCACCAGCGCGACCTGCCCATCCGACGTGTTCTCGCCTGCTGAAACGCCGTGCCGCACCAGCACGGGCGCCTGCGATCCGGTCGAAGTCTGCTCCGGCAATCCGGGCGAGGCCTGCCCGGCGGAGGTTCTCGAGCCTTCGACGACGGTGTGCCGGCCGGTCGCCGGAGTCTGTGACACCGCAGAAAGCTGCACCGGGTCCACGCCGGAATGTCCTTCCGATTCGTTCCTGACTTCGACGTGCAGGGATTCCGAAGGCGAATGCGACGTAGCCGAGACGTGCGACGGATCGACGGCCGACTGCCCGGAGAACGCGTTCGTTCCGTCGTCGACCGAATGCCGCGCATCGACGGGCTCGTGCGACGTGGTCGAGAACTGCACCGGCTCGACAGCGAGCTGCCCCGCCGATTCCGTCGAGCCTTCCAGCACCGCGTGCCGCGCTTCGACGGACGTCTGCGATACGGCCGAATTCTGCGACGGCGCGACGGGAGTCTGTCCGGAGAATTCGTTCGAAGCTTCGACGACGCCGTGCCGGCCCGCGGCCGGCGACTGCGATCTCGCCGAGAGCTGCACGGGGAGCTCCGCCGGCTGCCCGTCCGATTCGTTCTCGACGGCGGAGTGCCGCAGCTCGGTGAGCATCTGCGACGTTGCCGAGAGCTGCGACGGAGTGACGGCCGACTGTCCGGGCGACGACTACGCGTCGTCGGCGACCACGTGCCGGACGTCGGCGGGCAACTGCGACATCGACGAAGTCTGCACCGGAACATCGTCGGAGTGTCCCGAGGATTCCTACCAGGCGTCGACGGTCGTTTGCCGCGGTTCGGCGGGCGTTTGCGAAGCCGACGCGCAGTGCACCGGCACGAGCGCGGATTGTCCGGCCACCGGCTTCCAGCCGTCGACGACCGTCTGTCGACCCTCGGCCGGAAGCTGCGATGTGGTCGAGAGCTGCACCGGAGCATCGGTCGACTGTCCGGCCGACGATGTACTGGCGATCGCGACCGAGTGTCGCCCGTCGGCAGGCGTCTGTGACACCGCCGAAGAATGCGACGGAACCAGTCCGACGTGCCCGTCCAATTCGTTCTCGACGGCCGAGTGCCGCGGCTCGGTGAGCAACTGCGACATCGCAGAGAGCTGCGACGGACTGACCGCCGACTGTCCGGGCGACGACTACGAGTCGTCGGCCACCACGTGCCGGCCGTCGGCCGGCAACTGCGATATCGAAGAGACCTGCACCGGGACTTCTTCGCTGTGTCCCGAGGATTCCTACCAGGCATCGACGGTCCTGTGCCGCGGCTCGTCGGGCGTGTGCGAAGCCGACGGACTGTGCACCGGCACGAGCGCGGACTGCCCGGCCATCGGCTTTCAGCCGTCGACGACCGTCTGCCGATCGTCCGCCGGAAGCTGCGACGTCGTCGAGAACTGCACCGGAGCGTCGGTCGACTGTCCGGCCGACGATGTCGTCGCGATTGCGACCGAGTGTCGTCCGTCCGCAGACATCTGCGACACGCCGGAAGCATGCGACGGTACCAGCCCGGCGTGCCCGAACGACGACTTCAAGGCATCGGACGTGGCGTGCCGGGAATCGGCCGACGTCTGCGACGCGGAAGAAACCTGCACCGGCAGTAGCGCCGCGTGCCCGTCCGATTCGTTCCAGCCGTCGACTCTCGAATGCAGGGACGCGACGCAGATCTGTGACGTCGCGGAGCACTGTACCGGTGCGAGCGCAGCCTGCCCCGTCAACGGTTTCGCAGGATCGGCCACCGTGTGCCGCCCGGTGGCGGCCGCGTGCGACGCGCCGGAGGTGTGCTCCGGGTCGGCGCCCACCTGTCCGCCGAACGTCGGCCTTTCGAACGGAAGCGTCTGCAGCGACGGCAACGCGTGCACCAGCGTCGATCACTGCTTCGGCGGAAACTGCATCGCGGGCTCACCGCTCGACTGCGACGACGACAGCCTCTGCACCGCCGACAGTTGCGACACCGAGACCGGCTGCGTCAACGCGCCCGACGTTCGCGATCCCGGAACGTGCTATCAGAGCGGGGCCGGCCTTCTGGTCGTCAACGACTGGTTCATCACTCGCAAGGATGCGATCCGCTGGACCTGGCGGATGGGCGATCCGTTCACGCTCGCGGATTTCGGAAATCCCGGCACGACGACCGGATACTCGCTCTGCATCTTCGACCAGCTCGGCGGTGATCCGCGGCTCGCGACGTCGCTGAACATTCCGCCGATGAATACGTTCTGGAAGCCGGGCGGCGGCACCGGAAAGCTTCGCTACGTGGACCGCCAGGGCTATTTCGACGGCATGCGCCGGGTCACCGTGCAGTCATCGTCGAAGCCGAATCGATCGAAGATCCGGCTGAAAGCCCAGGGCAGCTACCTGGCGCTGCCCGATCCGGTGGGCAGCACGATGTTCGACTCGGATCCGAGCGTCATCGCGCAGTTCCTCAGCACCGACGGTGCGTGCTGGACAACCGAGTTCGGCATCCCGAAGAAGAACCAGTCGAAGAGGTATCGGGCCTACTTCCACTGAGCCAAGCCTTCAATCACCTGCAAACAGCAACGGCCGAACGCGCGCTCGCGCGTTCGGCCGTGCTGCATCTTCCCGTATCACGATTCCGCGAGCTCGCGGCAACGACTACAGAACCCTGACGCCAGTTATGGCGCGACGCCGCCGGTCACCCTAACGTTGTCGCCGCGCATCTTGCCGGGCGCCACCGTCATGAACGCCGACTAGCCGTAGACGCTGAGCGAGAACCGGTCTGTGTTCGTCATGCCGGCCGGAGTTGGCATCGATGCCGTCCGATCCGTCCACACCGAAGTGCCGGGTACGAACGGACCCGCGTTCGTACCCGGCCTCGTCTTAGCGCTCGATGCCGCAGCGCAGCTCGGCGTTTGATTCAGGCTATGGGCCGACTGCCGAGAACTGCACCGCGGTGTTCTTCTTGACCGGCTCCGTGAAGTCCGTGGTCCAGCACGCACCCAGGCTGTTGACGAGTTGCACGGTGAGCGTCGGGTCCACGTCGAAGTAGTTTGTCCCGTTGAGCGCCGGCGGCAGCGTCAGATTCGACGTCGCCAGCTTCGCCTGCATCGAGGACTTGCCCGCCTCGAGGCTCGCCTTGCCCTTGACCTGGGTGAAGCCGTCCCGGGTTCCACTCTTGTCCTTGTAGCTGATCGCTCCGGTTTTCGGGATCCACATCGCGTTGGCCGGCAGGTCGTACGAGCCGACCGTCGTCGGAATGTTACCCGTCCTGTCGTAGATGCACAGTGCGTAGCGCGTCGTCGATACCGGTGTTCCGAGGTTGGCGGGATCGACCGGTGCGCCCTTCTTCCACTTCCATTTGACCTGGTTCTTGGCCGGGTCGCCGGCATCCTTCACTTTGAATCCGAACTTGCCTGCGACGAAGCAGCCGCTCGCGGGCGCGTCGCCGCAGAGGTCCGTGCATCCGCTCGAGTCGCCGCCACCGCAGACGCCGGCCGTGCAGGTCTCGCCGGTCGTGCATCCGTCGCCGCTGTTGCAGGTGCTGCCGTTCAGGTCGGCCGCCGTGCATGTATCGGTAGCCTCGTCGCAGCTTTCGCTGCAATTGCTGTCTCCGTCCGGTCCGGCGCATGGATCGCCCGCATGGACGGTGCATGCGCCGGATGCGCAGGTATCGCTTCCATTGCAGGACGCACCGTCATCACACGAGGTTCCATTGATCTCGTTGTTCGCCTGGCAGCTTCCCGAACCATCGCACGTATCCGGATTGGTACAGGAATCGTCCATGCTGCTTCCGCATGGAGTTGCCGGCGCCTCGAGATTGAGTTGACAGGTGCCGGCGCCGTCGCACGTGTCGGCGTGATTGCACTCGGTTTCGGTATTGCTGCCACACGGCGTGCTCGACGAAGCAAAACCGTCGACCGGGCAGGAGCCGGCGCCGTCGCAGGTCTCCGTTGCGTCGCAGGCGCCGGTCGCATTGCGGCAGACCGTGGCGGTCGAGGCCGCCGCGTCGGCCGGGCATACGACACTGGCACCGGTACAGTTTTCTTCAGCATCACAGATCGAGATCGCGGCGCGACAGACCGTCGCCGACGATGCGAATCCATCCTCGGGACAATCCGCACCTGCACCCGTGCAGGTTTCGGCCTGGTCGCAGACCGTGGACGACTCGCGGCAGGTCAGTGTCGACGACGCGAATTCGTCCGCAGGACAGCCATTCACGATGCCGTCACAATCCTCCGCGACGTCGCAAACCCCACCAGCGCTGCGGCACTCGGCGGTGCTTTTGGAGTCGCTCGGGCAAGCGTCGGCCGCGCCGTCGCAGACTTCCGCCAGGTCGCAGATGCCGGCGGACGCGCGGCACTCGGCCGTGCTCTTCGCATCGGCCGGGCAAGCATCGGCTGCGCCGTCGCAGACTTCCGCAAGGTCACAGATCCCGCCGGACGCGCGGCACTCGGCCGTGCTCTTCGCATCCGCCGGACAAGCGTCGGCCGCGCCGTCGCAGACTTCCGCAAGATCGCAGACGCCGCCGGACGCGCGGCACTCGGCCGTGCTCTTCGCATCGGCCGGACAAGCGTCGGCTGCGCCGTCGCAGACTTCCGCAACGTCGCAGACACCGCCGGACGCGCGGCACTCGGCCGTGCTCTTCGCATCGGCCGGGCAAGCGTCGGCCGCGCCGTCGCAGACTTCCGCAACGTCGCAGACGCCGCCGGACGCGCGGCACTCGGCCGTGCTCTTCGCATCGGCCGGGCAAGCGTCGGCCGCGCCGTCGCAGACTTCCGCAAGGTCGCAGACGCCGCCGGACGCGCGGCACTCGGCCGTGCTCTTCGTATCGGCGGGGCAAGCGTCGGCTGCGCCGTCGCAGACTTCCGCAACGTCGCAGACGCCGCCGGACGCGCGGCACTCGGC
>Ga0134124_10000319_pt1 | contig 42067 bp, 54 predicted proteins | sample KB304_FD_96880 | JGI IMG/M metagenome (GOLD analysis project Ga0134124, IMG submission 96880) | Terrestrial soil microbial communities without Nitrogen fertilizer from Kellogg Biological Station, Michigan, USA - KB3-0-4 | ecosystem: Environmental > Terrestrial > Soil > Unclassified ...
AAGTCACTGATAACAAGCGAACTTCTGATAAGGTGCCATATGTAAACGTTTCGCTATTCGTTCGCTAACGGCTCTCGATTGTCGCGGAAGCCGGCGAATTGTCCCAAGGGGTACCCCAAGGGTGGGGAAACGCGGGCTTAGCGTTGCGCGGATATTTCAAGGAAAAAAATCGAGTGTTTCGGGGTTACAGCGGGAGGGTGTCAAGTGGATGAAGGGAAAATAATCTTAGTTGGTGGGGATTATCCGCCTGAGTTATGCAGCACTCGTGTTCCCTACCGGGGAACTTAACCGTGGGGCGGAGCCACGGGTCGGCTTCGAACCGACTCAGGTTTCAGGTTAGCACGGGGAGTAAAACCGGGGATCGCCGCAGGCGCAAGGAAAGACACTTACCCCATCCGTAGGTTTCCCCAAATTACATCGTTACAACAAGCATTCCCGACTACGTGCGAGGTTTCGCCTTCGCGTTACCTGGACAAGGCTCTTTCGTCCACGTGGTCCCGCTCCCCGGCGACCGGGTCTTGCGGGCACGTGCGGTTTACGTTGGTCGGGATGCCTCCCGAGCCTGGGCGCTCACGTCCTGCCTGTGGAGGCTGGTTTCGGAACCCAGGGCTTAATGGCGGTTGTGCGTCGAGCATGGCTCTAGACGCGAGAACTTGTTCGGCGATCTTGGCGAAGCGTTTCTCGGACACGATCTTGCCGTTACGGACGATGACCGTGGAGTGGGTGGTGCTTGGCGGGTAGGTAGGGATTAGGCCGCGAATGCGTTTGGATCTTTCGGGGACAGGTAGTTTTTCTACGGGACCGCCGTTATGTCTAGGCAGCCAGGATCGCTTCATTGGGGATGAACTTCCGTCAGGATGCCGCCACAATCCGGTTGCGGGCACCCGAATCCAGTACCGTCCCTGCCGTCAGGCCCAATACATGGAATCGCTTCCGCTAGGCGGCAGATCGCTCCGCAGTGGGTGCAGACCATCGGCACCTGAAGGATGCTGGTCATTCGCCCGCCTTCGGCAATGTGAAAAACACGGTTCGATTGGTCCTGGGATTGTCCGCGCAAAGGTAGCGAACCTCGCCATCTTTGCAGTCATCGTCCACAATGATATCCGCGCCTTCAAACTTCAGGATGGTTGGTACGGTGTAGCGGAAAGGGTCGATATCGCGGATTCGCTTACGCATCCAGTCTTCGGTAACTTTGTTCACCCGCATTTCGTCGGGGTGAGACGAACCCTGAAGACAGTCCTCATAACCATTGATGAGGCCGTGCAGTGTCAGCGGTTCCACTAGTCGCCCGCCTTCGGCTCGAATCTCTCGCGCCATTGGGCTAATGCCCTATCGCACAGGGCAGGAACATCTTCGCGCATCCAGCCGCAGTGCATGGCGGCGAAGTACATCTTCTCCCAGAACTGGCGAGCCTCAACGCTCATCAGTACTTCGCCTATCGTTTTCGGTTCGTTTTGTTTGCCGTCAGCCAACTTTCAGGACCTCGGCCAAGCGGTTTCGAGTGTGGGGCCAGCCTCGGAGGAAGCCAACCCCACGGTTTGAAAGTTGCCGCTAGGCGAAACCAGATTATGCGACTGCGACGGAGAATTGCAAGTACTATTCTATAAGTGCTTTATTTGTAACGCGGCACGTGGAACGCTTGTCGATGGATTCCGTGCATCCCAGGCACAGCGGCATCCGGATCGCATGCGAGCCGTCCTCGCGCGGCTGCGATAGCCACACGATCACCGCGTCCACGAACTGCCCGCACAGCTTGCACCTCATCCGTCTACCCACCCATCGACCAGTTCGTTCATCTCATCCTGCATCTGCTCATAGCTCACCGCGCGAGCCTGCCACTCGACCTTCGACTCCGTTTTCTTCACGTCCTCGGTCGTCTCAAGCTCAGGCGTCGTTCCCCAGGCGTGCGCCGCCCAGATGCACAGCCCCAACGCCCGGATACGGTCGTCGTGCTTCCCGCTCGCCGCGTTCGCCGTCTGCTTCCCGGAATCCCACAGCGCATCGCCCAACTCCTCGACCAGCCATTGAGATTTGATGATGACCCGCCGCAGCGCCAGGTGCTTCCTCAGCTTTTCCCACAGGATACGAACGCTGGTGGGCGAGGCGTACCATCCGTAGCTCGCGGTATTGGTCACCGCGATCTTGTCGATATGCTGCCACGCGAAGTGGTTCAAGTACCCGGAATCCATCATCTTGCGGATCACCGGCAACCCCATCCCCAGGTGAACCTCGGTGATCGCCATGCACTGGCCGTCCTCGTTCGACCCGCCGTAGATCCGGCCCAGGAGATTCGCCACCTTACCCAACTCCTCCTGGTCAATCGGGGCCGCGAACTCCGCCACCTGGATATCGGGAGCGCCTTCCTCGCGCGGCACCCGCATCACGCAGATCGCCCCGTTATCCGTGCGGTAGTCCTCTTCGTTACGGATGTTTCGGTTCCAGGGGATGATCCCGTTGGTCGAGTCGATCCCCATGTAGTAGTTCCCGGTACGCCGTGGCGGTTCCCACATCCAGACGATACCCCTGGCGTCTGAGTCCAGCTCGTCCGGGTGCGCCGGCACGATCGCATCCTGACCCACCTGGTAGCTTTGAACCTTCCCTTTAGTCCAGTCGTCGTCTGCGGAACGAGAGCCGTCCATCCGCAGCAGGTAGGGAACCGGCCGATGCTGCCGTGCCTCATCGTGGATGCGCGAGAGCGTTTCGTGGGATACGGCGGTCGGGTTCGAGTGCTGGAAGCCTTCCTCTGGGGTAGCGCAGTAATTGGTCAGGAAGTCCGCGAGCTGCTCAGCCTGCCGGTATTCCTCCCTCGTCGTCTCCCACCAGTACATCTGCTCACGTTCAAGGCGCGTCCGGGTGCCGATATAGTCGATGGAGGTTTCCCAGACCATGTCCGCATGGCGCTGGGTGATATCGTCCGGCGTCCAGGCAAGAGGCGGCGGCCGGCGGTACTTCTTCTTGATCGCATACCAGGGAATGAAACAGAAGCGCCAGCGCGGAATCCTCCCGTTCTCGGCGGCTTTCGATAGGTCATACCACCAGCCGGACCTACCGAATGAAACGGATTCGAGAAGCAGCAGGCTTGTCTTGGATTGCGGGAACGTCGGGAACAGATCGCGCCGCAACGTCTGCAGCACGTCCTCCGGCCAGTACGCGCACTCGGTCAGGTGACCGATATCGAACTGTCGCCCCTGGCCCAATGCAGATCCTTGTGTCGAGAACTGGTACAGGATCGACGATCCCATCACCGCCCAGTTCATGTGCCCCGCCTTCACGTCGAAGTTGAGTTGCGGCCTCATCCACCATGGCAATCCGCCTTTCTTGGAATACTCGTCTTTGTCCAACCCGCAGTTGTAGATGCGCTTGTCGCGGTCGTATAATTCCTTAATCTTGTCCTCGTCAACCGACGCCGAGATCCCGCGCGTGTTGTGGTAAAACGTCAGTCGGTGCATCAGCAGGGCGCGCGAGATCATCGTCAGGTACATCTGCCGCGCCTTGTTGAACAGCATGAGAATGCCGTCGCACGTCTCGCCGCGATCCGACTTGACCCACTCCTCGTCCTCAGCGCGCGACAGGCTACCGAGTACCAAATCCTGCGATTCCGATAACTTGAGAGGCCCTAGTCCGCCGCCCTCCACCCCATCTTTCTCGATGCACGCATACCGTTCACACCAGTAACGGAAGTCGAACTTCGAGAGCAGGCTCTCGTTGGTGATGAACGCGCGCTCGGTGGGCGTGAGCGGGCGGCGCAACTTACCGTCCTCGTTCCGCAGCTCGTCGAGCTTCTCGCGCAGGTCGAGGCACGATCCCACGTCGTAACGCTTCAGCTTAATGCCGAACTGCTGCTCGGCGCGTTCTACGTTGCGTTCGATGATGCGGGGGGAGTACATGGAGGGTTGATTTTCCTTAGGTAAATACCGCCCCGTCTGGTTTCCACAAACGGTATAGAGACCTCGATTTGTTCATCCTCGGTAAGCATGGAAAACCTAAAAACGATGCCCTGAGGCTCCTTGAGCCATCGAAGGTAATCCGCAATCGTCTCGTCGGGAATCTTGAGATGGATCATCGCTCCGCCCATTCCTTATCTTCCTCGTCGAGAATCGCCCGCAAATGGTTAGGCAAGTCTACGCGAATCTGAGGGTTAGCCCGAGCAAGTTCAAGTATCTCTTGAACCTCAGCGGAATAATTGGGGAGTACTTCAACCGCTGGTTTAGGTTTGGGTGCCTCAAGTATTGAGGCGTAAGCATTTAGGCAACGGGAGATCGCCTGAATCAGCGAGCAAACGACCCGGTATAGTTTCATGCCGGAACCTCCGCTGGAAGCGGCCTGCGAACGCAGGGGATGTCTCTCTCAGAACACGCTCCGAAGGTTGCATAGTTCGTCTTTGCCTGCTCAAGGCTGACGCCATTTGGCCCGCAAAGTCCCCACGGCATTCCCTCAGTAAATTCGTGCTCCCAAAAACACACAGGGCAGATATTGAAGGTGTCGGTAGGGTCCTCATTCATGGTGAGGTTCCCGCAACAATGGCACGCGTATCTCATCCTGGTTTCACCTCGATCACTTTCCGCTCCGCATCGCGCATCAGATCCTCGAACGCGCCGCCTGAGAAGTTCTGGTTGATTCCGACGCCGATGTGGATGCCGCCACCCTGCCGCGTGAGCCCCGCCGATTCGAGGAACCCCTTGACGGCGTTCGGATCGCCAGCCTCCTGCACCCACTTGGACCCTTTGCAGGTGCGGCACGTTCCGAGGTCGATGTAGCCCGCTTTCATGCACGCCTTGCAATCGCCGTCGTCCGTCTTGCCCGCGCCGTCGCACATGGCGCACTTCTCTACGATGTTGCCTTTGCCCGCGCACGTCGGACAGGGCATCTCGCGCCCGATACTCGCGACCGCGTTGGTTTCGAGGATCGCCGGGGCATGCTCCATCTGCTTCATGGTCGCCTCGGCCAGCTTCGCTTCCTTGAACATCTGGGCCACGTCTTTGATGGACACCGAGTTCATCGCGCACAACTCGATCAGCGTGTAGCGATTCTTCATCGGATCGTCCATGCAATGCGATATCGAGATCATCGCTGGATTGCCGGACGCCATGAGAAGATGCTGCAAGTCGGTCTTGGGGATCGCCTGCAGCGCTTTACCCGCCGCGATGTAGGTGGGCGCTTTGATGATCTTCATCTTGCGCGACTTCTTCGGCTTGTAGTGCTCGCCTTCGCTCATATCGCCAGAGCCTCGAACCTCTTAACTTGGGAGCGCTCATAAGCCAACGTTACATCTGGGCCGACCGCAATTATAATCGTTTCCCCAAAGGTAAACTTGGTGTCGGTTCCTATTGTCATAGCTTCTCTCTGGCCTCCGAGGCCATCGGAGCCAGGGTCAATCACCATTTTGAAAAGAACATTGAACTTTGGCTTCACGCCCACTATTGTCGCCCCGCTTCTGTAATTTTGCAACAGTAAACTACTGGTGTTCCACGTGGAAAACAGCAACATCCTTGATTGTCAACGGGTTTGGCGTTACTATTTTAACCAACGTATGAGCATCGCCATTGAAACGAAAGCAAGGGCTACACTTACCATACCAGCGGAGGTGTACGACGCCTACGAAAAGCTGGCGCGTGACACCCGCAAGTCCATGGATCAGGTGTTTTCCGAGCGCCTGACCGCCTGCGTAAACCATCGTTCGCTCAAGCCGATTCACTTGACCGATACCGACCGTCAGCGGCTCGAAAAAGCCGTGGGGCAGAACCTTTCGACGCCTCAAGACGTGATCGAAGCAGTGGAGTACGCGCTTCGGCTCACACTCAGCGGCATTTCAGTGCCACTCAAGGTGGAATTGGCCGACCGGCTCCATTCGCGGTGCTTCGAGGCTGATTTCGGCGCGTGGGTTGCCGGAATCGCCATCGAGAAGCTCGAAGAATACACGGGGATTCGATGAACTGTGGCTCTTGTGGACAGGAAGTACGACGTGGAGAATGGCCGTGGTGCCCGCATGGGCGTCCGCATGGCCGTCAAGGCGGCGCTGTTCATCCTAGAGAGCGCGCGGTTGTGTATCGGCATCCTCAGACAGGCAAAGTAGCGTACCCGGCGCGCAATGATTCGCCGATGCCCGCAAATCTCCAATCCTGGGGCTATGAGCGCGTCGAGTTGCCCACACTTCGCGCCGTCGAGACGCTCGAAAAAGAAGCCAACGTGCGCTCTGAGATCGCTTGGTACGACAGCGGAACCGCACGCGGCCACGATGACCACGCGCCACAGGCGAAGGAAATTGACATGACGGGTTTGGAGTTCGGAGCAATCGAATAATGGCTGTTAACCCGCCGATTCCCGCGCTGGCGACCGAGGAAGACACCGAAGTACTCGGCTGGGCGCAGGAAGTACTCCAGGAATCGGACGCTTTCCTTCGAGCGCAGCCGGGATACGATCGCATCTCCGAATCGATGGAGGTGGTGAACGGGTCACGCGACGAAGGGCCGCTAGGCCGCATGTCGCGCACGCGCTCGAACCGCATCGGCAAGATCGCGAGCGACCTCGCGGCGCTGCTCACCGATATCAAGCCGTTCTGGGAATACAAATCGGGCAATCAGAAGTTCGAGAAGCACAACGAGATCCTCGGCAAGCTCGCCACCACTTGGTACTTCAATCGCCAGATCGATATGCGCTTTGGCGATATGATCCGCTACTGGACCATCGCCGGTTCCTCCTACGCGCATCAAAAGTTCAACCCCGATATCGAGGATTGCGATTGCGAAGCCGAAGACCCGCGCGACGTGCTCCCGATCCGCCCCTCCGGGTATGAATCGCTCCAGTCGGCGCAAGGCGTCATCATCCGCCGCGAGCGCACGGTCAACTACGTTAAGCAGCTATTCCCCGAGAAAGCCTACCTCATCAAACCCGACCGCGATGGATCGGTAACCGTCAACGGCGGCGGAGCGACCGGCGCAATGATGCGCGCCACAGGAATGACGCCGTTTCAGCAACGGCTATGGGGCAACGAACCACAGCGGCAAATGCCCAAGATTCCCGTGGTCGATCTCTACACGATGTACGTGCGCGATGACCGCAGGAACGAAACCAGCAACGATATCGCCATCGGGCAGTTCGACAACGACGGCAAGCCTCTGAATAACTGGTCCTACATCGTCAAACCCGGCGAGCAACTCTACCCGCGCAAGCGCTGCGTCCAGTTCACGAAGACCGCAGTCCTCTACAACTCGACTTCGATCTACTGGCATGGGAAATATCCGCTCTCTAAGTTGACGCTTGATCCGTGGCCCAATAGCTGGCTCGGTAAGGCCCCTATCCACGATCTTCTGCCTCTCGGGCGCACCTACGACACTACGCTGCGAGCGATGGAAGATTTGCTGGCGAAGTTCGTTCAGCCCGACGTAATCGCGGACAAAAACTCCATCTCGCGTGCGGCACTGAACGCGATCAACACACGCGCGGCCGGCCAGAAGTTCCTGCAGAACGGGCTCGTCGGCAAGGGGATGACGCTTCAGTATCCGCAGATGGCGGCATTCGATCTTGCCTCGCGCCTCATCGATATTCTGCGTGACGAACTCGACACGATCTCAGGCGTCCGCGACATGAGCCAGTTGATGCACCTCAATCAGCTTCCTGGCGCGGATACGATGGACAAGCTCACCGAGTCCATGTCTCCCTCAGTGCGCGGTCGTTCACGAGCAATGGAAGCCTTCGTGCGCGAGTTCGCGGAAATGCTCGCGTACAACTTCGCGCAATTCTGGACCATGCCCATGCGCCTAATGGCGCTGGGTCCGCAAGGCATCACGCCCGAGGATTTCGACACTGATCCCGGCAGTTTCATCCCGCAATACGTTCATGCAGGTGACTACGATGAGAAAGGCATTCCGACTCGCGAAGCTCTGGATCGCGGACCTCTTCCGCGCTACGACAGAGCAAAGGAGTTCATGAAGCAGTTCACGTTCCATGTGGCTCCCGGTTCGCTGCTCGCTTCAAGCGAGATCGAACGGAAGCTCATGTACCTGCAACTGTCGCGGGCGGGGCTAATCGACCACTGGACGTTACTCGAAGTTCTCGGTATCCCGAACGTGGGCGAGCCGCCAGATGGCGCGAATACGATTAGCGAGCGGCTGGTCGCGGAACAGATGATCGGTTTAGGAATGCAGGCATCGGCAGCGGGCCGCAAGGCAACCGGGCAGTCTATGCCGCGCTTGGTAACCAAGGAGTCATAGGTGGCCGACGAAGCGCCCGTTCCGCCGTCCGCTCCTGCCGCGCCGCCGTTCTGTGTGCTTGAGCCGATACCAGCCTACGAGGTGCCTCTTTTGATCCTCGATGAACCAAGCGAGCTAATAGGCTCTTGACTTATCAACGTGTTCCGTCGTACAACTTAATCTAACGCATGAAGGGCGACACGCAAACCGATTCGATCCTAAGCTCTGTTGGATCTGAGTTGAAGGAAAATCCGCCTGCAATCCTCGCGTCCACGCGGCGGAAGTTCGGTGCAGCGCGTGCCGATTCCCAGCGCAAAGCCATCCTGCTCTCGAAGTCTCGCAAAATGGGAGCTAAGCTCCCCAGTCCCAACAAATCCCTAGGAGGCCGATAATGGCAAAGAAACCGAAGAAAACCATGAAGAGTTCGGGCGGAAGCGGCATGGTCGCCGGTCCCGCGAAGAAGCTCGGAAGCAAGTAACGAATGGACGTGCTGGGGCCAATGTCGCCATCGGGAAAGACTGTATCCAGTTCTCCCCGCACTTCGGCGGATGGTCCGCCTCCGCTTCCGGCTGAAGCCAAGCGGAAGGCTCCGAATTGGATGGCACGCAAAGATCCTGAGGATTCCGGTCTTGGTTCAGCTGGCAGCGATCCGCTCGTGCAGTCCATGAGCGCCATCCAGCAGATCAATATGGGAATCCAGAAGCTCGCGGCGGTCAATCCATTGGCGGGCAACCAGGTGAACGGCCTGGGACAAGCGTTTATCCAGCAGTTAACGCAGATGTTGGCGACGAGCACGGCACCGGGAGCGCCTCAGGGTGGCATGCAACCCCCGCCGATGCCGATGCCGCCTCCGGGGGCAGGTCCAAATGCTCCCGCGCCTCCTGCGGTTGGACAAGGGATGTAGTAGTACCGTACCAAAACTAGGCGGTTTCGGCAGTCGCAAGACTAGGAAACGTCGGCAGATGAGGGACAAATGACAAGAGACGAAGCAAAAGCATATTTCCAGAAGCTAGCGACCGACGCGGGGCTTGACGAAACCCAGCGGACGGCACTCGCGGCAGCTTTAGGGAATGAGAAGTTTGCTGAAAGTGTCACGGACGGCTTCATGCTCAAATCCGACTACTCTCGTTCCAAAAATGAGGTAGCGGCAGAGAAGCAGAAAGCCGCCGATGAGTACGCCAAGAAGTACCAGGAGCTGAAAACGTGGTCGGAGCAGTACGGCGGCACCATCGAACAGGCGCGCAAAGTCTACGGAGAGTGGGAACGCTATAAGCAGGCTTTGGGCGAACTGAACGGTGATGGCGGCGGGAATGGCAACGGCAACGGAGATCAGAACGGGAACAAGGGCATGCCGACACTAGATCAATTCACGAAACTACTGGACGAGCGGATCGGTGCGATGGCGAACCAAACTGGTTCCGTCATCAAGAGTGCCGTGAAGATGTCCACCGATTATCAGAAGCGGTTCGGCGAATCCATCGATATGGACGAGTTCGACAACTTCTTTGCGGAGCGCCAAAAGACCAACAAAAACTTGGACCTCGACACGGCCTACAAATTGTGGATCGAGCCGAAGTCTGAGGAGCAGCGGGAAAAGCGCCACGCCGAAGAACTGAAGAAAGCTCGGGAGGAAGGGGCACAGGAAGTCCGTTCCAAGCTCCACGTTCCGATGGATGTTGGCAGCAGAGAACTATCCCCCGCCTGGGATGCGAACAAGCGTGCAGACTTGAGCAAGCTCACCAACGAGCAGCAAGAGGAACACGCGGAGAACGCATTCTTCGAGGAATGGTCCAAAGCTGGACAAACAGCCGCCCGCTAATAGCCCCGCCCGTCATCGACGACGCGGGCTTGTTAGGGAGATGACATGCCTACAGTTGACGGGCTTTTAGACCAATTAACCGCGTCAACCAGACGGTTCGTCCGCGAATCCCCGAAGCTGGTAGATAACATCTTCCAGCAGGCTACCTTCATGAAGCTCCTGCAGGCCAACTGCAAGGAGAAGTTCAACGGTGGGCGGAATATCGCGGAAAACTTCTGGTACGGAACGGTTCCTGGCGGCTCCTTTGCGATGGGTTCCGAACTGGACATCACAGAGCCGCAAATCGAACAACAGAAGCAGTTCATTCCGAAGGAGTTCTACGCGAACGTCACCCTTCTGAAGGAAGAAATCCAGGTCTATAACACCGGGCCTATGCAGATCTTCTCGCTGCTCAAATCGCGTGTTGCCAATGCCTACGCCGCCGTGGGCGCGTTCCAGGAAATCGCAGCCTTCCTGAACGGCATCAACGCGAACTACACCAATAACTTCAACGGGATGCCGGAGATGCTGAACGACGGGTCTACCGCTGGTTGGGACGGCAATACCTACGCCAACTACGGGGGAATCTCTCGTACTGCGGTAAGTCCCGCGCTCAACTCAGCTCCGATCAACGTCGCCGGCCCGCTGGAGTTGCAGGGTTCGACCGGGATGGAGCGCGCCTACGGCGCGGCATCGCTCGGAATGGAACTGCAGCCGAACTACGGTATCACCACGCAACTCGGGTATCAGGTCATCAAGACTAGGTTCCAGACGCAGCAGCGGTTCAACGACACCCAGGACCCGAAGATCGGGTTCAACGGGCTGAAGTTCAATAACGCCACCATCGTCTGGTCGCGGTACGTTCCCGGTTCCTACTTGTTCGGTGGAACCGTGGCGGGAACCGCCGATCCGGTCGCCGTGCAGTACATCAAGCAGATGTCGAAGAACGCTTTGAGCGCCTATCCGGTTCCTGCCGGGTACACGACTGGGCTATCGGAGACGCTGTGGTGGGTCCAGGCCGTCAAGCCGTGGCTCAACTACTATCTCTCGACCGATCCTGAGTTCGGCATGGGAATCACCGGATTCAAGCCTGCTCAGGGCAACTTGAAGGTCGCTTGTCAGGTGCTATGCGCCTCGGCAATCACCGGCGAGCCGCGTTACCACGCATACCAGTACGGGATCACGGGCTAAGGGGGATATGACACATGGCTAACATTGGACTCGAAAATCGCACCCAACACACCGGCCCGACCGGGAACCCGGACACGTTTAACTCCACGACGCTCTATGCGTCGGGGCAGTTGGGCGGCGTCCTGACCACTACCACTGGCCGCTACCAGTGCGTTCAAGACGATTCCGGCAACACTGCGGCTAATACCGTGGGAGTTGTCGCCGCTAATCAAGCGGCGTTCTGGAAAATCGGTCAGAAGGCCAACTACATCGTCACCAACGATCTGCGCTTTTCGGCAGACGGCAGGAACGGCGTAGCGGGTATCTTCCGTACCGCTGTCACAGCGGGAAACTACTGCTATGTTCTGCAAGCGGGTAACTCTATTTCGATCAAGGCTTCGGCTGGCGTTGCTACCGATGTCATGGTCGCCAATAGCGGAACCTCTGCGGACTTCACCAATATCACGGCTGGAACCGCTCCGACCTATGCACCTGTAGGCGTGGCTGTGGCTGCGAATAGCGGTGGAAACATCGTGGTCGATCTCAACATCCCGAGCGCGCCCTAAGGAGACACCATGGCAGCCGTAACAATCAACAGCTTTGTGGACAACGTGCCGGGAAGTCTCCGGCAGCGTTGTTACAACCTAGGAATCGCCAGCAGCGGCGATACGCTGACCTGCAACCTTGGGCCGATCAAAGCAGTCAACTGCAATGATGTAGCGGTTACCAAGATGGGGGTTAGCGGAAACACGATCACCTTCACCACAACCGGGGCGGTAGTCGGAGCCTTGGTTGATGTGACTACGGAGTAAACAGCATTGGCCCTGGATACCTTCCCGGACATCTGGGGCCGTGTGCTCCTGCGGGCACCGGACGTAGATCCGTTTATCGCGCAGGACTTCGTTAGAAACGCATTCCGTCGCGTTGCAGAGCGCAGGCGCTGGAGCTGGCTGATTAACTTCGGCCAGTTCATAGCGCCTGACGCTTATGTAACCGGAACAGTTTCCGTCACGCAAGGATCAACCACCGTGACCGGAGTGGGCACGGCTTGGACTACCGCGCCCACAAACCTCGCCTATCAACAGTTCCGCATTGGCGTAACTGCACCGATTTACACGGTAGCCCAAGTAACCGACGATACGCACATCGAACTCGATTCTCCTTACGGTGGACCCTCCTCCTCCGCCGTGGGCTACCGTATTTATCAATGCTTCTTTCCGGTTCCCATCGACTTTCACTCATTCCTGACGTTGTGGGACCCGGCTATGAACTGGCAGCTTTACCTGAACATCAAGCAGGAACAACTCAACCAGTACGACGCCCAGCGTGCCACGCAAGGGAATCCGTATCTCGTATCGTATCGGGACAGTTCGATCTATTCGTTCCAGGTTACCCCTGGAGTTCCTCCGATTCCGCGCTACGAGTTATGGCCGCATGTGGTGGGGCGCACGTTTCCGTTTCTCTATGAGTCGCGCGCCGTGGATCTCACGGACGCTAACGCCGTCCTGCCGCGCTACATTCGCGGCGACGTGCTACTTGAATCGTCGCTCGCTGAAGCCGCCGCGTTTCCTGGAACCACGGCCAAGCCGAACTCGTATTACAGCCCGCCGAACGCTCGCCGTCACGACGCCCGCAGCGAGGTGATGATCGCCGAACTGGAGCGCCAGGACGACGAGACGGATATGCAGGATCTGATGAATAGCTACAACGTCCCTGCGGCGTTTGCGGTACCGTGGGGAGACTCAAGTTGGTTGCAGTCGCATGCTGTTTTATTAGCATAGAAGGAGATCACAATGGCAAAAGATAGCGGATACATCAAGGGCGCTTACGGGGATTACGATACGGGAGACTACAAGGGCGGACCCGGAAAGTACGACGGAGCGAACGATCAGGGTTTGCCGACGCGCACTCCCAGCCCGAACGCCGTTCCCGAGAAGTTGTACGACGAATCGGTTCCTCTGCCCAAGGGACAAGACTAAGGAATAGGTGGCCTACGCGCAAACGACCTTTGGCGATGCCAAGACCCAGCTATCCCAAATACTGGGCGATCCGGGCTTTGTCTTCTGGTCGAATGACGAGCTAGGCACCTACATCATCGAAGCACTTAGGACGTGGGGCGCGGCTTCGCTCTACTGGCGTGAGCGGGGCGTGTTCAACACCACGTCCGGGGTGCCGTTTTACGATGTAACGACCCTTATCCCTACTCTTCTCGGTAACACCGTCACCGATACCGAGATCGTCAAGTCCATCCAGTACAAACTGTGCGAACCCGCCACCGGCAATAGCTGGACCGGGACGGATATGTTCACGCTCGATCAAGTAACGACGGCAATTGAGCGCCGGCGCAACCAATTTCTGGTCGAAACGGGCATGGCCGGGATGGTGAACTACCAGATCAGCAGCGGAATGCCTGCTAATGGCCGCGTACCGCTTCGGGACACGACGATTGACGTTCGGCGCGTAGCTTTCCAGCAGATCGGCGGAACGTCCTGGGTGACGCTATGGCGCTCTGACGAGTGGGCCATGGGTGCGGCTACCGCCAATAGCTGGTCGCAGACGCCCGCGCTCCCTAGTGCCTATAGCATCCTTGCCCCACCGCCGCTAACGCTGCAACTGGGGCCGGTACCGCAGGCTACGGGGACGCTGGACCTTCTGACGATTGACAGCGGAGCATCCCTCAACCCGGCTGCTGGCGTAATTCTGGGCATTCCAGACGATTTCGCCTGGGTGATTGAGTTCGGGGCTATGTCTGACTTGCTAGGCCCGGACGCGCAGACCAGGGATACCCCACGAGCGGCCTACTGCCAGTCGCGATGGGAAGAAGGCGTGGCCCTTGCTCGCATCTATGCCTCGGTGGTCCAGATGCAGGTAAATGGCGTGCCTGTGTTCATCTCGGCGCTGCAATCTCTTGATGCAGGTAACCCGACATGGCAGGCGTCCTCGGGACAACCGACGATTGCAGCCGCCGCTGGACTTCAGTTGTTCGCTTTGTCTCCGGTTCCCGACGCGGCCTACGGCATTTCTGCCGATGTGGTGCGGCGTGCGCCGATTCCAGCCGTCGATGGAGACTTTTTGCAAATTGGACGCGAGGAACTGGACGGCATCCTGCGCTATGCGGAGCACCTGGCAGCATTCAAGATGGGCGGCGAAGAGTTCATGGGCACCAAGATCCAATACGACGGCTTTATTAAGGCCGCATCGCTCTACAATGACCGACTGCGAGCCAATGCCTCTAATTTCGAGGTTTTGACCGACAGATCGCAAATTGAAGCATCGCGGCGACCGCGCCGCTTGGCAAAACCACAACCTGTAGGAGCATGATATGGCAAACTTTATAGCTAAAGCACGAGAATCTATGGAGTCACGCGGAACAGTCGGCAGCTTCGGGAAAGCGACTCCCTCTAAGATCAAGAAGGATCTCAAGAAGGGCGGTTCAATGGCGAAGAAAGCAGGCTTCGCCAAAGCGATGCGGACTATCGCTCGCGAGCGCAAAATGAAGTAATGGCCGACTTTACCAGACAAACTCTGACGTTCGATCTCGTCGGAATCGATCTCGCGCGTCCCGTAGATCAACTGCCTCCAGGGTTCTACCGGATCGCTGAGAACGTGCGTCCTTACGGAACTGGACAGGCGCAGGGACGACAGGGGATCACGCAAGTCTCGCTGACCGGAACGACGGGCGATCCGGTTCATTCCATCGTCAGCTTCGATGATCCTATCCCTGATCCTACGCGGTTCCCAGACTCCTTCCAGCCGCGCTTCCGCATCATGGGGACTGGAACAACCATCCTGGGAGCAGGAAATACCTACGATCCAAACGCCTTCATCCCCATGAACGATGGAGTGAATATCCCCGATACGCCGTTCTCAGGAAAGCCCCTGACGTTCGCGCTGACCGACTCCGATTTCAGCCCGCGTCCCTGGTGCTATATCGGCGATTTCAATCAGATGCGTAAGGTGAACTCCAATGCATTCTCCTTTCACATGGGAATCGCGCCACCCAACTTCGCTCCCACGGCGGCGATCGATGCGGCTAATCCCGATGGCCCCGATGTGGGAGCAAGTCCCAATCCCTATATCTACGCATGGCGCGCGCGCGCGGATTACGACCTGAATACTGGTTGTGTCTCGAACCTGGGGCCTGCGATTCGCATGGTCAACGGACTGTCGCCATCATCTTCTGCCGGCGCTCCGATTCCGCCGTCGAATATCCTTGTCACTCTGGCGGCGGCGCATCCTGACCCGTCAGCCCGCTACATGGATCTGTTCCGCTGGGGTGGATCGCTTCCGACGTGGCTCTATATCGGCACTGTCAGCAACACTGCGGGGAACACGGTTCTTGATACCTTCAACGACATCGCGATCGCATCGAACGAGCAGGCGGATCTCGATGATAACCAGCCGTTTCTGAGCGTCGATACCGGCAAATGGGGACACTGTTCGATTACTCCGCTTGGCGCTGGACTCGGTTGCACGATGACCGTGCTCGATGGCGACGTTCTGAAGCCGTGGAACGCTCAAGATGCGCCCTACTACCCGGCAGGTACGCAGGTTTCCATCTCCGGGACCGTATTCACGTTCTATCGCTCTCCTGATAGCGCCACGAGTGTTGAGTTGCTGGAGGATGGTGGCCCAGACACAGGGCTGATCTTCACGATCAGCGCTCCTGAATTGTGCCATCAGCCCGTTCCTTGCATCTGGGGTCCGTTCGGAGGAGGACTTACCGGAATCTTCCTGTTTGCCTGCGGCGATCCGCTGAATCCAGGGTCGATCTATTGGACCAAGGGAAATCATCCCGAATCGCATCCCGGTGCGAACACTCTAGAGATTACGTCGGGTGCGGAGCCCATGATGAACGGGACGCTGTACGATGGCAACCCGTATGTGTTCTCGACCAAGCGCATGTTTACGCTCTACCCGACGCTGGGGCAGATATCGGACTTCACGGCGCTGGAGATTCCTAACTCTAAGGGCCTGTTTGCGCGCTGGGGAATGTGCGTTACGCCTATCGGGATCGCATTTGTGGCGAAGGACGGTATCTATCTGTCGAGTGGCGGCCCGCCAACGTCGCTAACCGACGATCATTTGTACCCGATATTCCCGCATGAAGGCATTGAGCCATCGGCATTCTCGAACGTGGACGGCAACGCCGATTCGCCGTTCTCTCCGCCCGACTTTACTCAGCCAGACACGTTCCGTCTGGCGTTCGGAGACGGCTTCCTGTACTTCGATTACATCGACCAGAGTGGCACGTATCGCACGCTGGTTTACAACCTGCTCGACAAGCAGCCCGGTTGGGTATCGCGGGATACCTACTCTCCGCAAGTGATCTCGCGCTACTTCGAGAATGTCCACTCCGACGCTGATCCAACTAAGAGTTGGTCCCAGGTGCTCATGGGTGGGCTGGATGGCAATATCTGGAAGTACGGCGGGGATACCGATGGCGCGGGCGCGGCCATCGCAGGGCATCTGCGTACCGGCGCATGGGATGACAAGGATCAGCGTCCGCGTAAGTTCTGGGGCGATATCGAGATCGACTTGGACGCGCTCTGCGACACGTTCGACGTGGAGATAGGATTCGACAACTACTCGTATTTCTCCCAGGTCACACTGACCGGAACGAATATCACGGGTCGCCGTCGCGTAACGTGCGATATCAATGCAGGACTCGGGCAGTACGCCTACAACATCGGCCTTGATATCACCTGGAGCGTGACTAGCGGGCAGCCGCTGCTCTATTGGTGGATACCGACCGTCATTCCTAAGCCTGAGTTAACGGCGCTCCGTACCACCGACTGGGATGACGACGGATATCAGGGAGCGAAGTTTGTCCAAGGCTTCATTCTGCGGGCGGATACGCTGAACCAGACGCGCCAGATTCAGGTGCTCTCTGATGGCGGTGTATTGCAGCAGACGTTCTCCATGCTCCATCCCAACGAGCAGGAGATCGCATACTGGTTCACAACTCCGTTCATTACTCACTTGCTGCGCTTCCTGCCAGCCGATGCGAAGTTCTGGCGCTATTTCAAGCCGCGCTGGATATGGAATCCCGCGCCGGAACTCGCGGGCGTGTGGACGACGCAGGAGACAACGCACGATCTGGAGGGGTATTTCTTCCATCGCGACTTCCTGCCTGCGCTAGTGTCCACGGGGCCGGTGAATCTGCGAGTTACGGTAAATGGTAATCCTGGATCGCCGTTCAACTACACGATTCCTTCGACAGGAGGTCTGTTCCTGAAGCAATATATGGCGCTTCAGGCGATGAAGGCGCGCGAGGTGCAGTACTCGCTAACTGGTGATCCGTTCCGTATGTTCGTCAAGGATTCCGAGGTTCGCGTCAAGCAGTGGGGATCGACGGGACCGTTCCTTTCGGCGAAGCCCTTCGGTGACGTGTCGCGCGAGAGCGGAGCGAAGATTTGAAGATCGAGACATTCGAGCATACGTGCTTTTCTGGTGGTCCAGATGCTCTTGCGGGAACTGCTACGCCTTGCGGATATATCGTTTCAGTGGACGGAAGGGCGCATCAGATGCGGCGCATTATGGCGACTCTCAGTGGTGGGGCAAAGCGTCTATTCAACACCGTAGATGAAGTTGTGGCATGGGCGAAGTCCACGGGCAATGTGCTAGATGATGCGGAGGTGGCCGAATGCCGACGCCTCACGTCATAGAAGCAGATTCAGCCGACACTGGATTTGTTGGCGTCTCCTATTATGATTTTGGACCGAACCAGGATCTTGGGCCGTGGGAACACTGGGGCAATCGATATGTCGGGTATTGCCGCGTAAACTACACGTCGTTCGATCAGTTCACGGCGATAGCCTCCACGTCGGACGCGATCAATTTCACCGTTCACGATCCAACGAATGCTCCTCGGGTGGGACAAACCGCGTTCCTGGGAGCAGCCGGGTCCGTCTGTGCTGACAATGCCGTATCGAAACTCTATACCTGCTACTACGATAGTGCGCGCCTTAGCATCGTCCCTTTTGATCTAACCACAAATCTATATGGAGCGGTTTTAAGCGGCGGTCCCATTGTCACGAATCACGTCATTATCAACTCAATCAGAATGCTCTCTACTGGCGTTCTTCTGGTGATGTACGGCACAGACCAGGGAGAGATCACTGATCTGCATGCCGTGACATGCACAACGAGCGGCATCTGGGGATCTCCAGTGGTAGTCGCGGCATCAAACAACTCAGGGCCAGACTTTACGCAGGTATTCGGCATGTCTATGGTGCCAGATTCTGCCGGACGTGCCCATATTCTTTACTTCAAATCTCCGACCCTTCCCGATACTAAGGAAGTTCGGTATTGCATGTGGGATAGCGGCGTAGTCAGCGGAGACGCACGAGTGGGAGATGGGTGGTTCCCATATTCTGCTCAGGGTACCGGCCGGTATGATGCGGTGAATGATAGAGTTTTGATGCCGTTCCAGGTGCTTAATTTTATCGGCACGGACGGACAGGGATTATTGCTGGTAAACAGCGCATCGACCACTCCCGCATTGGTCCAGGACATCGTACTTCCGTTCAATAGCAACTTAGCCTACTTTGGATGCTATATCAGTCTCGATGGCTCGACATATTTCTTCACTTACGAGGACTACACAACCACCGAGCAAGTCATCACGTATCAGCGAGCGGCCAACAGCCCTGGATCATGGACAGGGCCAACGACGTTCTGGAATTATGACACCGATCCGCCTCCTGACGACCCAGCCAATCCAGGGATTCCAACAATTGAGCAGAATCCGCCATCGGGGTTGGTGCCATTGTCTAGTGGTTCCACGGGGACGCTCATTTCGTTCTTCGGTGGCGGCGGAGCAGTAGGAAAGATATTCTGCAACACGCTCTATTACATGGAGAGCGTGGGCGCTCCAGTTCAAACTCTGCATCTCATCAAGACCGTCTCGGGTGGCACGGCATCGCCTACGGATTTCATCCTCTCCGCTGATGGGCCGACGCCGATCAGCGGTGCGGGCGGAGTGGGGCCGTCGAATGTGGACGCGGGCACCTATACGTTATCAGAAACGTCGGTAGCTGGATATACCGCAGGGACGTGGGATTGCGGCGGCGCGGAGATGCCGACGGCTAACAGCGTTGTGGTGCCTGCGGGTGGTCAAATATCCGGAGTTACGACTCCGCATATTATCAATAGTCCCAACAGTGGGGTGCAGGGCGTCCTACTATCCTACAATTTTCGCTTTGGCGGTCCGATTCCATTCAACGGGAACATCTACAGTTTCATTTCCCAGGACACTAACGGTTCGGGAACGCATCTGACTGTCTGGAAAAAGACATCCTCTGGTTCTGATCCGCAGTGGTCAAGGCTCAACTCAGCAGGGGAGGTTACGGCTTTCGGGCGGTTCAACCTGGATGCATGGTGGACGCCGGGGGACAGTAAGATATACTGCGCCTACTGCACCGAAAGCAGTACTCCGTTTACGATCAAGCTAATCTCCTTCAATCTTTCCACTGAGACTTGGGACGCGCCGATTACAGCCGGTGCACCTTCATGCGCGAATGAGACTGGTGGAGGAGCTCCGAGGATTCAAACGGCCAAGTATTCCGATGGCAGTCGAATCGTGGTGTACCCATCCACCCCGACACAACAATTAGCCTTCAGAGTTTATTCGGGTGGGTGGGGATCTGAAACTATCTTGAGTCCCATTCCTGTAGGGAGCGGAAACCTAAAACTACAAGAAGTATTTGTCGATTCCTCAGATGTGGCCCACTGTCTATATGGGATCAGGGACACGATTACTTTACAGGTCACCATCTGGTACTTCACCGTAACGGGAGGGGTGCTAGCTGGTCCGGTATCTACTGGCTTTACGCAGGACAACGATTTTGATATTGGATACGGCTTTGAGGCGTCCTCGGACGGAACGATCAACTTCCCATATACGAACACACTAGTAAATTTCGCGCCAAGCACGATCAATCTCCTGAAGGTGCATCCGGCTGGACCGACCTTTACGTCTACACTGGTTTATACCGCCAGCCCCCTCCCGTTGATTTCCGGGCAGTGGGGGATAGACAGTCCGTGGATGACTGGCAACTCCACCGGGGCGTCGCTTTACATCGCATGGAGGGTGTCAAATCAGCCAGGCCCGCCATCGAATATCTTTCCATTCTCCTCTCAGTTTCTTTGGTCGCAAAGTACGAATTCTGGCGCTACGTGGTCGTCACCTACTGTCCTCTATGACACCGTAACCACACCCGCCAGTCCCCTCGGACCACAGAACCCAGGGGAACTGCAAAACGGCGGAACGATGCGTTTCCTTGCTGACAATGCCACTATTGGCATTGTCTTCAACTACCGACTTATCACGGTCATCAACGATATCGATGGAACTGGGTACTACGTGGAGACGACATCCACCCCGGCTGATATCGTTTGCACGATCCTCAACACCTTCAGCGGCATTTCTCCGCCGCCGCCGCCCGACACGTGCATCATCTTCGTGCCCACCACGCCATCGCCATCGCTAGTGGCTTATGATGAACCGCGAGAGCTAAAGGGATCATGAAGACGCAAGCGCCGAACACGTTCCATGTGAACACGAAGACGCCGACGGCGCAGGCGGCGCGGCAATACCGCCCCAACCTGCCCGCCGATACCCCCGTCCAGGTGCGGCAAGCCTTCCGCCAAGTGTTCGATATAGCCAATGGCATCCGCGACGGGTTCAGCCCGACGAGCCTGTTCACCAAGGGCAACGCCACGGGCGATCCAATCGTGGTTCCCGTGGGTGCTACCGCCGATAATCAGGGAACATCGCTCGGCTTACAGCTTCAGCTATCCCGACCGGGAAACTGGCTCATCTCGGCCAATGTGAACCTACAAATCATTGGCGACACGGGGCAATTGTTCACGCTCGCGCTCATCCTGGGGCAGGCTCCGCAGAGCCACTCCGCGCAGGTTAACCCGTCCGCAGATCAGATCCAGATGGTGCAACAATCCTGGCAGGTGCAGAGTGTCTCGGGTGACGAGATTGCGCGCCTGTATATCAAAAAAGCAGCGGGCGCGGGCACATCGGCGGTATTGCCTCAAAACACTACCTTTACAGCAACTTGGCAGGGGGCGTAAGATTAACACTATGAACGCGATGAATGTCCTTTTTCCGTTTACATCGCTATTCGGCGGCGGTGGCCCAAAGGATTCCAGTTCCTACACAGCGATGAACAACGGGCAGGCACCCGCGACAGGACAGATAGCCACCGAAGGAATCAACAATAGCCAGGACTCGCTAACGCAGTTCCTTCGCTCGCTGTTCAACACCACAGGCACACAAGGTGCGAGCGCCCTTAGCCAAGGCGTCGGCGGCGCTGGTACCGCTATGGACTACTGGTCCAAGATTCTCTCCGGCAATCCATCCGCGATCATGAGCGTCATGAGCCCCGAGGTACAGGCCGCGCAAGCGCAGTACAAGGGCGCGCAGACGCAGGCGAATATGTTCGCGCCACGCGGCGGCGGGCGTTCGTCCATGATGGCGCAACTGCCAATGCAGCAGGCGGGAACGATCGGCAACATCATCGCCCAGGCGCGGCCGGCAGCGGCGGGCAATCTCGCACAGACAGGCTTGGGCATGGGCGGGCTAGGGGCGAACCTGCTCAACATGACAATGCAGGGGCAGATGGGCCGCCGCGGACAGAATAATCAGCAGGACGCACTGTGGCAGGCTCCGCTGATGAACCTGGCGACCGACATCGGCGGTGCAGCAGCGGGCGGCGGACTCGGGAAGGCGTTCGGCGTATAGATATGGGAGCAGCAAGCAACGTATTCTCGACGATGCTGATGCAGCACGGGCAGCAGATCCGTCAGCAGCAGCAACAGGATTTTGATTCCCGTAGAGCCCAGCACGAGTGGGCCACCAACTACTTGACGGCGATGTCGCAGAACCCGCTACTCGACGATGCGGCTCGCGAGCAATACCTCCGTCAACTATCGGACGTTGGTAGCATCCCCATTCCTAAGTTCGATGTGCAGAAGGTAGTCAAAAACTTCACTAAGCCCATCGACGATTACCACCAGCGCCACGGCGCGATGGTCGCCCAGGCGTTCCCCACCTCCGATCAGCAGCAGCAACCAGGGCAAAACGGCCAGCAGGCGCTATCGTTCCCCTTCGTAACGCCACCGCAAGGATCACCGCAGGGCGCTCCGCCACCGCAAGAGTCTCCCATGCAGTCACCGCCGATGCCCGATCAGACTGCCGCGCCATCGCCGCAGGGCACACCAGGACAAGCGCTACAGCCACCCGCTATGCCGCCACCCCCTGGGGGCGATCAGGGCGCTCCGATGAGCGAGAAGATGCCCAACGGCCAGCCTGCGATGGCAGCGGCATCGCCTGAGCCGGTGTTGCCATTCATGTCTCCGGTTCGGCAGGCGCAAACCGCTAACGCCGTAGCGGAAGTTGCAGCAGCGGGCCAACAGAAGGTTTTCCAGAAGCGCGTAGAGCAGCTTCGGACCATGTTCCCGGCCATGAACGATGTGAACCTTCTCAACATCGCCTCGGGGCATCCCGGAACGGTCACGGATCAGTACAAAGAGCTGAACGACGGGCGCATTTTGGACATGAGAACCGGGCAAATCTCAGGAAAACCGATTCCCAAGTTTGAAAAAGTCGGCCCTGGGGAAGTTGGCGGATTCGTGACCCCTCCAATGCCGGGGGAAACGCCCGCAGACGGCGCTACTGGCGGATTTACGCCGCTGATCCACGGCGGGGCCAAATTGAGTGACGATCAACAGGCTGCAAACGCCGCTTATGAGGCGCAACGGCAAAAGACCGAACCTGGATACAAGCTTGCTCCCGCAGATTGGGCGCAAGCCAAGTCGTGGTATGACGAGCAGTCCATGACGCCTACGCAACTCCAGGCGAAGTTGATGCAGGTCGAAAACCTGAAGGAATTGCAGGCGGAACGCAGGCTACAGGAAGCTAATTTGGGCATGCACATCAGGGAGTTCAACCTGACGCATGGGCCGGAGGCTATTAACTCCATCGTCAATCAGATGAAGGTTGATCCTGATTTGTATTTCGGCAAAGACATGACTACGGATGTGCGGAATCAGGTCGCTCAGGCGTGGACACAGCAGACTGGAATGCCGCCGCCTCGGGAACTGCCAGCGCAGGTCAAGACCAAAGAAGCCAACAGCGTCATAGCTCTCAATTCGGTTAACCGGATCAAGCAGATGCTCGTGGATAATCCCGTCATCCAGAAGCGCATGGGAGCGTGGGATGGACGTGTTGGGAACCTGGAGCAAGCTATCGGAACAACATCGGGGTTATCCCCACAGGATGCCCAGAAGATCCAGGAGTTCCGTAGCAGCGTAAACTATCTATTCTTCCAGGAAGGGCAGGCCCTTCTGCAGCGCACGCCGCAAGCGTTGATGGAAGAATTGAAAACGACATCGCCAAACATGAAGCAGGGGCTCCCTTTATTCCTGGGTGCTATCGATGCCGTAAAGGGAACGGCTGCGGGTAACCTTCAGTCCGCCAACGATTATCGCTTCAACCGCGCTCCTGGATCGCTAAACACATCGGCTCCTCCTAATCCTCCCCAGGGAAATCCAAACCCTAACGGCTATGTGGTCGGCCACGTTTACGGCGGATTAACGTATCTCGGACCCGATCCCAACAAGCAGAGCAGCTGGAAGAAATAGAATGGCCGAGCCGTTCACTCCACCACCTGTCAGCGCATGGCAGGGGCCATCCTCTTCGGGTGGATTCACTCCCCCTCCCGTAACTTCTTGGCAGGGTCCTGCGACTTCTACGGTTGACCCGAACGATGCGATCTTGCAGAAGATGGCGGAACAGTCAGGCGGAGGCGTATCATCGGTTCTGCCTGGACCCATCTCCCAGTTCTTTGGAACGATGGGTTCCGATCTAAACCCTATCACTCTCGGCAAGTCTCTTCTCCATCCTTACGATACGCTCAAGAGCACCTTCGGCCCTGGAGCGTGGATGACTCCCGAGGAAGGCGTTAAGAGAGGCGCAGAGGTTCCAATACCGGAGATTGCTGGTCATGCGGCATCAGTCATCCTGGCGCACCAATTGCCATCCATAATCAAAGGCACTCCAGAAGTGGCGCGAAAGGTAGGTCCGGTAGTTTCAGGGGCAGCTAAAGGCGGGTGGGAAGCATCTAAGGCCCCGAGCACGTTCAAGTTTAGAGGTATGCCCGTCGAACTCCCAGTACCAGCGGCTCTCTCGTCGGCGGGCGTCGGGTACGAGATCGGCAGGCATATCCCGTTCGTTAACCCAGAGGTTGGAGGCGCTGTCGGTGGCGCAATCGGAAGCGTAGTTCCTGGGATACGGGGCGCTTACCGTGGCGCAATGAACGTTCTCAGGCCGCCAGAGATGCCGCCTCCTGGCGGTGGAACTCCGCATCCCGGAGCACCCCCAGCAGCTCCAACCGAACCTGTGATTAATCCGCCTCCGCCTGGAGTAGATCCGGGCGCATGGGAACAACTGACGCCCGAGATCCGAGATGCTATCTACCGAGGGGCAGCGGCACGACGGGGTTCGGCTCCTGCTGCTGCTTGGCCTATGCCTGGGGCAACTCCAGAGCCAGCGGCCCCGACTTACTCCACCACGACTCCTGAGAACATCAGCATCATCCCTGAGGGCGAGCACAACATCATTCGCAAGGTTGCCGAAGTGAATCGCGGCAATAAAGATATGACGATCGCCCGTAGCCTCAAGGACCGGGGCATTACGCGCGAGGCGCTGGATAAGATGCCCGATACCGACCTAAAGGTGATCGTCAAGGATCTTGGATACAAGCCTTCCTACGGCAAGAACTACAGCAGAACGTGGGACGCATTCCGCCGCGACTTGCGCCAACTGATCGACCCCGGATCGAAACTCAACCCTCCTCCGATGCCGCCTGAGTAGCATTTTTACTCCCGCGAAATAAAAGGGCTTGCAATTGCAGCGTTTCTCCGTTACAAAGGTAGGGTGAGCAATCGCCCGCGCACTCCGCAAGAGGTAGAACTGCATCGCTGGTCCAAGGCGCATCCAGGCATCATCAAGAAGATCGCCGATAAGTGCAAGGTATCGCGCCCTATGGTGAGCCTCGTGATGTGGAAGAAGCGTAACAGCTTCGACGGAGCGGTAGAAATTGAGCTTCGCAAATTAGGTTGTCCGGGGTGGACCAAGTGATCCGAGACTTGGTTGGCACTCGTTACGGTCGCTGGGTCGTGCTTCGACGATCGGGGATGCAATACTGCATTTGCCGATGCGAGTGCGGAATCGAAAAAGAGGTTTTAATTAGCAATTTACGCCGAGGTAAAAGCCTATCGTGTGGTTGCTTAGCGAGGGAACTGGCAAGTTTCCGATCCAAGAATGCTGCCACGCATGGGCATACTCGCGATCACTCCATGACTCCTGAATATCGTGCATGGCATTCCATGAAACGAAGATGCACAAGACCAACAAGCCCTGAATACGCGAACTACGGCGGTAGAGGGATCAAGGTTTGTGAACGATGGATAAATTCCTTTGAGGCATTCCTGTCCGATATGGGCCTTCGTCCATCCTCTATTCACTCTCTGGAGCGCATCAATAACGATGGGAACTATGAACCTGGAAACTGCAAATGGGCCACTCTTAAAGAGCAACATAGGAATACCCGCAGAACGGCGCGGATGACTTATCGAGGAGAAACATTGAGCATAGCCGAATGGGCGGAGAGATTGGGGTTGCAGTACGCGACAGTTAATCAACGGTGGCATTCATGGAAAGATGCTCGTCGCGTGATCGAAACTCCTCTTATAGAGTGCTTCAGTAAGCTCAAGAGGTCCAGGGTGTAATGCGGCAGACTCCAATCTTGTTTATAGGGGATTCTCCTGACGTTCGTAGTGGATTGGCCCGTATTGGACGCGAACTGGCAGCGTTTACTTGCTCTCTCCCGGAGTTTCGAGTTGGGTACTTGGGCCGTGGTGGGCTCTCGACACGTCAATGCCCTTTCGTTCAGTACGTCTTCGACGTGCGCCACGGGTTCGGCGACGAAGATATCATGAGCCGCGTGTGGGACGATTTCGCAGGCGACCAGGAAGGCGTAATCTTCGCCATCTGGGACGCCTCGCGCCTCGCATGGCTGGTGAACTGGGCGCAGAACCGACCGAAGGTTAAATTGTGGATCTACGCGCCCGTGGACGCTGCGGGGCCGCATGGCAGGCTGACTGCGTTCGAACGCTCGATCCTGCAACGATTCTCCCGTGTGCTGGCGTATGGCAAGTTCGGTGCGGAGGTTCTCAGTAACACCCTGGGTACTTCCATCGACTGGATACCGCACGGTATACAAACCGACGTGTTCCAGCCGCGCGATAAGCAGGCCGCGCGGATCGCCATGAATTATCACACTGGGGAACAGGTGATGGGCTGCGTGATGACCAACCAGATACGCAAGGATTGGTCAATCGCAGCCGCAACACTCGCGGAAATGCCGGACTGGAAGGCGTGGTGGCACGTAGATGTACTGGAGCGCCACTGGTCGCTGCCGAACCTGATCGACGAATACGGGATCGCGGATCGCGTCAAACTGACGTTCACTGGCAACCTGAGCGATACCGAGATGTCGTACTACTACAGCGCGTGCAACGTGACTCTACTTCCGTCCAGTGAAGGCTATGGCTACCCAATCGCGGAATCGCTCGCGTGTGGCGTGCCCGTGGCTCATGGGGCCTATGGTGGCGGCAACTGGGCGCTGCCTACCGTGCGCTACGTTAACCCCATCGCATATCGCACCGAGGGCGTATTCAACTGCACGCGGCCCGTGTTCGCGGCGGGTGACTGGCACCTTGCGATAGCGGGATACCAGGGACCGAGCGTCGAGGAATGCAGGGCGTCAGTGGCTCACTTAGACTGGCAGGCACTTTGGCCGTCGTTGTGGCGCAAGTGGATGCTGAAGGGGGTCGCGGAATGAGGATAATTCTCACGGTTTGCTCCCTTGGCATGTTCGTGCTTGTGAGTATGGCGGTGGGCGAACTAAATCTTCCTCCAGCACCTTACCGCCTAGCAGTGGGGTCTTTGTGGTCAATTCTGTTTGCCCTGCTTGCCATCGCATGGAGAGAAAAATGATCGCCGTCACCGCAAGCATCAGCGATAAGGCCGCTCAAGTATGGCTAGACCGCATAGCTAAGCATGAAGATAGCTTCAAGGACTTGCGCCCGTACATCAATTCGCCGAACATCGGACTGGTCGCGGCCTATCAGTTGCTCTATGAGGGTGCGCGGAACAAGGACATTATTGCGTTCACGCACGACGACTGGGAGCCGCACGAGCCATGGGTCGCTCGCGTCGAAGCGGAGTTCTCCGATCCCAATGTCGCCATTGTCGGCCTAGGCGGCGCGAAGGGCATCGGCGTGGATGATATCTACCGCACGCCCTACAAGCTTCAGCAACTCCAGCGTATCGACTACATGAGCAATCAGACGGATGCGGAGATTCACGGCAAGCGGTTCACGGGCGCGTGCGATGTTGCGGTTCTCGATGGTTTTTTTATGGCCGTGCGCACTTCGTTCCTCGACGAGATCGGCGGGTTCAAGTGGTTCCCGCATCGTTTCCACTGCTACGATACAGCGCTCTGCCTAATGGCGCATCGCCACGGCTATAAGGTGAGAATGGTGGGTATCAGCGCGACTCACTGGGGCGGAGGAACTTCTACCTCTGCGGACTATGTGCAGGACTGCAAGGATCGCGGCACGAGCGTTGCTGCTGAGCACACCGAGCCGCATCGCTGGATGTATGACGAGTTCCGCGATCTGATGCCCTTGAGGATTCGATGATTAAGTTTGAAGAAGTGATCTCCGCGTTTGGGTCCAAGGAAGCCTTCTATGAAGGGATGCTTCAATGGAAATCGTTTGGAAATGCTCTTCTCCCCAGTGAGATAACGGACATCACGAATCCAGACGAAGCGTGGCAGTACCTATGGGATTACTTCGCTGGCACAGAGTTCGACCGCTGGGCCATCGTTAGGATATGGCAAAGGCTGGGACGATGAACTATTGCCACATTTGCGGATCTACTGGAGCGATCAAGTGTGAGCGATGCCCCAACTCCATTTGCACGCGCCATGCCGTCCAGATCGTCGGTCCTGATGGAGGCGCGGAGGTAGTCTGCGGAAAATGCGGCAGGCTCGCGGCAGAGGGATACAAGGAATCTCCGAATGCTGGTTAAGGAGGTTATCGCGGCGCATCCAGAATGTTGGAACAAGTTTAAGGACGGAGAAGATCTTACCATCTACAATTCTCCATTGTTCAAGGCTTTGTACAGGCATTGGCTAGACGATGGAGAAATGCCTATAGGCGTGGCTAAAGCCAGGACTGGAGATCCAGACGTGTGGATCGCTGACAAGTTAGAGGAATATCTGTATGCCACAAGTTAACATCATTTTATTGGTGAAGGATCGCCCACGCCTCACGGAGCAGTGCCTCAAGACGCTGTACGCGAACACGCCAGAGGATCAGTTCAATCTGACGATCATGGACGACGGTAGCGCTGGTCCGACAATCGATGTGATATGTCGGTACGTCCATCCCAAAGCAAACTGCCGTCTTGTTAGTTTCCCCGAGTCCATCGGCATCGTCGGCTTCCTCCGCAACGTGGGCGCGGCCGCCAGCGAGCGATACTTCGGGCGCGGCGAGTATTTGTATTTCTCGGACAACGATATCTATTTCAAGCATGGATGGCTGAATTGGATGAAGGGCATGATGATGTTTGCGGAGCCCCAAGTAAAGGTTTTGGGTGGTTATCGACACCCCTTCCACGGAGTTAACCAGCGTCTAGGATGGTCCAGTTGGGGAGAAACCGAGACGACGGATGCTGTCGCTGGATATTCGATGTTGATGCGGTGGGAAACATTCGACAAGTATGGACCTTTTGACCAGCATTCTAAGGGCGTGTGTCAGTCTGAGGATTTCGCTTTCTGCCAGAAGATCATTAAGGATGGAGGATTGGTTGGATACTGTAACGGGCCAACGATTATCAATTGTGGCGTGACTAATTCCGAGGGTAAGCCCGCCATTGGCCACGAAGCATTCAAGCAGCAAGAGATACCGTACTATGCAAAGGGCATCATCTTTGAATAGAGACACTCCCGATTACCGCGAGTCCGTGCAGTGGGTCAAGGTATCCTACTTCACTGAGCAGCGCGGCATGGACATTCGCGGCATCCTGCACGTCGGCACCAACGACGGCTACGAAGTGCATCACTACAAGAAAATGGGGATCGCGCACCTTGCCGGCGTCGAACCCCTTCCCAGCGCCATCGAAGCGTTTCATGCCGCACACCCCGGCGTGCCGCTGTTCGAGTGCGCGCTATCCGACAGGCCAGGGAAAGCGATGCTGACTGTCGTTACTCCCGGAAGCGGGCAAGGTTCGTCGCTGCTTGTCGAGTGCCACCCTCACCCCGACTACGACTACTCCACGCAGGTCGAAGTCGAGGTGAGTCGTGGCGATTGTCTGCCTATCGCGTGGGACAATTTCGATTGCCTGGTCGTGGATGTGCAGGGGATGGAACTGCCCGTGCTGCGAGGCTTCGGCGAGCGCCTGCGCGGGTTCGCGATGCTCAACATTGAATGCAGCCTTGAGCCGGTGTATCAGGGCGAGGCACCCGCCGCTGAGGTTGAGGCGTTCCTGGACGGCATGGGATTCGCGCGGATGACACCGCTAGAAACCCACAACGACGTACTGTTCGTGTCGAAGGATCGCGTATGACCCCCATTTTTTCATTGTGTCATTCGACGGCGAGACTCCCCAACGGATGGCGTGCTGCTCACGATGCTTGGCGTGACAATGCCGATAATTGGGGTGCATGTGAGTACATCCTGGGTATCGACGCAGTAGATATTGAGGCCGTGAGCCTAGACCCTAAGAGCATTACGGTCCTGGAAGATTGCAAAGTAGCTGTGAACCATGGACGTTCGTGTGCCGTAGACGGCTGGAACGCCACAGGCAAAGCCGCTACGGGCCGCTTCCTCATCACCGCCGCCGACGATATGTTCCCGCCGCCGCACTGGGATACCGAGTTGCTGAAGGTGATCCCGGATCTCGACGGCGAGTACGTGATTGAAGTGAGAAGCGGCACGTCACCCGCCGACGACGAGTGGATGCGTTGTATGCTGCATTCGTTCATGACGCGACCTTACTACGAGAGGATTGGCAATTTCTTCTATCCCGAGTATGTGGGAATGTACGCCGACGTGGACTTTGGAGACATGGCCCGCCGTGATGGTGTTGTTATAGACGCCCGCCACTTGACGTTCCAACATAGGCACTGGATCGGAACCAACGTACCGAATGATGAAATCTATCAGCGGCAGAACGCCCAAGCGAACTACGATTTAGGGATGTCCATCCTGGGAACACGCCGCATAAAGGGATTTGCAGGAGGAAACCGTGCTCCGGCTGCGGGGGATAAAATCCTGCCATGAGGTGTGTCGTCTCCGTCGCCACTGGCAAGCACTATTGCGCCAATCAGGACCACTTGCGGGAGCAGGTACGCCATAGCGGATTCTGTTTGTTTTGGCGCGACCACTTGCCGGAAGATTCTCCCACTCACGCTGAGAATCCATATGCGTTCAAGCCGTATGCCATCGAAGAAGCCGACCGTGCTGGTGCTGGCTTAGTGCTCTGGATGGATAGCAGCGTCGTGGTGCTCAAGGATCTCGAACCGCTGTGGCAACTCATCGAATCGCAGGGCTACTGGTTCAGCAGGAACTACGCCTACAATAACGGCCAGTTCTGCAACGATGAGGCGCTGGCGATCATGGGCATAACGCGCGAGCAAGCCTTCGACGTGCCTCAGGTGGTTGCGAGCTGCTTCGGTCTGGACCTACGCCAGAAGATTGCACAGGATTTCCTTAAACGGTGGAAATTGCTGGCAGAAGCGGGCGCATTCAAGGGCGATCGCGGCGATCTCAGCGGATGCGGCGACATGACCAAGTTCGTCGGGCACCGCAACGACCAGTCGTGCGCGGCACAGGTGGCCTACGAGTTGGGAATGGTGCTCACCGACCCGCCCGCATGGTTCGCGGAGCAGGGGCACCCGCAGAGCGAAGAAACGATACTCACACTGGAGAGATGATGACGAACAGCGATAACGAAGGTACGTTTAACCACGATCAGTGCGATATGATTCCGCATATGCCGTTCATGGAGGAATGCGCCTCCAAGGCAGGCATCATCGTGGAGATCGGCGTGGGCCACGGAAACGGCAGCACGCGGGCATTCGCACGCGGCCTGCTGCGATCCGATCACGCTGAGAAGATGCACATTGGCGTGGACTGGGACCCCGTGCGACCGCAGGTTGTTCCGGAGAACTACTGGCACATGGTCCACGGGCCGAGTGAGGACCCGGCAACGGCGGTAAGGGTGATCGAGATACTCGGTGGCCGCAAGCCGGACATCATATTCATCGACACGATCCATACCTATGAGCAGATGGCGATGGAGTTGCCGATCTGGGCCAATCTCGCGAAAGACGATACGCTCTGGATCTTCCATGATTCATGGATGCTCGGAGTGTGGAATCACATGAGCGAGGCGATCAAGGAGTTCGCATCCGCCAACGAATGGGAGTTTGTGGACTATGCACAGGAGTCGCACGGGCTCGCCCTGATGCGCCGTAAGAGCGGCAGGTGGGCGTATATCGATCCGTTGCCGCGTATCGTTCTGGTGCCGCAGGTATGAGCGAACGATACAGCCAGAAGGATGAGCAAGATTGGGTGCTTCGATCCGTCGAAGGAATCACCAATGGAAGATTCCTGGACATCGGCGCTTACGACGGGATCAACTACTCGAACACGCGAGCGCTCGTTGAGCGCGGGTGGTCCGGGGTCATGGTGGAAGCGGGGCTGCACGCCTTCATCAAGTTGCTGGAGAATTACGCCGACAACGACAAGGTAACGCTGGTACACGGTGCTGTTGGCGTTAACGGAGCCGAGTTGCAGCAGTTCTGGAATTGCCCTACTACGTTCAGCACCACCGAGAAGGGGAATTTCAATAAGTTCATCCATGAAGGATTCTCGCGGCAATACTGGGTCCCCACGCTCACGTTACAACTAGTGATGGCTGTGTGTGTATCTATTGACGTTCTCAGCATCGACACCGAAGGCAGCAGCGTGGATCTGTTTAAGGCGTTCCTCATGGGCGGATACTGCAAGCCACGCTGTATCTGCGTCGAGCACGATGGCCGCGTGGAGGAAGTTCTGGAGTACGCCAAGATGTACGGGTATCGCTACGTGGTAGGCAATGAAGAGAATTGTTTTCTAGAGGCCGCATGAGGCTTAACATCGGCAGCGGGCAGCGGCCCTTCGGTGAAGGGTGGACCAACGTAGACTGCAACCCACGATGGTCGCCTGAGGTGGTAGCCGATGGCGCGCACATGCCGATGTTCGCGGATGGCAGCGCTGAGATGATCGTACTCCATCACGTCTTGGAACACTTCGGTTGTGGAGAATCGGCTGTGATGCTTCAGGAATGCCATCGTATCCTTGCGCCTGGTGGTTCGCTGATCGTCTGCGTCCCCGAGATGCGCGAACTCGCCAAGATGTGGCTGCGTGGGCAGATCGATACGCAGGTTTACATGACGAACGTGTACGGCGCGTACATGAATGACGAGGCTGACCGCCATAGATGGGGATTCGATTCTCTGTCGCTGGCAACGTACCTCATGGAGACAGCGCAATGGTCGCGCGTGACGAGCTTCGATTGGCGCGAGATACCGGGAGCGTCGATTGCCAAGGACAGTTGGATCTGCGGGATAGAATGCCTGAAATAGATCAAGTCCGCGCCTACTGGGACGCGCAACCGTGCAACGTGCGGCATAGCGCGGAGCCTATCGGCAGCAGCGCGTTCTCCTACGAAGTGGAACGGCGCAAGTACTTCGTCGAGCACCACATTCCGGGATTCGCTCAGTTCCAGCGATGGAAGGATAAGCACGTCCTGGAGGTAGGCTGCGGGATCGGCACGGATACGATCAACTTCGCCAGGGCTGGAGCGTGGGTAACGGCGGTCGATCTCAGCGCAACCTCGGTGCGGATCGCGCGCATGCGGAGTGCGAAGATGGATGTAGTGTGCATGGAAGCAGATGCGGAGCGGCTGGACGAAGCGTTGCTTCAGGAATCTTTCGACCTGATCTACTCGTTCGGCGTGCTACACCACACTCCCAATCCTGCGAAAGCATTGGAGCAAATGCGAAAGTTCGCAGCTCCGGGGACAGTTCTCAAGGTGATGGTCTACCATCGCTGGTCGTGGAAGGCTATGCGGATCGCTCTGGGCTTCGATCGCCCCGAGGCGCAGGCAGGGTGCCCGATCGCGCGGACGTATTCGCATAGAGCGGCAAAAAAGTTTATCGAGAACGCCGGTTTCCGAGTTACAGAGATGTGCGTCGATCACATATTCCCGTACTCGATACCTGAGTACAAGCGCCATGAGTATCGCAAGGTGTGGTACTTCCGCTGGATGCCGCGAGCCCTGTTTCGATTTCTGGAGCGCACTATCGGATGGCATCTATTGATTACCGCAGAGGTTAAATGACCAACTGGATCGTCGTAATTTCAAGGAACAATCTCCACTTGACCAAGAAGGCCGTAGCGTCGTTCCTGGCGCAAGATATCCCGGTCCAGGTTCTCGTCATCAACAATGCGAGCACGGACGGAACGGCGCAATGGCTGCACTCGCAGCCCGTGTACAACATCCATTATCAGAGCCAGAAGTCGGTCGCGGAGTGCTGGAACCGCGCGCTGCGTCTGTGCTTCAAGGATGGCACGGACCACGTCCTGGTAGCGAACAACGATGTCGAGCTAAAGCCGTGGACGTATCGCATGCTCATCGAGGATGGCGGAGGCTTCGTTACGGCAGTGGGCGTGAACGAACGGAAGCAATTCGATGAGAAGCCGGAACCGGAGAAGAAGCGGGATCATCCAGACTTTTCCTGTGCTTTGATCCGCAAATGGGTGTTCGATCAAGTGCAGTTCGATGAAGGATGCTTGATTGCGTTCACGGAGGATAGTATTTTGCACGTCGAGATGCATCGCAAGGGCATCCACGCCTATTGCATCGGAGTGCCATTCCTACACGTTGGGAGCGCCACAGTGAAGCTCGCGGACCCCGAGGAGGCCCAGCGTATCCGGGAGCAGGCGGACCGCAACCGTGAGCGTTTCTACGCCATCTACGGGGCGCGCATCGGCACGCCCGAGTACGAGAAGCTGTTCACGCCTGAGACGTTCGGGATAAACGCCAGCAAGCCGTGATATGATTATTTCCATGGACCGCACGCCGACAGATACGGGCACTACATTGAGCCGCTGTAGCTCAGTGGTAGAGCGCCTGTCTCGTAAACAGGTGGACCGAGTTCGACTCTCGGCAGCGGCTCCACAAAACCCACCATCCAGAGCCATACCCAGGCCAACGTTATAAGCGTTCGCGGGGTTCGCCTAATTGGATAAGGCACCGACCTTCTAAGTCGGCTATGTGAGTTCGATCCTCACGCCCTGCGCCACATGCTGGGGTAGCTCAATCTGGTTAGAGCACTTTCCTTATAAGAGAGAGGTTGTCGGTTCAAGTCCGTCCCCCAGCACCATAATAATTAAAGGAGAGGATTGTGCAGTCACTCCATGAAGTCGCTGAAATGATCCAAGAGACCTGGAAAAATCCGACTATCGAAGTGGTTGAGCGTTTACGGAAAGTTCGGCGAGCAATGCCGGTGCTGAGAGAAGAGTCAACTTTCAGTAGCAATCACGCTCTATGTTCGGATGATTCCCTGTGTTGGATCTGCCTATTTCCCTTGGGGTCGCATTCGTCGCACGACCATCTTCGTAAATCAGCGGATCACGTTATTCCCCGCTCGTCCGGAGGAACTAGTTGTCAGTCGAATATCCGACCAGCTCATCGCTGGTGTAATTCGCATCGCCATAGTGATCCGGTAACTCCTGAGATCGTGATGCGTTGTCGAAACCATCTGATCCAGGTTCATCGAGAATGGCTCATCCGAGTGGCTAGAGTTCCACCGGGAACGCTAACGAGTAAGCCGTCCTATATGACGCCTTGGCAGGCGGACCATTCGCGATCCTTTGAATGCAAAGCTGGAGCCGACTAAGCCGGTCCCTTCGCGGTAGCAGCGCTGGTCGCGGCGTCGATGCCGTTGAGCACCGTCTGCTGGTCGGCGAGCGACACAATCGTTGCCGGATCTACGGGCGGCTGCGGAGCGGGGATGTTAGCAATCGCAGTCTGCAATGCCGTAAGCTTGGTGGTCGCGTCGTCTATGAACATGGTGAGCCTCCTGGAGAGTTTGTAGACGAAGTACGCTAGCAGGGCTAGGATCACGACCAGGGCGTAGATCATCTGGAAACTATGATATATTAGTTCCGTCACGGAAACATGTTTTTCGGGGTGGTTGCGCGAACAACCACCCCTGCCTTTCGCGGGGCTTATGCTTACCACTGGCGCTGAAGCGCTTTCCAACCAAACCCCAACGAAGGATATTGCTGTGCGCGTTCTCTCGCGGGCTTACTGTAACGCAGGGGAGATCGTGGAAGCGCCGTTACTGGGGTGTGGCTATAGCGGCAGCCAGCTCGAAAGTCGGAAGGCGGGGCCACCGTGCAACTCAAGAGGCAACGATAAGTAGCGACTTATCCGTTGCGGACTTGAGAAACGCAACGGACGCCAAGGGGCCGGGACGGAAGTCAGGGGCATAACCCGAAAGGCGTTACGAGACTCACCGGGAGTCCTCGTGCGCCTTCACAACCGAACCAAAGTCGAAGCATTAAGTTCTGAAGCAAGAGTTTTTGTTGGATTTTACGCCTCTGTTCTATCCGTGGTCGTAGAGTACCTCTAGAAGAGCTTTAACTTCACTCCAGTAACTACTAGAAACCGTTGGGTCTATGTGATACCTTTGACCCATGGCACTCTACGCAGCTACCGTTACTCTTGGCGCGGCCGCTCAGTCGCTTGACCCTGCCGCCGTAATCCCCAAGCCTATCGTTTCGCTTCGCATCGAAAGCGACACCGGCAACGCCGCCGTGTACGTGGGCAAGGATAATACCGTTTCCGCCACGGTTTACGGCGCTTCGATCCTCGCTGGTCCCGCCGCCGCGCTGAATATCGGCTACGGAGACAACGGCAAGTTCAACCTCCAGGACGTATGGGTAACGGGCACGAATGGCAATAAGATCCGACTGCTGGCGGTGACCCAATGAGACTAGCCTTGCTGCTGGTTTCTGCGCTCGCCATGGCGTCCGACGCCGTTGCCCCTACCGTTCTCACCGACGCCGAACAGAACAGCGTCCTGAAGCTCAGGAACCGCGAGATCACGGCCAACGCGACCATGATCGACCTGCAACGCCAGTTCGAGAAAGCGCAGCGGGAATTTAGCGAATCAGAAGCGGCGGAACGGCAGTTGACACAATTACTTGGCAAGTCCCACAACTGCGAGAATTGCACGCTCGACCAGGATTTGAAGTGGGTTAAGCCGACAGCAACCAAATAAGGGGAGGCTCCATGCTCTCAAAGTTACTGACTCTACTAGCGTTAGCAGCATTACCAGCGCTCGCGCAGTACGAGGTTAAAGACGGCTATTGCGAGCAGGGAGGTCAGAAGGTAGTCGGACCCGGCAATCAATTATCGACCACCTACGCCCAGCGCAGCTATCCATCCTGCACGGTCCAGGTGACGCTTTCGGCCGGCGGATCAGCGACGATCTTCTCCGACAGCACCGGAACACCCCTGGCGAATCCGTTCACGGCGGCGACCAACGGGTACTATTTCTTTTTTATTGTCCCGAATGTCCATTTCAACGTAACGATCTCAGGTGGTGGCTTGGCGGCTCCGATCACCCACTCCTATTACCTCGTGGGCGGAAGCGGTGGAGGCGGCGGTACGCTCACGTCGATCAACGCCCAGGGCGGTCCTGCGGTTACCATCGCGGCAGGAACGGCGGGAACCAACTTCGCTGTTTCTGCGGCTGGGAACACGGTAACGCTCAACCTGCCGAGCGCCAGTGCGACGAATCGCGGGGCTTTGTCGAGCGCGGACTGGTCCACGTTCAACTCCAAGGAGAACGGTTTAACATTCAGTTCTCCCCTTTCGCGTGCCACGAATACCATTTCGCTGACAACGGTAGGAATTACCCTAGGAGGAACCGGGCAGACGACCAAGACCCCCGCGTTCAATGCCCTCTCGCCTCTGACCACCAAGGGAGACGTGATCGGTTTCGACGGCACGAACAACGTGCGCCTCGGAGTGGGAGCGAACAATAGCTGCCTGATCGCGGACTCGACGCAAACAACCGGCCTGCGATACGACGCTACCTGCCACATGGCGATCGGCGGGACGATCACCAGTTCAACTTCTGGATCGCTGCTTTATGTATCGGCGGGACTTCTCGCGCAATCTTTGATGTCGGGGGGCGGAACTCAGTGCGTCCAGGTGGACAATAGCGGCATCCCGAGCGGAACCGGAGGTCCTTGCGCGGCGACCGGATCTAACGTGGTCAAAACTGACCAATCCAATACCTACTCCACAGGTAATCAGGATTTCCGCAATGCCACGGCTTTCGAGACGAGGGTAGCAGCAGGTGGAACTACCACCGTAAATGGTGGACTCGTCTACGATTCAACCGGGAACCAATTGCATGCTGGGATCAGTCTCACAGACCGCATCCTGGTATTCAGGGCCTCGGGAAGCACTCCTACAGCCGGAAACTGTGTCCAATGGGGAGCTTTAGGAATCGTATCGGATGCTGGGTCGGCGTGCGGATCGGGCGGTAGCGGCATCACCACTCTAACGGGAGATGTTACGGCTGGCCCTGGGTCCGGCTCTCAGGCGGCCATCGTCGTTAACCTGCCATCTGGAGTAACGCAAGCCGGACACCTTCTGGCAACTGCTATAGCTGCTCCAGGAACCCCATCGGCTGGAAAAGGCGCAATCTACGTTGACTCTGCCTCGAAAAACCTTTCAGTCAAAGACGATGCGGGCGTCATCAAGCATGGCGTTCAGACCGACACGGGAACGGCCAATAACTACATCTCGGCGATCTCAGACTCAGGCGCGATAACCAAATCTCGCCCCGCATGCGCCACATTAAGCGATTCCGGTACGGGATGCTCGGCGGCGGCTGGGATGACTCAGCTTACAGGAGACGTGACTGCTGGTGCAGGCTCAGGATCTCAGGCGGCTACCGTAGTGAACCTGCCTACGGGTGTAACGCAGTCAGGATACCTCCAAGCCACGGCTATCGTCGCTCCCGGAACTCCCGCCGCTGGAAAAGGACGCATCTACGAGGACTCGACCAGCAAGAACTTAGCGATAAAAGATGACGCCGGGATCGTGAAGCATGGCGTGCAGACGCAGGCGGCTGTGGCGGGGAATTTTGTCACGGCGATCTCCGATGCTGGCGGTGTAACGATCAGCGGTGGAGTACCTTGCACGGCTACCTTAGTCACCTGCACGATCTACGATTCCACGGCGACCACGGGGAAATCAAAACTAGCGGTGAGAGCGGGTGCGGGGCAGACCACAGGCGACAATCTACAAGAATGGCAGCTCAATGCAGGAACAGTCCTGCTAGAAGTTACCAATGGCGCTAACCTGCAAGCTGTAACTTCAGGTGCGGGTAAGGCTCAGTTTGGTCAAGGTGGATTAGCCTATTCGAGCGATAGTGAGGCCAAATGGTTCAGCGGTACCGACATTAACGGGGCAGGTAGCTATGATTTGGGGATATGCCGAGGAGCAGCAGGGCAACTCAACATCAACGACGGCAGCACGACCTGTACGAACCTCGCGGCACTCGCGGCGGCCTCCATGAAAACCGGATCGTCCGCACCGACCTGCACGGCGGGCACTGGCGGTCCTATTTGCTTGCATGAGGGTACGGCGGTAACGGGCGAGGCCTCCGCAGATAACTGCTACGGAGATTCGACCGATCACGATATCAAGTGCTCGTTCAACAACGATACGATTGCGCCGCTTGCGCGCGGCCCATCGAGCGCGACCACTACCGGGCATTGTGTCCAGTTCGCGGATACCAAGGGCAGCAATCTCTCCGATGCAGGAGCGGCGTGTGGAAGCGGAAGTGGCGGGTCCGGTTTCAGTGGGTCCGTTTCTCTCGGGACCAGCGCGATCACATCTGGCACCTGCGCCACTGTTGTTACCAGCACGCAAACCGGGATGGCGAGTACCGACACGCTCGCATGGACGTTCAACGCTGACCCCACGGGAGTAACTGGATACTCTCCGAGCACTAGTGGGATGCTCACGATCATCGCGTATCCCACCACAAACACGGCCAATTTTAAGGTGTGCAATAACACGGCCTCCAGTGTAACTCCTGGCGCAATTACGCTCAACTTCTCGGCCCGCCAAGGTTCTATCGCAGCGGGCACATCGGCGCTTGGCACGGGAGCGATCACCTCGGGTACGTGCGCCACTGTGGTTACCACGGCAGCGAGCGGAACGGCCACGACGAACACCGTGGCGGGTTCATTCAACGGCGATCCTACGGCGGTCACTGGGTACAGCCCGACCACTGGAGGGATGCTGACTATCATAGGCTACCCGACTGCGAACAACGTCAACTGGAAGGTGTGCAACAACACGACGGGAAGCATTACCCCTGGGGCGATCACGCTCAACTGGAGAGTATTCTAATGCGCGTAGCTCTATTTCTTTTAGGTTCGGTGGCGTTTGGGCAGATACTTCCCGGACCTGGCGGAAACGTCACGGCGAGCAGTTCCACCACCGGCAGACTATTCAACGGATCCTCGGACAACTTGACCAACAGCACTTGCTATCTCAATATCGCAATCAACCCATTCACCATCTCGTTCTGGTTCCAATCCGCCGACGTAACGCAAACCAACGCCTACGTCATGATAGACAGCATCAGCGGGAACCAGATATCGGTTATTTACGGATTCGTGAACGATGGGTCCGGGCACGCACAACTCGAGCTATTCGTTACCGGGGGAACGGGTGGAAACTTTAGGACGGGCTCTCAAATCACAATCCTGGACACGAATTGGCACCACGTAGTTTATCGTTGGGATGGAATCTCCGAGTACGATCTATTCCTGGATGGTACCAAGACCGTCATCAACTCCAGTTTCACGGCCACCGTCCCCAATGGATCTTGTACCAGTTTCACCTTAGGTGCGGCTGGTGGCGGTAACTTTTTCCATGGGTCGCTCGCGCGTGTGCTTATCAGCAACGCAGCCATCACTGATGGGCAGGTAACCGCTCTGGCGGGTGCGACGTGTAGCTCCTCGGGCGTTTCCGGCACTGAGGGCTATTGGCTTCTCGCAGGAGCAAGTCCCGAGCCAGAGCACTCGCCATCGCCTAATACCAACTCGCTTACTGTAAACGGAACGACCACGACGCCGGGGCCGACTTGCTCAAGCAATTAAACTATAGGGATATGACTATGATAAAGACTTTCCTTCGCAAGTTCTGGGACCGCTGCCACGCTGATTGGATGAAGGCTTACCGGCCATAATGCGTACAACACTTCTACTCTTGCTCGCCTTGCCTCTGTGCGCGGCCGTCACCAATCTCCGCGTGATCGGGCAATCCGCCACACAGATCTCCATCGGGTACACAGCGCCGGATTCCAACCCTTGCAAGATCGAGGCTAGCGAATCGGCCACTTACTCGCCTTTGGTGCATGATGTAGACGGGGCGCTCTTCTCAGGAGAGAACCTGGATACCCGCTCCGGGGCCTTTAACAACGCTAATGATCGTGTCTTCATCATCGGAACCCGCACGGTTACCTTGGCCAGTGATGGCCGAAATTACTCACGAGCGCTTCAGCAGTTGACGCCGCACTACATCCGCGTGAGTTGCGCAGCGGGCTTCACCGACCAAGCCACCATCACAGCGACTACGGCATATCCAACTACAGGACGCTCGGCGCGCGATCCCTGGATAACCGACTCAAACCACCTCCCATTATGGCCGGATTTCTCCTTGAGCGACCGTAGTGAAGTGGTCATTGAGCCGATGACAGGAGCGCGGATCAAACATTTCGGAATGCCCGCCGATGCGCTGCGAATCTTCAACAATACCGTCCTTTCAACTTGCACGAACGTCACGAGCGGATGGAGCATCGGGGGAAACTGTACGGGCGGAAGCGGAAATACTACCTTCACGTCATCATCCTGCACGACGGCTTGTGGATGGCTCGCGCTGTCCTATAATTTCACATCGGTTCCGAGCGAGGCTCTTGAATCCAACAACCCATCCATAAACTGGCTGAAAACGCACCTCACCGGAACATGCTCAGGAGTCAATACAGCCACGGCGGATTGCAAATCCCAAATATGCTGGTCGTGGGATCAGGCGACGTGTGCCGGGCCCATAATTGATATAGACATACCCACCAGTGCGGGCACCGTGTCCTTCTGTGACCACACTGGATCGGCTACCTGTACCATTGGCGATCTGATGGGAGCCGACTATCGCGGCATCTTCACGACGGCCTTAGGAACAGGCTGGATCTACAACTCCGCGAGTAGCACGACGGTCAACTTCACCGATTCGGGCGACTGTAACCGAATGCGAGTGGGCGAGATTTTCAGCGTGAGCGTAGCTGTCGCCACTTCCGATCTTACGGTGGCTACCTTGTCTTGTGGGTCTTCTCCACCGTCGATCACGGTAACCACCCCTATCGACCTCAGCGCTCATGGCGCGGCGGCAGGGTATGGATTTCTGTACCACAGCAGTTGGTGGCGTAACCCGCGATGGGGAGTCCTGATCCGCAAGAAATCCCTCACTGCGAATAACACGATCACGGTTGGAACCCCGCTGTTTGACATAGTCTTAGGCGGCGTTTCTTCCAATACCAGCGCAGGGTATAACGAGCCATGCAGCCAGTTCCTCGACTCTAATGGTTTCTACAAATGCCGGATGACGACCAAG
>Ga0134124_10000320_pt1 | contig 42036 bp, 39 predicted proteins | sample KB304_FD_96880 | JGI IMG/M metagenome (GOLD analysis project Ga0134124, IMG submission 96880) | Terrestrial soil microbial communities without Nitrogen fertilizer from Kellogg Biological Station, Michigan, USA - KB3-0-4 | ecosystem: Environmental > Terrestrial > Soil > Unclassified ...
GACGAGCCTGTCGACATCCCGCCGAAACCGTCGAAACCTAGGCGCTTGAACCTGCCCCCATTTCTGCAAGAGCATACGCGCATTCGCTAAGCCACACATAAGAAACAGGATCGAGAGATCGTCTCCGAACCACGATTGGAACAGCGAATGCCCTTGTTCTAGTCGACGTGGAACTCGCATGTGGCCTCGAAATACAACGCACGCAGAACAGGACGCTTAAACGTTGAAGGAAATCCCTTTTCATTATCGATATCCGCGAGGAGATTCCTCGAAGCACGCCGTCTTGTTCCTCTTCATTTTCCTGCTGCCAGCGGTTTGGCCATTCGCTCCTGTCTCGCGCGGGGCCCAGCCTGACCGTTCCTTCGCGAAAGTTACAGGCATTGTTTTCGTTGAGGACTCCGCAGGCGCCCGATCCGCTGTTGCCGGCGCAAAGGTAACGTTCAGCGGACCCGCAATCATCGAAACCAAGACCGACGAAGACGGCAACTTCAGCGTATCGTCCGTAGAGTCTGGAACCTACCAGGTTGAGGCGGTAGCTCCCGGTCTCGCCATCCGGCAAACCATACGTGTCGAAGCAACCGAAATCCGATTGCTTCTTCATCTCAAGCCAGCCGAAGTCACTTCGTCGGTCGTTGTGAAAGCCGACCAATCAGAAACCAAGGACCCCGCGCCCTCCGAGACCGTTACTTCGAACACATTGCGTGACGCTCCGAACACCAACGAGCGTTTCGAGAGTGCTTTGCCGCTTATACCGGGAGTTGTTCGTGGCCCTGACGGACGCGTGAATCTGAAAGGAAGCCGCAACACGCAAAGCGGAGCGCTCGTCAACAACGCGAACGTTACGGACCCCGTGACTGGCGTACAAGCAATCAACCTCCCCATCGACGTGGTCTCCTCGGTGCAGGTCATTTCCAATCCGTACGATCCGCAATACGGCAAGTTCACTGGCGCGGTCGCTACCATCACCACGAAAACGGGCGACTACGACAAGTTCCACGTTTCGCTCCAGAACTTTGTCCCTCGGCTACGCGACCGTGACGGCATCATCGCCGGAATCGGCGCAGCCACACCGCGATTCACATTCACTGGCCCGATCGTCAAAAACCGCGTCGCTATCACGCAGTCTTTCGAATATCGCTTTGTGCGCACGCCTGTGAACAGCCTGCCCCCGCTCGAACGAGATACGAAACTCGAAAGTTTCGACTCCTATACTCAGTTCGACTTCGTTCTCACGCCCAAGCAGACGGCCACGGTTTCGTTCGCCATCTACCCGCAGAGACTCGACTATCTTGGCCTTAACACCTTCACAACCCAGGCGTCCACGCCGGACTTTCATCAGCGGGGCTTCCAGGCCTACCTGCAGCACCGCTACCTAGTTGGCGCAGCGGGACTGCTCACCTTTCAGTTCAGTTACAAGCGATTCGACGCGGACATCACCCCACAAGGCGACGATCCCTATCGCTTGATGCTCGAAACGACGGAAGGTGGATTTTTCAATCGGCAGGCGCGGCGCAGTTCCCGTACAAGCTGGGAAGAAACCTATCGATTCGCGCCCTGGCAATTTGCAGGATTGCACCAGTTCACCGTAGGTCTGAGCTTCGAGCATTCCGAGTATCAGGGCCGCCAAGCCTTTCTCCCGGTGGAAATCGACGGCAAGTCAGACACGCCTGTCGAACGCATCTGGTTTTCCGAGCCAACTTCGTTCGCCATCGATCAAAACGAAACGGCCTGGTTTGTCGGAGACCAGTGGGCGGTTGCGCGGCGTTTCACGTTGAGCGCGGGCATGCGCTTTGACTATGACACCCTCACGCACTCGGCGCACGCAGCTCCACGCGTCGGATTTCTTCTTACGTTGACCAAGGACGCAAAGACCTTGCTGAAGGGTGGAGTCGGCCGCTTCTACGATCGCGTTCCTCTCCTGGCCGCCACATTTCCCGACTTCCCGGATCGAACCGTCACCCTCCTCGGGGAAAACGGCGCCGCTTCGACTTCCACATTCTACGAAAACAGATTCGCCGGCCCAATCCGAAATCCTCGCAGCGTTTCATGGAACCTGGAACTTGACCGCGAGGTTACGCGAAACCTGCTCCTGCGTTTCGCTTACGAACAGCGGCATACGACGGACGACTTCGTCGTTTCACCCGTCGCGAACCGGACCACAGGCGCGATCGAGCTTTCGAACGGCGGCAACAGTTCCTACCGGGAGTTCCAATGGACGGCCCGCTACAAGCTGCGCCAGAACGTCTTCAATGTTTCGTACGTCCGGTCGCGTGCATTCGGCGACTTGAACGATCTCAATCAGTTCTTCGGCAACCTCGCGCAGCCGGTCATTCAGGCAAATGGCCGCGGTCGTTTGTCGTTCGACGCCCCGAATCGCTTCCTCTTCTGGGCTACTCTCGCCGGCCCCCTGAAGCTGACCCTCGTGCCGGTCTATGAGCTGCACACAGGCTTTCCCTATTCCGTCGAAAACGAATTCCGCGAGTACGTTGGGCCGCGCAACGTCAATCGCTTCCCACGTTTCTCGTCGTTCGACCTTCAGGTTACGCGACCGGTCGCTTTGCCCTTCGGCGATCGCCACTTGCATGCGCGAGTCGGCGTTGGCGTTTTCAACCTCTTCAATCACTTCAACCCGCGGGACGTTCAGAACAACCTGGCGAGCGCGCGGTTCGATGGATTCTTCAATTCAGCCTGGCGGGAATACCGCGGGAAATTCGTACTGGAGTTCTGATCATGAAACATCACGTTTTGTTGGCAGTCGTTCTGTTTCTCCTTCCGGCCGCAGCGCTTTCCGCGGCCCAAGATACTTCGCTGCCCACCGCCAGCGAAGTTGTCGAGCGGATGGTTCAGCGCGATGCGCACCGCCAGATACTGACCCAGGGCTATGCGGGGATACGCCGTTACGTTCTTGAAAACGATGGCATGAATAAGCGCGCTGAAATGCTCGTGCGCGTGAACGGCGACTCCGATGGCACCAAGCATTTCGAGATTCTCTCCGAGCAAGGATGGAAGGCTGCCCAGAAGCACGTACTGCGCAAGATGCTGGAGTCCGAGTCACAGACGTCGGCTCCTGAAGCACGAGAGAAAACGCGCCTCTGTTCCGACAACTACGAATTTCACATGGTCGGCCTCGTTGTCGGCGACCGGCCTACCTACGCGATCGACGTTAAGCCAAAACGCAAGGACAAGCTCTTGTTCGAAGGGCGAATCTGGGTGGATACCGAGGACTATGCTCTGGTCCGCGCCGAAGGAAACCCTGCAAAGAATCCGTCCTTCTGGACCAAGCACATACATTTTGTCCACACCTATGAGAAGCAAGGTGGGTTCTGGTTCCCTCTCTCGACCGAAAGCGTCACCGACGCGCACATCTTCGGCCGAACCGATCTCACCATCGAGTATTTCGACTACAAGCCCAACGCCACGCAGTTTGCGGAAGGTATCGCCATTACCACCCAGGGGTTCCAACAGCAATGAAACGCTGCGACACCATTCTCATCGTCGCAGGGTTTGGCCTGCTCGCCTTCGTCGCCTCGCGAATCGGCTGGACCGCAGTCGTGCACCAGCTGATGACCGCGTCGCGCGCGATACCTGTTCTCGTCGCCGTCAGCTTCATGCGACTCGTGCTTCAGACCCACGCTTGGCGGATCGCACTCCAGCAAGAAGGCGTGAAGGCCACGTTCAGCGAGCTTCTCGGGATTCGGCTTGCTTCGCAATCGATGGGTTATCTGTCCGTGCTCGGTCCCGCCTTGTCCGAGCCCATGAAGATCAACCTGCTCAAAGGAAACTGGAACGCTTCGGCTACCGCGACTCTGGCGGACACCGGCATTTACTGGTTTACGTCGGCGGTTTTGGGACTTGCGGGTTGCGTCGCCGCGGCAATTCTGCTCGCCGGCTCGCAGAATGCGCGAACACTTGTCGGAGTTGCCCTCCTCTTCGCCCTGCTGCTTACCCTTCTCGTTCGCCAGAAGCCTCTGCTGCAAAGATTGGTTGCGGCTTTGGGCGAACGCGCCCCCGGTTGGCTGCGGAAAGGCGCGGCGCTCGAAGAAGAAATTCGCACCTTTCGCACACGCCATCCGCTCTCTGCGCGCTCGATGCTGTATCTCGATTTGCTCTGCCAGGCTCTTCTTGTCGCGGAAACGGCGGTCGTGTTGTCGTACGCGAGGCTTCCCATCCATCTTCCCATGCTCCTCGGAATCGAAACCGCCACCCGCGTCACCAAAATGGTCGCGGGATGGCTCCCGGCGCGGATTGGAGCCGACGAGGGCGGCACCGCCGCCGCGTTCGCCGCATTCGGACTTTCTCCAGCCGCCGGTGTGGTTCTCGCACTAACCCGGAGATTTCGTGACCTCCTGTGGTGTGTTCTTGGCCTCAGCTGGTTCGCCTGGCGTTCGCGGAAGCTGACCCGCGACCAAGGTCCTAACGGAGCCTTACTCCCATGCAAGCAATCCTGAGCATTCCGGAGTCACGAGGTGGGCGAGACGCCGAAGAATTGCTGTTCCGCGAGATCGGCGGCGTGCCCTTACTTATTCGCGCCATCGCGACCGCGAGCCGGGCCGGCGCCGACGAGGTGCTGCTGATCTTTCCGGGCTTCATCCCGTGCGAAATCGTGAAGCGGGTCCGCGAAAACAAGTTTCTCTCCGCAGCCACGCTCATCAAATGCCTTGCTGTTTCGAGCTTCGACCCCGCTTCTGCATCCGGATGGCAGCAGATTTCCGCCCGGCTCCAGGACGAATTTTTCTGGATCCCTTGGAACTGGGTGACCAACAAGCACGCCCTCTTGCGCTTGCCCGCACTCGCACAAAAACCCGAGTCGTGGAAAGAATCCGCGCGCCTGAAGCGGGCCGCGGTGTTGAGTTCTGGCGAATTGGTTGCGCGCGCCGAGAATGCCGAGGGCGTCGCTGTACTTTCCGCGGATTCGATGAAGGCCGCCGAACGCTGGCTCGTCGCGAATTCCGGAAAGCCGCTCGACGGGATCTACACGACTTTCAATCGCAAGCTTTGCAGGCCCGTCGTAAGAGCTCTCACGCACGCCGCAGTTTCACCGAACGCGGTAACCCTCGCGGGCCTGCTCGTGGCCTGCCTTTCCGCCTATTACTTCTCGCGCGGTTCCTATCTCCTCTCCGTAATCGGTGCGCTTCTTTTTTTCCTCTCCGGACTTTGCGACGAAATCGACGGAATGCTTGCCCGGATCAAGTTTTCCGATTCCGCATTCGGCACCTGGTTTGAGGGCTCGGTCGACAATTTGAGCTACCTCCTGCTTTTCGGAGGGATTGCACTAGGGCTCTCCCGTCATCGAGGGCCTAGGGAACTTTGGATCGGCGGAATCGTTCTCGGTGGAGCGATCCTTTCCGTTGTCGTGATTTCCTGGCTGCGCAAACGCTCAACGCAGCCGCAGCGGCCGAATGAGTACCTCGGCAAGTTGTACCGCTTGCTCGACGAAGATCGCGGGAACTGGATTTCACGGATCTCCAGGAACATCGAGTTCCTTCTGAAGAAGGGCGTCTTCATTCACTACGTTGTGCTCTTCTCCCTTTTGGGTCTACTGCCGGTGATGATGCGCATTGCTGCGATTGCCGCCAACCTCACTTGGATCGTCGCTCTCTACTTCAAAAGAAAATTCTTCCGCGGGCCCCGCCCGGGCGCAGAAGCTGTTGCATTTCGAAAAACCGCAAAGGTGAACCTATGAAAGCTCTGATCCTGGCCGCTGGACGTGGTACGCGAATCCGTTCGGTTCACGGCGAACATCCCAAATGCTTGATCTCCTCAGACGGCGAAGCCATTCTCGACCATCAGATCCATGCGCTGTTCGCTGCTGACATCCGCGAGATCGGAATTGTCGTGGGATATGAGAGTGAACAAATCATCAAGCACGTCGAGACGCGCTATCGGGGCCATCTCCATCGCTTCTGCTTCATCCACAATCCAAGGTTCGAGAGTACCAACAACATCTACTCTCTTTGGGTTGCGCGAGACTGGTTACGTGGCGAAGCGTTTATGTGTCTGAACTCGGATGTCCTGTGCGAGCCCGATATCCTGATCGCCGCCGCCAGAACTACTGCGCCTATCTCCATGGTCGTCGATCCCCAGTGGCGCGACGAAACGATGAAGGTCATCATTCGCGATGGCCGCGTAGCTAAGATGAGCAAGAAAATCCCCCGCTCAGAGTTCAGCGGTACCTACATCGGCATCACGACCTTTTCCATCGGAATCCAAAGGGATTTCTTCCGCTCCCTCCACAAGCTTGTCGCTGGCGGCCACATTACCGAATTCTTCAATGTAGCTGTACAGGAACTAGCCGACACGGGAGTGAAGGTGGGGTTCACGAGCACGGCCGGTTTGTCCTGGGCCGAAATCGATGATCCAGCGGACCTAGCGTTTGCGCGCGAGCATGTCTTTCCCAAACTCGCCTACGCCGCGGCCGCCTAATTTCCGGAAACGTTCTTGAGCTGGGCTATCGACGATTCTGTTGCTCGTTCAAGTTGGAGCATTTAGATTTCATGCGGAACGTTCGTAGCCCTGAGAGTGGAAGGAAGCGACCTAGTGAAGGAAGTAAGGCGAAAACCAATGAATGTTCAGCAGGCTACAATCGCCACTTCTGCATTCGCAATTGGATTACATTGAAGCACGCGACAAGATGATCGAAGCCATGGGGCAGACACCCGAGTGACGGCTGTATTTCAGGGTGCCGAGGGAGTCCGCAGATTCACGATTGAGGCGAAACTGGCCGGATCGAGACTCGCGCCTCCCACAAGAAATCCATCGACTTCGGGCTCCGCCAGAAGTTCTTCCGCATTGACCGGTTTGACGCTTCCGCCGTACAGAATGCGGACATTCCTCGACGCTTCCTCCCCAAACTTCACCCTCACCTGATTGCGGATGAACCGGTGCGCCTCGCCCGCCATCGCCGGCGCGGCCGCGTCGCCCAAACCAATCGCCCAGAAAGGTTCGTAGGCGATTGCGATCTTGGCAAACTGGCCGGGCGCAAGCATGCCCATGCAGCCGCTAAACTGTTCCGCGATCACCTCTCTCGCGTTCTTCCTTTCGAATTCTCCTATGCAAACGATCGGCGTGAGACCGGCGTCCAGTGCAGCCACCATCTTTTTCGACGCGCTTTCGTTTGTTTCGCCAAAATATTTCCGCCGCTCGCTGTGGCCCACAATCACATGCGAACACCCCGACGCCCGGATCATCGCGCCGGAGATCTCACCGGTGTAGGCTCCTTCTTTCGCCCAGTGCAAGTTCTGAGCACCGATCCGTATCCCGCTTCCGCGTGTCGCGCCTACCGCCGTTTCGAGACCTAGAAACGTCGGACAGACCACGACGTCGCAGCGTGACTGTGAACCGATCAATGCACGGAAAGCTTCGAAGAAGGACGCGGTCGCGGCTGCGTCCTTATGCATCTTCCAATTCCCAACAAACAGCGGAGAGAGGATGTCCATCACACACTCACAACGGGGCAGACGGAATCTCGGACGAGTGCATAAGCGAGATCCCGCATGCGCCCGAGCGCACCCGAACGCGCACTCCTTCCAACCACGAGAACGTCCGCGTGTGATGCAGCAGCCGCATGCAGTAACGTCTCTTTGACCGCTCCCGCCACGATGTTCGCCTTGCCCTCGAAGCCTGCCGCGGTCGCCAGCCAGGAAAGTCGCAGCCGCGCAGCCGCTTGTTCCCCGGACGTCAGGTCCGCTGCCACCGAGACACCCACTGCCGGAATCACGTGCACCAGGGACAGAGTTGCCCCAACTTCCGCGGCGACGCTCTTCGCTGAGCGAAGAACTCTTAGTGAATCCGAAGACAAGTCGACGGCACACAACCACGTTCGGTGCTCAAGCGACCGGGGAGCCACGGTCTCTGCATGCTGCGTCGTGAGCACAGGGCACTCCGCGTCATCCAGAACCTTCGCAACGGTGGAACCGAGCAGCATCCGTCGAAACCTGCCGGCATGTGTAGGCATCACGATCAAATCGAATTCGCTTTTCTTCGCCGTCTCCGCAATCACACTTGCCGCGTCGCCTGCCAAAAGAATTCTTGCAGACTTTGCCTGGGGAAATTCCGCGACAAGAAACTGCTCCAGCTTCTCTCTGGCGACGTTCCAGTGCTCCTCGGCTATTTCGTTGCCGGGTCTCGCATAGAGCTCAAATCCACTATGACTTGCGAGATCACACACGTGAACCAGACTGACCGTCGCGCCGCAGAGCGCAGCGGCTCGCTGAACGTATGCGGCCATGGCCGTGCACGAAGGCGAAAAATCAACCGGAAAAAGGATCTTGCGAATCATTTCGCCGCGTCCGCCATTTCTCGGGCCGTCACAGTTGCAGTTGCAGGGAGTCGAGTTCCTTCCGACAAGCGCTGCTGAACAGGCGCAGCGGATCGTCGCCGCTCACGGCGCGGGACTCGATCTGCTCCGGCGTCAGATTTGGTTTCGGATAGGTGGACACAATGATCCTTATCACCTCCTCGGCTGTTTCCAGAACCGGCGCGGACGAACTCAGGCGGATGCGGCTCAGCAACGCATAGAGTGGGATCAATTTCTGAGGGTCGCTGTTGTTCTGCACCATGGCATCGACGAGGAGTCGCGCACTTTCCGCGATGAAATCCGAATAAAGCGACTCACGGCGTACGATCGTCTTCGCTAGCAGGTCGCGGATATCCTGGTGCCGTTGTGTGATCCAGGTGCCGGCGACCGACCCCAGCGCGCCCACGAGCGACCCGAATACTGCCGCGGAGGCGGCGATCATACCGGAGTTCATCGACGATTCTCAGGACCCGGCCCGCCAACCCGTTTCCGCTTCGCTTTCCTCACGTCGCCGCGGACGCTGCGTCAAGGTGCGCGTCGACCGAAATCGCTGCGCGAAAGAGTTTTGAAACGGGACACCCGATTTCCGCGGCTTTGACCGCGGCGTCGAACGCTTGCCGCGTCGCACCCGGCACTTGAGCCGACAGATCAAGATGACTTTTCGTGACAGCGTGATGCTCCCCCACCCTTTCGAGTGTGATTGTCGCTGTCACGTCGAGTCTTCGCGCAGTAAAGTTCGCCATCCCCAGCTGCGCGGAAAGTGCCATCGCGAAACATCCTGCGTGCGCAGCGGCCAGCAATTCTTCCGGGTTGGTTCCGATGCCGTTCTCGAATCGCGTTCTGAAGGAAAATTGCGTTTCCTTCAGAACGGCGCTCTCCGTAGACAGCGAGCCTTGCCCACTTTTAACGTCACCACGCCATACCGCGGTTGCTTTGCGCTCCATGCTCTCGCCCCTTTTTCTGAAGACCTTCGAAAAGCATTCGGATGACCAACATGGACGAACCGCCACATCGCCTAAGCCGTATCCTGACCGAGACTTACGCCACCTGCCGTCCCGAGGTGGCGCGTGTAACCGCCGGGCAACCCGAACTCTCGACGGATGCGTCAACGTTTTGACAGTTTCCGTGCTCTTGCCCAAGCAAGTCTGGCGCATGGCTTCCAAGCGGAATTAGTCGCCGACTTGCTGACGCCGGGGAAGCAATTTCGCAGCTCATTTCGAATACGGTTCACACGTTCCCGATATACGCGCAATTCTCGGCTCCGTATCCTGAACCTGAGCGTCGAAATGTCCCGTGCGGCATCAGAGTAATTGGAGGAGCCCCATGAGAAGTCCGAAGTTCTCAGTTGTCTCTAGGCAAGCGATAGGAGCAAGTAAGTGAACCCAGTAAGAGTAGTGGTTGTTGGTGGAGGCTTCGCCGCCGTACAGTTCGCAAAGACTCTTCGCAGCAAGCTCCCCGCGTCGGAGTGCGAGATTCTTCTCTTCAGCCGGGAAAACCACATGGTATTTCATCCGCTCCTCGCGGACGTAGCCGGAGCTTCGATCAATGCGGATGCCGCCGCCGCCCCTTTACGTCAAATGCTCCCCGGTATCGAGTGCCGGACCGAGCGTGTGCAAAGGATAGATCTTTCGTTTTCAGAAATTGAGTTCGACGATGACAACGGCGCGTTGACGCGCTTGCACTACGACCATGTTGTCGTCGCCTGTGGCGCGGAAAGCAATCTCGGCATCATCCCCGGAATGAGCGACCACGCCTTCGCCTTCAAGGTCATGCGCGACGCTATCGAGCTTCGCCAGCAGATCGTCCGCCAAATGGAATCCGCCGAAGCCGCCACTGATCCCAATCTCCGCCGATGGCACCTCAGCTTCATCATCGTGGGTGCCGGCTTCAGCGGCGTGGAAGTCGCCGGCGAAGTCAATGAACTTGTCCGAAGCAGCACCCGCTTTTATCAGAATTTCCGCAAGGAAGATGTGGTTGTCAGCCTGGTTCATTCACAGGACCAGATCCTGCCCGAAGTAGCACCCAAGCTCCGCGAATTCGCCCGAAAAAAGATGGAAAAAGCCGGAATCACCATGCTGCTGAATACGCGCGCGGTTGCTGCAACGCATGAGGGTGTCGAGCTCAACGATGGACGCATGCTGACTGGCGCCACAGTCGTCTGCACCATCGGCACGGCGATCTCTCCCATTGTGCAAGCTCTCGATGTCCCAAAAGAGCGCGGGCGAATTCGCACCACTCCCGAAATGCGCATCGAAGGACAACCCAACGCTTGGGCCATCGGCGACTGCGCGTACGTCATCAACGCCTTCGACAACAAACCCGCAGCACCCACAGGTCAATTTGCGGAGCGCCAGGGCCGCCAAGCTGCGCTCAATGTCGTTCGGATTTTGAAAGCCGAGCCCACGCAACCCTTCCACTTCAAAGCGCTTGGTCAGCTCTGCTCCATCGGCGGCTATCAGGCTGTCGCGGAAATGCTCGGCGTGCACATTTCCGGCTTCGTCGCGTGGTTACTCTGGCGCGGCGTTTACCTCTTCAAACTTCCCGCGTGGTCTCGCCGGATCAAGGTCGGCCTTGACTGGTCGTGGGACGTCCTCTTCCCCCGCGATCTCAGCTTCCTGAACACGGACACAACACAACAAACCACTCACGCGTATTACCGGCCCGGCGATTTCATTCACCGCCAAGGCGAACCTGCGCGTGTCTTCAGCATCATTGAAGAGGGCCAGGTAGAGGTTCTGCAAAAAGATTCACAAACTTCGGACACAAAACTTGTCGCCGTCTTGGACAAAGGTGACTTCTTCGGCGAAGGCGCACTCTTAGGAAACCGCCCCCACGAAACGAGCATCCGCGCTCGTTCCGCTGTCCGTCTCCGTCAAATCGGCAGCGCCCTCTTCTCAGAACTTGCGGGTTCCTTCGCGCCGCTTCGCGACCTTCTCGCAAAAGCCGTCACTCGCCGCTCCGGCGATTTTTGGCGTCGTTTACCGATCAGCAAGTCCATCCTGGAAGGGGAATCGCTCGCGTCCCTCGTCGATCCGCTTCCCGCCGAACTCCTCAGTAAAGAAACCAGGTACGCTGACGCGATAAAGGCTCTCAATGAAAGTGCCACCGGTCATCTTTTGGTCGTTGACGAAAAGCAGCGCCTGTGGGGGACTCTGGATCGTAACGATCTGTATCAAATTATCGCCCGCATCGCGCTCACTCGGGCAGATGGGCGCGAAGACGTCAGCGAGCGCAGGCTAGCTGACCTTCTGCCCGCGAATCCGATCTATGTCGCTCTCGAGGATTCCCTTGTCGTTGCATCCGCCACCATGCTCGATCGCGGCATCTCCTGGTTGCCCGTCGTCAAAAGCAAAGACGATCCTTGCCCCGTGGGCCGCCTCCGAGGCGATAGGATCACCCGCCGCCTGATGGAAAAATTGGCACTCGTGGAGGCGCAAAAAGCCCAGCTGGCCAGCTGATCCGCTAGCCGAATCAATATTCCCATGATCGAACTTGCTCCCTCCATTCTCTCTGCTGACTTCGCACGGCTCGGCGACGATGCGCAAGCCGCCGTCGAGGGCGGAGCCACTGTTCTCCACGTCGACATCATGGACGGCCATTTCGTTCCTAACCTTACGATCGGCCCGCCCGTAGTCGCCTCTCTTCGCAAGGTCACCCGGGTCCCGGTCGATTGTCACCTGATGATCGAACGACCCGACGAATTCATCCCCGCATTCGCGGAAGCCGGCGCCAATTGGATTTCTGTGCATCAAGAAGCTTGTGTTCATCTCGATCGGACGCTCCGTCTAATCGCCTCCCATGGATGCAAACCGGGCGTAGTAATAAACCCCGCCACCCCAGTCCACACCCTCGATGAGGTTCTTCCTCTGGTTCATCATGTTCTGGTAATGAGCGAGAATCCCGGTTTTGGCGGTCAATCCTTCATCCCTTCGTCCCTAAAAAAGATTGAGCTCCTCTCACAAATCCGCCAATCTCGCGGGCTCAATTTTCGCGTTGAAGTAGACGGCGGCGTCCATCACGACACGGTCGCGAACATCGTGTGCGCTGGCGCCGAGATCCTCGTGGCGGGCAGCGCCATCTTTGAGCACGGCAGCCCTCGCGAAAGCGCCACCCGGCTACTCGAAGCCGCCCGCGCCGCTGTAAACGAACCCGTGTAAAGATCTCTCGTCTCAGCCAATGTGAAGCGTCAGTGATTCCATCAACGCCTTCATCCCGTTCCACGTAATCTGCACCCCGATACAAACCAGGAGAAATGACGACAGTTGTACGATTACCGTCATTGCCGTCGCTCCCAAGAATCGCGCCAACCGGTCAGCAAATCCGTAGCACAAGAAAATACTAAGCGCGATCAACGCGCAACCCACCAGTGCCGCTACGATAGTCAAGGGATGCAGCGCGTGACTGTGGGCTGCGTTCGCTCCTAGCGTAACCGCCACGGAAATGGATCCCGGTCCCACGGTTAAGGGCATTGTCAAAGGATAGAACGCATGACGGAAAGTGTCCTGCGGCTGCACCGTTCTGTGTACGTCGTGTTTTTCACCGTCCTTTTGCCTCAGCAACGTCCATCCCCGTCGCGACGACGATCAACCCTCTACCGACCTTCACCACCGGCAACGAAATCCCGAAGAACGCCAGAATGTAAGTTCCAACAAAATACGATCCCACCAGCTGGGCGAAACTGTTCATGGCAATTCGCCATGACAATGCTTTTCGCGCCTCCGGCGCGTACTCCCCGGTTAGCGCCAGGAAGAAGGGGCTGCCCCCAAGCGGATCCACGATGGGAAAGAGCGCGCTCAGAACCAGGAGTAAGCTTTTTGCCGCTTCGAGCATGGCTCCGGTCGCTACCCCCCTAATATTTCTTCGTGCCGGGCCTCAAGTTTTGTTAGGAAGCGCGACTTCTCTCTCCGGCCACACTAGGGTCAGGACCACCGTCACCGCGATCCCGATGGACACTTCAGCGAATCGAAAACTAGGGCCGCGACTGCAGTAGGCGAGCAATGTAACAAGACCGGCCACCCGCCCAGCCGGAAGAAGATGGAGCTGTAGGCGTCGCCGTCTTCACTTCGTAGCCCGGGAAAGGACCTTTGCGTTCCGCGATGCCAGGAAGAGCTCGGTCTGAACATGCTCGGGCTTGATGCCGCGAACGGAATCACGATGCATGCGGATCACTTCCAGCATGGAATCGCTTCCGGCCCGGTCAGTTTTATGAAGGGCTTCGACGCCTTCGCCGGCGTCATCAAGCGCTCGCCAATTTCGACCGCCTCCGTCCGTGTCTCTATAAATCAACTCCTTTATTTTTATAAAGATCCCAGGTGCGGGTGGCCTCCTTCGTCACGTTCAGGCTTTGGCGTACCGATCGCTGTTCGGCCTCGATCCCCTGAGCCCGAAGAACAATATATAAAGGTAGCAGAGCACCGGTAGAAGGAATGCGTGATGAATCCCCACATGGTCGGCGATTGTGCCCTGAACCACCGGCAGAATTGCCCCACCCACAATGGCCATTGTCAGGATGCCGGATCCACTTCCAGTTAGAGGACCTAGTTCTGCCAGCCCCAAGCTGAAGATCGTGGGGAACATAATCGAATTGAACAACCCGACCGCGAGGATGCTCCACATTGCCGTGTGGCCGCCCAGCACCATAGAAACACTCACCAGCGTTGCGGCACAGATCGCGCATAAACCCAGCAGATTTCCAGGCTTAATCCGCCGGAGAAGTCCCGCGCCCAGAAAGCGCCCGATCATGGCGCCACCCCAATAGAACGAAACAAAACCGGCCGCGGTCTTTGCCGAGAAGCCCGCGATCTCCGGCAGGCCGAAAAAGTTCACGAGAAAGCTTCCGATAGAAACTTCCGCACCCACATACGCGAAAATCCCAACTGCGCCCAAGATAAGGTTGGGGTGCTTCCAGATAGAGTCGTCCACGCCCGAGCGATGCTCTGCGTGTTCAATCTTCGGCAGCTTAAAGGTCCCGATCACTACCGCCAGCAGCACCAGCGCAACGCAAATAACCGTGTATGGAATCTTCACCGAAGCCGCTTCCTGCACGCGATACGCATGCAGCGCATGGGGCGACAGTTGGTGCAGCTCTTCTATCGCCATTGGCGCCGTGGCCAGGATCAGCAGCCCGCCGAGTTTCGGGGCGATGGTAGTACCCAACGAATTGAACGCTTGCGTCAGATCGAGCCGGCTCGAGGCCGTTTCCGGTTTGCCCAAAACGACCACATAGGGATTGGCGGATACCTGGAGGCCCGTAATCCCTGCAGCGAGAACCACCAGCGCTGTTAAGAACAGCGGATACGAAGCTGCGGATGCTGCGGGCAAAAACAGGAACGCTCCAAGGGCCATGGTTAGCAAACCGACTACCATGGTCCTCTGATAACCGATCCTGTTCACGACCTTCGACCATGGCACCGAAAATAAGAAGAAGGCGGAAAAAAACGCAAACTGCACCAGCATCACTCGCGCGTAACTCAGATCAAAGATGGACTTCAAATGGGGCACCAGAATGTCATTCAAGCAGGTCAAAAACCCCCACATGAAGAACAGCGTGGTAACGATAGCCAGAGGACGTGAGTAATCTGGGTTAGTGGAAGCAACTGCAATCGTTTCCGCGGGACTGTGGCTAGCAATTTCTCGAGTTGCCATGTTCACCTCAAATTCGACAGGTTTTCATTGCCGCAGATTGAATCGCGACTAGTGCTCCCAACTCGTTTTTGTCGCAAGCCGCTGGCTACCACCACGTTTCCGCCTGTACTCCGTAAGTGAGCCCGCTGGTTCTGTCCTCGAATGGGATTCCCCCCACCAAGCCCCGGTAGCCGTTGGACCAGTTTGCGTACGTCATAAACAAACGCAGCACTGGGCGGCTGAAGAATTGGCGGCCTGCGCCGATTTGCGGTGCGATCGTAAACTTTCGTAGCCACCCGCTGAATTGAGTGTTCCCGTTTTGTGTCGTGGCAAAACCTTCGGTGTGGTCAAACCCGCCCTCAAACGCTAGGGAAATATATTTGGTAAAGAAAACTTCCGGCCTCACACCGAACGACGCCCAGTCGTTGAAGCCGTGGCCCGGCAGGCCGTCGCGTTTTCGTTGGAAAATAAAAATCGGCATGATGGCAAATCGGTCGTTGGGCTGGACGAGCAGGTGCTCCGCGATCAGCAATCTCTCCGAACTCTTCAGGAACGGGTCTGGGTTTTCAATCGACGTGCTGAAATTGCTCGCTACGCCCTTCCCGTACTGAATGGAAAAGGCATGGTAGCCGCCGTGCCATTCCAGGCGCTGGTGGCGCAACCCGAAAGCGTAGCCGTTCGCGGTCGGAATTACCGTGCCGCTCGGGGTGGTACCGCCCTTGGCGTTCGCAAAATCAAACCAAACCGCGTAAAGCCCAAAAGGCCCTTTGAGATCATAGAGTCGGACATCGATATTGTTCTTTGCGTAGTTTCCATTCTGCGTAACGATGTCGGGCCTCGCTCCTGCGAGATACGCAACGGACATCTTGCCGATGCGAAGGTTCCAATCCTCGACACCGGCGCCGTAGCCGCTCATGTCCAGGGGATAGAAGTCGTTAATCTCGATATGCTGGCGTCGGTAGTAGCGTTCACCAGCCCAGAATTTCGCGTCTGGTTGACTCTCCAGGATGTGGCCGCCGCGCACAAAGGCTTCCCGCAAACGAAATTGGTCATTTCCCGTGTTCCCCGGAAAATTTGCGTAGCTCGCGTAGTTTCCAGTGTTCGCCTCGATCATCACTTCCGTCTTCAACCACGCTTTGTTGTTGCTGTGATCAGAGTTTAGCCAGTTGTTGACGAAAATAAACTCCCCGTATGTTTCTGCTTCGTTGCCCAGGCGGTATTTCGCGTCCGCTCCAGGAGCTTGAAAGGCGACTTGCGCGCCGCCCTTGCTGTTGAGGCCATAACCCGACCGGAAATAGCCGTGGAACTCAAAGCTCTGCACCTGCTCGTTCAGCTTCTCTATCTTTTGATCTGCCTCTCGGAGGAGGTCATAGGTCGGCTCCGAGGGAAGCTGCCCCTGAAACCTTGCCCCGACCTCATCGGACTCTCCGAGCACCGCTTTTTGCGCTGCTTGCTGGGCAGCCAGCTCTACAGAGGAGACGGTGCCCTCCTTGCTTTTCTCGGCGGCCTCTTTCTGTTTTTGGATTTGCTGTTCCAGAGCTGCGATGCGTTGCTCGAGGTCGTGAGTGGTAGCGTCGTACTGCTGCTTTAGTTGCTCCAATTGCTTCTGCAGATCATCAGGTCGCTGGGGCGCAGCTTGCTGCGCCGTAGACGATAGAGCCAGGGCACCGACCAGGGCGACGATCCAGAGCACTCGATTCAGATGGGAGACTCTGTACATATCCCTTCCATTGTTGCTCCGGCCATTCATCAGCGTGCCATCACACTTTCGCGGAACGCGCGTTCAAGACGAACTTCTCCATGGCATTGGCGAATCCTTCCTCCTCGTTTGAGCTGGTGACGTAGGTCGCCGAAGCCTGAACCTCCGGGCTTGCGTTGCCCATCGCGATGCTTACGCCGCTCTTCTGGAACATCAGAACGTCGTTGGGCATGTCTCCGAGAGTCGCGATTTCCGCGGCCGGAATGTTGAGCAGCCTCGAGATGGAGAGTACGACCTCGCCTTTATTGGCTTGCGGATGCGTCACATCCAGGTAGTAAGGTTGCGAGCGTGCCGCGGAAATGTGCGTGCCGCCGGATTGCTGCACATCTTTTTCGCATTTGGCTACGCGGTCGAGGTCGTCGCTCACGCCGACGATTTTGGCGACGCGGCCGAGAAGTCCGGCAAATGTTTTGACCACGGTGGGAGGAAATTTTACAGTCCACTGCTCGCGTGCGACGTGAACTGCACTCGGGTCGCGTACGAACCATTCCGTGTCCGTGTAGACCCAAACGTCCAAACCATGATTCTCAATGGCCTCCATCACTTTCTCCGGCACTCCCGCTGGTAGAAACTTCTGGTCCACCACCGTTTTGAGATCGGGCTTAATCAACACGCCGCCATTGAACGCCGCCAGCGGTTGCGTAAGTCTCAGCGGATCGATCAGCATGGCCATGCCGCGGGGAGGCCGTCCACTCGTGACGCTGAACTGGATTCCCGCTTCGTGCAGACTCAGGACCGCCTGGGCTGCGCGTTTTGTCAGCACCTTCTCCTGCGTAACCAGCGTTCCATCGACATCCGCTATTACCATCCTGATCGGCTGAGCCGCGCGTCCATTTTTCGATGCCATCTTTTGACCTCGTTCGTTGGTATTCGACTTAGCTGGCCGGGCTTGAGCCCGGCCTCTACAAATCCAATTCCTGCCGATTCGCTACTGCTCCTGGTAGTTCCACAACAAACCGCCGTCGACAAAGAACGTGGATCCCGTAATGTAGTCGGATTCCTCGGAAGCCAGGAAACCGGCCAAACCTGCAACATCTTCCGGTTTCCCGAGCCTCCCAAGCGGGATATTCTCAAGCAGCTCTTTGAGCTTCACCGGATCATTCAGGAGTTTTGTGTTGATCGGTGTTTCGATGGCCCCGGGCGCAATGGAGTTGATCGTGATCTTGCTCGGCGCAAGCTCGATCGCCAGGTTTCGCGTCAGCATCTTGATTCCGCCTTTGCTCGCGCAATAGGACGAAAAATGCGGGAACGGGAGTTCCTCGTGGACCGAACTGATATTGATGATTTTCCCCGGCCGATTCTCTTGCCGAAGGTGACGCACCACGGCCTGCGTTACAAAAAACATCCCTTTGAGGTTGACATTGAGAACGGCGTCGAAATCCGCTTCCGTCACATCCCAGAAATCCGCCCGCTTCTCCAGACCTGCGTTATTGATCATGATATCGACCTTGCCGAGGCTGGCGACAGCCTCCTTGATGAACTGTTGGCCATCAGAAATTTTGCCGATGTCCGCTTGAAAGGCCGCGGCGCGGCGCTTTGTCGCAGATGTGATTCGCTCCACCACTTCATCCGCGCCTTGCTTATTCTTGCGATAGCAGATCGCCACATCCGCGCCCTCGCACGCGAGGCGCTCCGCGATGGCGCGGCCAATACCCTGATCGCCGCCCGTTACGACGGCTACCTTCCCATTCAACCGATTTGACAACACTCCTCCTAACGGTCCTCTCCCTTGTGGGAAGGAACCCTCTCCGAACTTTCGTGTGCTGCTTATATCCTTAGGCGACCGTGACTTCAGGACTCAAATAGACGTCCTGAACCGTGTTCAGCAACTGAATCCCATCCTGTAGCGGCCGTTGAAATGCCTTGCGCCCTGAAATCAGCCCGGTGCCACCTGCCCGTTTGTTGATCACCGCCGTAACGACGGCTTCCTCAAAATCGTTCGCGCCGGAGGCTCCGCCGCTGTTGATCAGACCGGCCCGCCCCATGAAGCAATTGGCTACCTGGTAGCGGCAAAGATCGATGGGGTGATCGCTGGCAAGGTCCGTGTAAATGCGCTTGTCGAACTTGCCGTAACTGGAGTCGCCCATGTTAAGGGCTTGATAGCCGCCATTGTTCTCCGCAAGCTTTTGCTTGATGATGTCGGCCTCGATGGTCACGCCGAGGTGATTTGCCTGGCCGGTTAGATCCGCCGAGAGATGGTAGTCTTTGTCCTTATTGAATGCGCTGTTGCGCATGTAGCACCACAGAATCGTGCCCATGCCCAGCTCGTGCGCGTGCGCGAAGGCCCTGCTGACCTCGACAATTTGGCGGTCACTCTGCTCTGAGCCGAAGTAGATGGTCGCCCCTACAGCTGCCGCGCCCATGTCGTACGCTACCTTCACCGTCGAGAAAAAAACTTGGTCGAACTTGTTGGGGTAGGTCAGTAATTCGTTGTGATTTAGTTTCATGATAAAGGGGATTTTGTGCGCGTACTTGCGTGCGACCGCGCCGAGGACGCCACACGTTGAAGCCACAGCGTTGCATCCGCCTTCGATGGCCAGCTTTACGATGTTTTCCGCGTCGAAGTAATCAGGGTTTTTTGCGAAGCTTGCCCCCGCGGAGTGCTCAATACCCTGGTCGACTGGAAGTATCGAGAGATAGCCCGTCTTGCCGAGACGCCCGTGTTCATAGATCCGCTGCAGATTGGTCAGAACACGAATGTTCCGATCGGACCCGGTCCAAACGCGGTCGATAAAATCGGGGCCGGGAAGGTGGAGCCGCTCCTTGGGAATTTTGGGCGAATGAAATTCGAGTAAGGCTTGGGCTTTCGCACCCAAACGGGTTTCAACGGTAGTGCGCGCACTGGTAGCCATAATTTTTTCTCCTAGACTGCACCTTTCGCTTGTGGAACGAGCATGCTGGCCGCAGATGGATCAACGAGCCACAACACCTTGCCCAGCTTCGGCCGGACCAACTGTGCAGGAAGTTGCTCTGGTTCGTACGGTCCTTCGAGCACCGCCTTTAGCGCAGGCGCCTTTTCCTCGCCGTGCACCATGAAGATGACCCGCGCCGCATTGTTCAAGACCGGCGGCGTGAGGGTGATGCGATCAGTGTAGAGTTTGCCCACCCAGTTGCTGACGACCAGCCGGTGTTCTTCCTTCAATGCTTTTGTGCCGGGAAAAAGAGAAGCTGTGTGCCCCTCCGGGCCCATCCCTAGGAGCACGAGATCGAAACCAGGCAACTGGTCTGCAGCCAATCCGAAACTCGCGCGCAAATCGTCTTCGTATTGCACGGCAGCTTCCGCGGCATTTCGCTTCTCAGCCTTGATGCGATGCACCTGCTTCGGATCAATTGGGGCTTTGGCGAACATCGCTTCCTTGACCATGCGAAAGTTGCTCTCCGCGTGGTCGGGGGGTACGTGCCGTTCATCGCCAAAGAAAAAATGGATATTGCTCCACGGTACTTTTGCCTGCAGCAGCGGGTTGCCGGCAAGTAGTCCGTACAGAGCTTTCGGTGTGGAACCACCGGCAAGTGCGACGCTGAACGAGCCTTTCTCTCGGACGGCCCCTCGCGCCGCGTCCAAGAATTCCGCGGCAGCTGTTTGTGCGATGCTATTGGCATCGGCCAAGACTCTGATTTCTCGATTGGTTGTCATTGCCCTACTTAACCCCTGCGGTCGCCCGCGCCAAGGTTTCCGGGAGCTCGGTTGGGGCGGGCGGCGTGTGTTCTTCCCCGATCGTTCGCCATGTGCGCCCATCGCGAGCCAGCAATTCGTCGGCTTCTGAAGGCCCCCAGGTTCCCGCGGCGTAGTTGGGAAACCGGTCGGCGGGTGTTGACCTCCAAGCGTCGAGTACAGGCTGAATCACCTTCCAACCGGCCTCGACCATGTCCGCGCGCTGGAATAACGTGGCGTCCCCGATCATGCAGTCGTACAAAAGGCGCTCATATCCCGTGCTATGGGAACGGCCGAAGTCCCGCGCGTAATCAAACTCCATATTCACCAGCCCCAGCTGCATGACCGGGCCCGGGACCTTGGCGCCAAAGCGCAGGGAAATGCCCTCGTCGGGTTGAATGTGGATCACAAGACGATTGGTTTGCAGATCCGCGATCTTGGTCTTCCGAAACAGTACGAACGGTGAGCGCCGAAACTGAATGGCGATTTCTGTGGTGCGACGCGGCAAGCGCTTTCCGGTCCGCAAATAGAACGGCACGCCGGCCCAGCGCCAGTTGTCGATCTGCAGCTTCAAGGCGATATAGGTCTCGGTGTTGGATGTAGGAGAGACCTTGGGTTCGTTGCGATAACCTAGCAATCGCTCCCCTCCGGCAAGACTGTCGCCGTACTGTCCGCGAACCGCAGTGCTGACTACGTCCTCTGGATTGGGAAATTGAACGGCGTGCAGGATTTCGGCCTGCTTGTCTCGCACCGCGTCGGCATCGAATGAGATAGGTGGCTCCATGGCTGTCAGCGAAAGCAGTTGAAAGAGATGATTGGGAACCATGTCGCGCAAAGCGCCGGCGGTCTCATAGAAACCGCCCCGCTGTTCGACTCCGACCGTTTCGGCGGCTGTAATTTGCACGCTGTCGATGAAGTTGCGGTTCCATAAAGGCTCGGCGATGGCATTCGCGAACCGGAAGACCATGAGATTTTGCACGGTCTCCTTGCCCAGGTAGTGATCGATCCGATAGATCTGTTGTTCATTCAGAATTTTCTTGAGCTCGCGGTTTAGTTCCTTCGCGGAATCGAGATCTCTTCCGAACGGCTTCTCCACAATGACCCTGGCCCACTTGCCCTCGATCTCTTGCGTTAGCCCTGCCTGGCCCAATTGCTTGGCCACAGGGGCGAAGAACTTGGGAGACACGGCCAGGTAGAAGAAGCGGTTCCCTTGCGTGGAGTGAGTTTTTTCTACTGTTGCCATCTGCAGTTTTAGCTTTTCGTAAGCGGCGGAATCCTGGAAATCGCCCTGGACGTAGTAGATCCGCTCCAGGAACCAATCCCAGAGCTTGTTATCGACGGGCTCGGGAGCGAACTCTTTGATGTCCTTGCTGAGCTGCGCTCGGAAGGCTTCCGTTGTCAGGGAATCATAGGAGAAGCCAATCACCGCGAACTGGGGAGAGAGGAGTCGGCCTTGGGCCAAATTGCACAGCGCCGGAATCAGCTTGCGTTTTGTCAGATCGCCGCTGGCGCCGAAAATCACCATAACGCAGGGGCTTGGCTGTTGTCCTTGTTCGTGTAAAGTATCAGTCATATTCGTCCGATCCGTATTTGATTTGCCATCTGGTCGTTTTACTTGGCGGTCGCCGCCTTCTCCATGTGCCCGCCAAATTGAAACCGCATTGCGGACAGGAGCTTGTCTGCAAAATCGTCTTCTCCGCGAGAGACAAAGCGCTGAAAGAGTGATGCTGTTAGGACGGGCGCCGGTGCTGTGGATTCGATGGCTGCGAGGATGGTCCAGCGCCCCTCGCCCGAATCCGATACTCTCCCCGAGAATTTTTCGAGGGACGGCTGTTCTAACAAAGAAATGGCTGTCAAATCGAGGAGCCAACTGGCCACGACGCTGCCTCTCCGCCACACCTCGGTAACGTCGGCGAGAGGAAAGTCGTACCGATAGTTCTCCGGATTGCGGAGCGGCGTTGTCTCTGCATCGATTTCGCGCGTTCCGCTTCCAGCGTTGGCGTGCTTGAGGATGTTGAGGCCCTCCGCATAGGCGGCCATCAAAGCGTACTCGATGCCGTTGTGCACCATTTTCACGAAGTGCCCGGCGCCCGATGGGCCGCAATGCAGGTAACCCTCTTCCGCGGTTCCCGGGACTTTCTCCCGACCCGGTGTGCGCGAAATATCACCGCGCCCTGGCGCAAGAGATTTGAAAAGTGGATCGAGATGCGCGACGATTTGCTTTTCGCCGCCGATCATCTGGCAATAGCCACGTTCGAGACCCCAGACACCACCGCTCGTCCCCACATCGACGTAATGCAACGACTTCGTGCCGAGTTCTTTCGCGCGGCGGATGTCATCGATGTAGTACGAGTTGCCGCCGTCGATCACTATGTCGCCAGGTTCGAGCTTTCCGGCCAGTTCCTTCAGCGTGGCGTCCACCACGGCGGCTGGTACCATTAGCCATACGGCGCGCGGCCTCTGCAGCTTCTTCACCAGATCATCCAGTGAAGTGGCGGCAGTCGCGCCGTCGCGGGCGACTTGCTTTACAGACTCTGCACTGCGGTCGAAAGCCATACACTGGTGTCCGGCTCGTTGCAGCCGGCGCACCATGTTGGCTCCCATTCTTCCCAGCCCGACCATTCCGAGTTGCATGATATTTCTCCTGTATGCTTCTGCGCTTTCGAATAGCTTCGCGCTTTATGCGAGTGCCTGGCTAACTGCCGCTTGTAAGGTTGCGAGTCCTGCTTTCACATCTTTGCCGAGATGCACGCGGAGGGCGCGTCTGCCGCGTTCAGCGAGTACTGTGAAATCGCCGCGGGCCTGTGCAGCTTTGACGACACCGAAGGTGTACTTTTGGTCGGGAACGGGAAGATCGACGGCGTTGTCGCAGGTGATCTGCAGGAAGACGCCGGTATTGGGTCCGCCTTTGTAGGCTTGGCCGGTGGAGTGCAGAAAGCGCGGACCAAATCCAAGAACCGTCGCGACCTTCTTCTTGTCCCTCACGCTGTGGCGAATGGTCTGCAAGACAGCCTCGTTCTGGGGATTCATGGTGATGTAGCCGAGCAGTGCGAAATAGTCTCCCTGGCCAGCGCGCGCGAAGTGAGTTTTCAGGATCTCGGCAAGCGATTTTCCTTGCTTGAGGGCGTCTGCGTTTTTTGCGTCAGCGTAGAGCTTCACACCGTCGCTTTCGAAAAACGGCTCTTCGGCAGGCAACTTGCCGGTTGCTTCGTATTCGCTCGTGAGTTTTCGGGTTGCGACCTTACTTGCTTCCACGTCAGGTTGGTTGAAGGCGTTTATCCCGATGATCGAACCCGCTACGGCTGTGGCAATTTCCCAGCGGAAAAATTCTTCGCCGATGGCATAGGGATCTTGCACGGCGATGCGCACTACCGGGTGGCCTGCTTTCTCGAGAGCTGCGACGGCGACGTCTTGCGATTGGTCGGGTGCCGATTCGAGGCGGAGATAGGCGAATAGGCGATCCGTGCCGTAGTTGTCGGGCCTGGCCACGCTTTCACGGTCTACCGGGATGATTCCTTTCCCGCTCTTTCCTGTGGATTCGGCGAGGAGCTGCTCGAGCCAGGCTCCGAGGTCCGAAATACCTGGGGACGCAATGATGGTCAGTTTGTCGCGTCCGCTGTTCGCTGCAGTTCCGAGGATCGCGCCCAGGACTACGCCGGGATTCTCCGTTGCCGGTACGGTGGCGCCGCAGGCATGAACCATTTCCTCTGTGCGGTTCAGGAACTTCACGATGTCGATGCCCATGACCGCGGCCGGGACCATACCGAAGTTCGATAGTGCGGAATAACGCCCGCCGATGCTGGGTACTCCGGCGAAGATGTGCCTGAACTTATCGTTCTCGGCCACATGCTGCATCTTCGAACCCGGATCGGTAACCGCAACGAAGCGGTTCCCTGCTTCCTTTTCACCGACGACTTCCTTGACCCGTGTGAAGAAATATTGTTTGTAAATGTTCGGTTCGAGCGTGCCGCCGGATTTGCTGGAGACGATGAACAGCGTGCTCTTCAGATCAATCCTGGCTTCGATGGCTTTGATCTGCGCGGGATCGGTGGAGTCGAGGACATGCAGCTCGGGAAATCCTTCGATCTTTCCAAAGGTAAGCCGCAGGACTTCTGGGCAAAGGCTCGATCCTCCCATGCCGAGTAGAAGGGCGTGCTTGAATACGGCTTGCTTTACTTCGGCGGCAAGCGAAGTCAGAGCGGCGTTGTGCGCCACTTGGTCATCGGTGATGCCAAGCCAGCCGAGCCAATGATTCTCGTCGGATCCGGACCACAGCGAGGCGTCGGCTCGCCACAAACGCCGCACTTTGTCGTTCTTCGCCCAATCCGTGAGCGCGTTGTCTACGGCGGCCGACAGTTTCGTCGGGAGGGTGTAGGAAACCGAATTGATCTTCGCTGCGGATTCCTGGCCTTGCCGCGATCCCGTGGCTTTCAGGAGCTGCCCGAACGCGTCCACGAACTGACGCAGGCCCTCGTCTAAAAGCGTGCTTGTCACGGTTTTCATCGAGATGCCGGCACGCTCCACCGATTCCATGGTGTCCGCGGCGCTCTCCAGGTCTTCGGTCAGACTCATGCGAAGCCTGCCGTGCTCCCGGAATGCGTTGAAAGTCGCGGGAGGAATCGTGTTCACCGTCGAAGGGCCGATCAGCTCCTCTACATAGATGACATCCCGATAACCGGGGTTTTTTGTACTGGTGCTTGCCCACAGCAGCCGCTGGGGCTGCGCTCCCTTTTTGGCCAGGGCTGCCCAGGCCTCTCCCGAATACAATTCGGTGAAGCGGTGATAGGCGAGCTTCGCATTGGCAATTGCGACTTTCCCGAGCAGGCCGCTTAGGCGGGCCCGCTGGATCGGATCGGTCGCCGTTTTCAGCTGGTTCGTGATTTGGGCGTCGAGCTTGGAGTCAATGCGACTGACGAAGAAACTGGCGACGCTGGCGATGCGGCTCACGTCGGCGCCGCTAGCCGCACGCGCGGTCAAGCCTTCGATGTAAGCATTTGCTACCTGTTCGTAAACGTCGCGCGAAAAAAGGAGGGTGACGTTGACGTTGATGCCTTCGCTGATCAGTTGGCGGACGGCTTGGATGCCCTCGGGAGTGGCCGGAACCTTGACCATGAGATTCTCGCGCCCCACTGTTTTCCAGAGCCGCCGTGCTTCCTGCAGCGTCCCGGCCGTGTCATTCGCCAGCAACGGCGAGACCTCGAGGCTCACGTAGCCGTCGTGGCGTTTGCTTTCGTCATATACGGGACGCAGGATGTCTGCAGCGTCCTGAACGTCTTTGACGGCGATTTTTTCGTAGAGACCCTTGGCATCCAGGCCGGCCGATTCCTTGCTCTCAATCACCGACTCGTAATCGGTGCTGCCGACGATTGCCTTCTCGAAGATCGCTGGATTCGAAGTAACGCCACGTAAGCCGTCTTCCACAACCAGACGCTTTAGCTCTCCGCTGGTGATCAAGCTTCGGCGAATGTAATCCAGCCAGACGGACTGCCCAAAATCAGAGAGCCCTCTCAGCGGATTTGCTTCTTTGGGAATGCTCAATGCTGCCGTTGTCATTTTGCTGGCTACCTTTCTTTACTTACTAATCTCTGCGCCAAATTCCTCAGTCGGCGGCTGCTGGACTCTTCAAAGGTTCCACACCGCATTTCACTTCAATGGCTTCAATTTTGGCGAGGCGGCCAAGGTGCCGTTCCTCTTGCGACTGTTTGGCGCCCACAAATGCGCCAACGAGTTCATGCGCCAGCGCTTCACCAATCACGCGACCTCCTAGGACCAGCACATTCATGTGATCGTGCTCAACGCCCTGGTGCGCGGAGTACGTGTCGTGGCACAGACCGGCCCGAATACCTCGAAACTTGTTCGCGGCCACTGAGGCGCCGACACCGCTTCCGCAGATCAGTACGGCGCGCTCCACGCGCTCGCCGAGAATCGCCGTGGCAACGGCCTCCGCAAAATCCGGATAGTCGACCGGCGTTGTGTCACGCGTTCCAAGATCTTCAACGGTGTGTCCTATGCTGCCGAGATATTCGGCAACTCTTCCCTTAAGCGAAAATCCGGCATGGTCGGAAGCGACGGCGACGCGCATGGTCATTTCACCTGTGCGAGCTGCGCCTTGGCAGCTTCCAAGACGTGGCCGGTAGTGAATCCGAATTCCTTTTGCAGCACCTTCAGCGGCGCGGAGGCTCCGAATGTCCTCATTCCGACAATCGCTCCGTCAATTCCCGTATATCGGCACCATCCGAACGTGGATGCTTGCTCGACCGCTACGCGGGCCTTGACCGTCGGGGGCAAAACGCTGCGGCGGTATTCCTCACTTTGCCGTTCAAACAATTCCCACGAAGGCATGCTCACAACGCGAGCGCGTACTCCTTGCCTCGTCAGCTCCTCATACGCTTCTACACACAGGGAGACTTCGCTCCCAGTTGACATGAGGAGTACCTCCGGCTTGCCGTCCTGTGCATCCGCGAGAACATAGGCCCCTTTCGACAGGCCACTCGCCGCAGCGAAGCGCTTCCGGTCAAAGGTGGGCAGATTTTGTCGCGTCAGGATTAACGCTACCGGCTGCCGCGGCATGGCGAGAATCGTTCTCCACGCTTCCGCAACCTCATTTGCATCGCAGGGACGCAGCACCACCAGGTTCGGAATGGCGCGGAGTGAAATCAGATGTTCGATGGGCTGGTGCGTTGGGCCATCTTCGCCGACGCCGATGGAATCGTGCGTGAAAACGTGGATCACGGGAATTTCCATCAGCGCGCTGAGCCGGATCGCACCTCGCCCGTAGTCGCTGAAAATCAGGAACCCCGACCCGAAGGGTCGCAGCTTCGACAACGCGAGACCATTGAGAATCGCGCCCATCGAGTGTTCACGGATCCCAAAGTGCAGATTGCGGCCCGATCGACTGTCGGCTTGAAAATCACCCGCGCTCGGGAACGTCAGTCGCGTCTTGGTGGACGGAGTAAGGTCCGCGGAGCCACCGATCATCCAGGGAAGATTCGGCGCGATGGCATTGAGGACTTTGGCAGAGGCGTCGCGTCCGGACACTCCTTTGCTATCAGCTGGAAAAACGGGAATGTCCTTCGACCAGTTCACCGGCAGCTCGCGTTTTTGAATTTGATCGAGCTCCGTGCCAAGTTCGGGAAATTGTTTCCGGTACTCGGCGAACTGTTTCTCCCACTGTTCGCGCGCTTCGCGGCCCCTCCGTCCAATCCCGGACTCGAGGTGCTCGTATACCCCGCTGGGAACCAAGAACTTGGCGTCGGGCGGCCAGCCGTACGCCTGCTTCACCAGCTTAATCTCTTCTTCGCCGAGCGGCTCGCCGTGCGCCGCACTCGTGTCTTGACGATGCGGAGAACCATACCCGATATGACTATCGACGATTACGATCGATGGTCTGCCCGTCGTGCCCGCGGCATTCCGGAGCGCGTTCTCAATGCGATCTAGATCGTTGGCATCCCCGACACGAACGACGTTCCATCCATACGCCAGAAATCTCCCGGCGACGTCTTCGGTGAATGCGATATCGGTTTTGCCTTCGATCGTGATGTGATTGTTGTCATAGATCCAGCACAGATTATCGAGCTTCAGGTGCCCGGCAACCGAGGCTGCCTCGCTCGAGATTCCTTCCATCATGCAGCCATCGCCGCAGAGTGCGTAAATGCGATAGCCGAACAATTCAAAATCTGGCTTGTTGTAACGCGCGGCGAGCCACTTTTCGGCAATGGCCATGCCCACACTCGTGGCAACGCCCTGTCCCAGCGGGCCCGTCGTTGTTTCCACGCCCGAGGTCCAGCGGTACTCCGGGTGTCCAGCGCAGCGGCTCCCGAATTGCCGGAAAGACTTGAGGTCATCCAGCGTGACGGAGGGGCGGCCCAGAATTTCATATTCTGGATCGACGGCTTTCACTCTTGCGAGATGCAGAATTGTGTACAACAAAGTCGATGCATGCCCCGCGGAAAGCACGAAGCGATCGCGATTCATCCAAATGGGATCTTCCGGGTCGAACCTTAGAAGCCTTTGCCACAGACAGTAAACCGTGGGGGACATGCCCATCGGCGTGCCGGGGTGGCCGGAATTCGCCTGCTGGATCGCGTCGATGGCCAGTGTCCTCATCGTGTTCACGCATACCTGGTCGAGATCCAACACCGTCTGAGTCGTTGACATCACGCTGCTCACTTTCGAAAGCAACCGCTGAGTTTCTTTCGCCACATTTTCAAATCCGCTTCTTCTCGTTTCCGTATCACGCGCCCACTTTACGCTTATTTCGATCGCGCGTTCTTTCGAGTTTCTCTGTCTCGTTGTCAACTCCTGCGACAACTTTCGCCTGCACTTCGTCGATCCAATCGAAAGATTTCGTGACCATTCCTACCGGTTCTGCACGACCTCGACCTCCAGCGCTCGACGGAACATCCCACCAGTTTCGTGACCAGACGAACGCTGAAATTGGCGGGGCGTCATGCCCACAAAGTTCCCAAACACCGTTGTGAAGTGCGCCTGATTCTCGAAACCCACTCCAAGCGCGATCGCGACAATCTTCCTGTTGCCTTGACGCAGAAGCTCCTTCGAACGATTAATTCGCTCCTGCAAAACGAACTGATGCGGCGCCAAGCCGGTGCTGCGCTTAAACAACTTGGAGAAATGCGATTGGCTCATCTCCGCCAAACTGCACAGCGCGCTCACCGCCAGCGGCTGGTCTAAATGGTTTCGGATGTACTCGACAACGCGTGCCAGGCGTCGCGGGGGCATGCCGAACTCCTGCTCGCAAGGAAGGTATGACGCTTGGACAAAGGCATCGGCCAGTTCGCATGCAAAATCGAGCGTGACGCCCCCTGCTCGCATCACGAGAAGATTCACGCCATCGTCCTGAACTCCTTGGCGCGCCGAGTGCAAGTCATGGCACAAAGCCGCGCGTACGCCAGGATGCTTATTGGCCAACACGGAAGCTCCGATCGCCCTAGAGCAGATCAGCACACCGCGTTCGACGCGGCCCGTGTAGACGGCTGACGACAGTTGGTCCGTTATGCTCTGGTAGTCCTCGCCTCTGCAGACATTCGCCGGACAAACATCTTCGGCAGAGTGCCCCTGTCCGGCAAATCTGGCTTTCAAACGTTCCTTACATTCGAGTCCGATCCGGTCCGAACCAAGCCCTATCCGCACGATCACTCCTCAGGCAAATACGCCAGCCTGTAGAGCAACGCGTGTGCCAATTCGCAAGCGCTCATGGAAACGGCAAGTCATTGAAAGTGAAGGAGGATGAATGAAAAGCAGGGGACACGCTGTTCCAGCGCCCGATCGCGCGTGACGACCTCGACGTTTCCGTCAAAGCCTCGCCATGAGCCGCGGACAAACCGAACTCTTGGATCCGCTGCCAGAACGTCTTCTATCTACTGAAAACAGGATGGATGGCAGATTTTCCCGGCAAGCCTCACTGATGGACACCGAGATGCTTCATGAGCAAACAGGAAAGGGAGATCGCCAGTGAACCACTCATCGATATCTGCCCAATGCGGTGGGCAGGCCTGCGCCGGAGCAGCCGACAGTCGCCTCCACAGTGCCAGAGCGAGGAACAATCACCTTCGGCCGCACGCCCGCGTGGCGGCCAGTTACGCGTTCCGCCGATTTGTCCCCGCTCAACCGGAAGGCCACGAGTGGGAAGGGGTCCAGGGGATGTTCCTAGCCTCGCGTCCGAGATTCGTCGATGCCTTCCTGTCGGCCTACCTTCACTTGCGCGCCTTCGAAGACCGATCCGCGTTTACGACCTGGTTCACGCGCATCGTCTTGAATGCTGCTCTGATGATCCGGCGAAAACGAAAGCCCTTGTGGACCGACTCCCAGCGAGAATCCAGCACCACGGATGACACTCCTTGGACGGAAAGGATTCCGGCCGCGCAACCGGACCCGGAAATGATGTACGCCGAGGAAGAGACACTCCAGTTGATTGATGTTCTGCTCGGGAGAATGAGTCCCTTACTTCGTCAGGCATTTGCGATGACGTATTACCATGAAATGTCCAACGAAGAGGCCGGCGCCTTATTGGGCGTTACGACGGGAACCTTTAAGTCACGACTCTTTCGCGCCAGGCGACATCTCATGAAACAAGCCTCGCGTTTGCTCTTGGCCCCAATCCGCCGCGCAATGGACTCCCCATATCCTGCGAGGGAAAGCGCTTTTCAGGCCCTTGCCCCAAGATCCGCTGAGAGCTTGTCTCCAGAAATGGCGTTCTCATGACACAGCCGACACTGTTCCTCTTGCGCTTCAAGGAAGCCCAATGTCAGTGACTACGAAAGATTCGATCGATATGGAAAAGCCCGAATGGCTCACTCAGATGGAAAACGTTCTCGAGGTGCTCAACGAGGGAGTCATTGTCGCGAGCGACCAACATCGGATTCTATTTGCGAACTCGCGGTTTGTGGAAATGACCGGCTTTCCCCGGCATGAGTTGATCGGAGTCGACGCTTTCTCCTTCTATTCCTCACAGGAATGGTGTTTTCTGACACAACAGGTTGACATCGCGTTCAGTGCCGGCCACAACCGGCATTCCTTCGTTCTTCCCCAAAGAGGCGGCGGGCGTTTGCCCGTCATCATCAGTTCCCGAACGATTCGCAATTCTGCGGGTCGGTTTGGGATTGTGACCTTCACGGATATCTCGGAGCAAGTGCGAGCAGAGCAGGAACTTCGGTCCGCAAACATGGAGCTCAGGAAGCGCCAGATGGAAATCGAGGAAGACCTGCGGCTCGCCGCGCGGGTTCAGCGCAGTCTCACGCCGCGATCCTTGACCTGGAAGGGAATGAGCATCGACTCTTTCTATCACCCCGTGCACACAATTGGCGGCGACTTCGCCCTGGTGAACTCGGTGAACCACGAGGATCTCAGTTTGCTGGTGTGCGATGTTTCCGGTCACGGTATCGGTTCGGCGTTGGTCGCGAACCGAATCTACTCCGAAGCGGCAGCACACCTACGGAGCGGCATTCCATTCGTCGACATGTTCAGCGAGTTGAATCGCTTCCTCATCCAGGAAATCGACAGCTCGGGAATGTTTGTTACCGCCGCCGCTGCCAGGATCGATGCACAACAACGCACGATGTTCTTTGCCGGCGCTGGCCATCCCCCTGCGATGGTAGCCCGTCGTGGCCAGAGTCCGATTCTCCTCGAGTCACGCAGCATGATACTTGGCACGCTGCCGGAAGCCGTGGAGATCACCTCCACCGTCGAAGTCCAGCTCCAGCCGGATGACCGCGTCGTTCTGTATACCGACGGAATTACCGAAGTTTTCAATTCCAGGGGAGAGATGCTGGGCATCGAAGGTGTCCAGGAAATCGTCGGCCGTACATCGTCTCTACCTCCCGACCAAATGAAACAGGGGATTCTCGACGGTGTGGCTGCGTGGCGCGAGGGGCCGCCGACCGACGACGTTTCTCTCATGTTGGTGCACGTTCGTTGAAACAGATGAATTCAACACTAGGAGAATGTATGGCACCCAGACGCACCGCGGTTCTTGTTTCTGTCGCTTTGCTCTTTGCCGGGATTGAGACTTCCGTCGGGAACGCGCAAGAGTCCCCAGCGCCTGTGAAGGCCGTCCAGCTGCTCGGTCTCACGGGAGTCAAACAGAATGCAAAAGGCACACTGAAGGTTGAGAACGGAAATCTGCAGTTTGTCCACGGCAAAACAAACGCCGACATAACCGCTGCTTCCATTCAAGACATAGTTACCGGCGATGATACGCAAAGATCCGTCGGCGGCGCCGTCGGAGTGATGAGCATGGCCGCGCCGTACGGCGGTGGGCGCTTCCTCAGCCTATTCCGCAAGAAAATCGATACGCTTACCATTCAGTACCGCGATGTGGGCGGGGCCCTACACGGCGCAATCTTCACGATGCCCGTGGGAGCCGCGAGTGCCATCCAGACGGAGCTTGTGTCCGGAGGTGCCCATACCACAACTACAGGACAACCGACCACAGACGCCCTCTCCAGCAAGGAGCAAAACGCCGTACAGTTCCCGGAACACTTGTCCGGCAAGATTAACGCGTCGGCAATCCAAGTCAAGATGATCGAGTCGGACGAAATCAAACTCCCCGCCGAATTTCAGATTGCCCTCTATGAAAATCTCGTTCAGCAAATCGAGAAACAACGAACATTTCAGCATGTCTATCGCGACGGCGACCGCACCGCCGCGAGTGCCCCCGACCTGGTTGTTCTCCATAGTATGGTCCGGGGCTTTAAGGCCGGCAGCGAGAGGGCCCGCCAGGTGACAACCGTTGCCGGCGCCACCTCCATCACGGTTCATTGCCAGTTCTCCAGCCTGGATGCAAAGCCTCTCCTCGCCCGAGATGTAAACGGCAAGGTCCGGTTCTTTGGCGGGAATCTCAAGGCCACCTATGACTTCGCCAAAAAGGCCGCTCATGCCGCACATGAAAACTTTTCCTCGCCCGACAGAAAGTAATGACCAGGAGAACAAGTCCGGACACCGAGGGGGTCTCTTGCTGATGTTAGCCGTTTACAGCAACCCCAGATGTCTTTCCGTCGTCCGCGGAGCGGTCGAACGTTTGACCGAAACTCTAGGATTCCCTGCAATGCAGTGCAGGTCGATCACCCGCGCGGTCGATGAAGCTCTCACGAACATCGTGCGGCATTCCTACGGTAATCGGCTCGATCAGCCCATCGCCCTGTATTTTCGAAGTGCAAAACGCTGTCAGCACGGCGAAATCGAAACCGGCCTCGAAATACTTCTTTGTGACCGCGGTCGCGCAATCGATCTGAACACGTTACGCGGCCGTCCCCTCGAACAGATATGCCCCGACGGACTGGGATTGCACTTGATCCGCCAGGCTATGGACACCGTGGAGTTCACCCGCAAGGGGCTCACAAACCAGCTGCGTCTCGTGAAGTATTTCGTGCCGACCAGCACTGCTCCGCGAGGAAAAAGACACTGTGCAGATTTCAGCTAGGCGCCATGACAAGACCACGATCTTCGACGTTTCCGGAGACATCGATTTCGCCAACTCTCCGGAAGTGCGCCGGTCGGTGTTGCGTGAGATACGCGAGAGTCACACGGCACGCGTGATCGTGAATCTTCGCCAGGTGCGTTACATCGATAGCTCCGGTGTCGCTTCCTTGATCGAAGGGTTGAAAGCATCCCGCGACCTCGGTTCGCGCTTCATTTTGATCGGGCTGAGCACGTCTGCTAGAGAAGTTCTACGACTCTCGCGGTTAATCAAGGTCTTTGAAATCTACGACAACGAAGAACACGCATTGGCGACCTAATATGGAAATCGTATCCGAAATCGGCGTTAGCACTCTGAACGGCCTCAGCTATATCGGCTCGCTTGCGTCACTGGGAGCGCGCGCTGGCTATTACACGCTGGTCGCCCCGTTTCAAGGAAAACCGCTGCGCCTGCAGCGCGCAATATCCCAGGCCATGGACACCGGCGTCCGCGCGATGCCGATCCTTTCTCTGATTACTTTCTTCATCGGCCTGATCCTGGCGCTACAGGCGGCCTACGAACTTCGCAAATTCGGCGCGATAAGCGCCGTGGCCACGGCAGTCGCCGTCACCATGTCCCGGGAACTCGGTCCCTTGATCACCGCTATCGTTGTGATCGGGCGTTCTGGTTCTGCATTCGCTGCCGAACTTGGAACCATGAAGGTGAGTGAAGAGATTGACGCCCTGGAAACAATGGCGATCAGCCCCATCCGTTTTCTGGTCGCACCAAAGTTCCTGGCCATGATGGTCATGTTGCCCTGCCTTACCATCTGGGCCAACGTGATGGGCATCCTTGGGGGATCACTGTTCGGCGTTGCTCAAGCCGATTTCACGTTTGCGGGCTACGTCCGGGCTTCGGTCGAGTCGCTGTTTCTGCGGGATATCACAACCGGCCTGGTAAAGAGCGTCATGTTCGGCATCACCATCACCGCCGTGGGCTGCCTGGAAGGGTTGTCGACCGGTGGAGGGGCGGAGCAGGTTGGCCGATCCACCACTCGGGCCGTGGTCATGTCCATCTTTCTGATTGTTGTAGTGGACTTGTTTTTTACGGCTCTGTTCTTTTTCGCAGGCAATCGATGACCACAGACCAACTTCTTCCGGGCGGTCAACGGGAACCCGTAATTTCCCTGCGCAATCTCCGTGTCAGCTATGGAGATCGAGAGATTCTTCACGGCATCAGCTTCGACGTCCTGCAAGGCGAAACACTGGTCATCTTGGGTGGTTCTGGGTCCGGAAAAAGCACGCTTCTTCGCACCCTGGTAGGTCTGGAGCAGCCGAGCGCGGGAGAAATTTGGATCAAAGGCCGTAACATCGCGACAACCTCTGCCGCCGAGATGGACGAAATCCGCAAGAAGATCGGCATGTCCTTTCAGGGGGGCGCGCTGTTCGGCTCGATGACCGTGGGCGAAAATGTGGCCCTTCCACTTCGAGAACACACGCACCTAGCGGACTCCACGATTGAAGTCATCCTTCGCCTCAAGCTCGAGCAGGTGGGCCTTGAGGGATTCGAATACTACACACCTTCACAGCTCAGCGGCGGCATGAAGAAGCGCGCTGCCGTTGCCCGCGCCCTGGCGATGGACCCGGAGATCCTGTTTTTTGACGAGCCGTCAGCAGGCCTGGACCCTATCATCGCGGCGGGTATCGATCAGTTGATTCTGGAACTCAAGCGCGCCTTCCGCATGACCATCATCGTCGTTACGCACGAGCTCGCCAGCGCCTTTTTGATTGCCGACCGCATGCTCCTGATTGACAAGGGCAACGTCGTGGCCATTGGCACGACCGAAGAGATGCGCTCCAGCGTACAGCCAAGAGTTCGGCAATTTCTTGATCGCGTCGCGGAACCGGAGATTTCCGGGGAAATGGATTACCTGCAGATGCTCACCGCGGAGCGTCCCCGTCCCCAGAGTACCGCAGGAAAGAGAGGACAGTGATGCAACCTAAACGTGAGCAGGCGCTCGTAGGTATGTTCGTGCTCATCGCCGTGGCCGTGCTGTTTGCCACCGTGTTCACCATGAGCGGCGCCTTTGGACGCTCCACAACAAAGTTTCACGCATACTTTCCCTTCGCGGGCGGACTTGAGCCCGGAGCGACCGTGCGCTACGCAGGAGGTCCCAATGTAGGCCGCGTCGAGAGCGTGCAGCTCGACGCGCAGAACCCCGAACGGCTGGACGTCATCTTCAGCGTGCAGTCCGACCTTCCCGTCAAGAGCGACAGCAGCGTAAAGATCATGAGCATGAGCCCCTTGGGAGACAACCACGTCGAGATTCTTCCCGGCAGCCCGCATGCACCGAGGGCGGTAAGCGGTGCCCTGCTCGCGTCGCAAAAGTATGTCGACTTCAACGCTCTGACGGCACAGCTCAATGACTTGAATCCCCAGGCTCAAGCACTGCTTCGCAACTTGAACGATCGGGCCTCGGAAGTGAAAGATACCATCGCGCGTGTCAACGATTTGCTCAGTCCGCAGAACCGCGCCAACCTTGCCGCCACACTCGCGGGTACGCGCGGCATGATTGAAGAAAACCGTCCGCAGGTCAAAACAACGCTCCAAAACGTGAATGCCCTTACCGAGAAAATGCAACCGCTCCTGGAAGATTTCCGCAAGACCTCCGACGAAGCAAACCAGACTCTGACGCACATCGATGCCATGGTCGGCGAAAACCGGGCGGACGTTCGCCAGTCTGTCCTCGAGCTTCGCCATACCCTCACAAATATGACCGATGCCACGGCGCGGCTCGATCAAATTCTCGACGTCAACTCAGAAAATATCGACGAATTGCTCGACAACGTGCGGCACGTTACCGAGAACCTCAAGGAATTTACCGCAACGATCAAAACGCGTCCGTACACGCTCATCCGCGCGAGCAATCCTCGCGAACACAAACCAGGAGAATGACGATGAAATACAAAATCATATTTCCGGCGCTCATGTTGGCTCTCGGAATCCTCAGTGGCTGCGGCGCGGCCCGGCCAAGCAAGTTTTATCAGCTAACCGCTGTCAGCGATCGACCGTCGGGAGCAGATACCTCTCCCTACGCGGTCACTCTGCTGCTGGGGCCCATCACACCCTCGTACCTGTATCGAGACGACCATATCGTCTACACCTCCAATGGCCAGGCCATGGGCACCTACGAATACCAAAGATGGGCTGAGCCGCCCTCCGAGATGATTGACGATGTACTCCTTCGAGAGCTTCGGGTGTCCGGTCGCTACCAGCATGTCTATTCCCTGCGCAGCGATGTTCGCGGGGACTATCTGCTGCACGGGCACTTGTATGACTTTCGGGAGATCTCCGGAAATGGAGTGACGGCCCGTGTAGCATTTGAGTTCGAGTTGCGCGATTTCAAGACGGGGAGCACCGTCTGGACCCGCTACTACTCGCACGATGAACCCGTAGACGGAAAAGACGTGCCCGCAGTGGTTGCTGCGTTGAATCGAAATGTCGTGAGCGGTTTGAGCGACCTAAGAGAAGGATTGGACCAGTATTTGTCGACACATACTGCAGTCGCTTCGAGTGGGGCCCACTAAGACAAACTGTTGACAGCACGCTCGCCGACTTAGTGGCATCCAATTTCCAAGGTACAGACAGATGCTCCCCCGTTCTCGTTTTCTCGCGTTGTTACTCCTGTTGAGTTCAGTCATCGGTTTGGGGCGCGAAGCGCCAGACGTCCCCGCCCCGGTCTCCACAACCGTACCGGAACTCAGCGCTGGATTCGATTTACTCTACGAGCAGAAGTTCACCGAAGCACGCGAAGCTTTCGCGAGCTGGCAATCCCGCAATCCTGAGGATCCTTTTGAGGCAGTGGCGGTTGCCGCCAGCTATCTCTTTGAGGAGCTCTACGTCCAAGGCGTATTGACCAGCGATTTTTTCCTCAACGAGAAGAAATTCCTGCACGGGATTGACGGCAGGCCGGACCCGAGCGCATGAGCCATTTTCGCGAAGCGCTCGCCCAGGCCGTCAACTAGCCCGAGAACGCGAGAAAACGAACCCGCATGACGGCGAAGCTCTTTTTGCGCTGACGCTGGCCGCCGGCATGGAATCGGATGCGGAATCGATCCTCCAGAAGACGCGTCTTGCCGGGTTGAGGCGTATGAAAGAAGCCAACAAGTACGCCAAGCGGTTGTTGTCCCAGTATCCGGACGCAGCAGACGCGTACATCGCACCCGGCATTGCAAATTACATTATCGGCTCACAGGGCGTTGCTTCCCGCTTCGCGCTGCGGTTTGGTGGAATTCACGGCGACAAAAAGGTCGGCATGGAAGTCGCCAGGACCGCAGAAAACGGCCGCTACCCCCGGCCGTTCGCTAAGATTATCCCTGCTTTAGCTGCGCGCCGTCAAAAACAGGATGCCCTGGCGGAAAAACTGTTGCGCGAATTGAGCGAGCAGTATCCGGACAATGCGCTCTTCGCTTCGGAATATGCCAAAGCGACGGGCCTCCCTGCTCCCGTGGTTCGCTAACTTCTTTCTCGAAATCACCGGATCGCGGCTCACATCGACGTGTGAGACCAACGGACAGTTCCGCTTTAAGGTTCGGCGAAACGGTAGTCCCAGCCGCGACGCACAGAATCTCCAATACCACCCCGGGGAGTGACTGTTCCGTAGAAATGCGGTGTCAATCGTCTGGCGAAAACGCTGAGCACTTGACAGCCCCGTTTGCGTTCGTCAACGCACGAAACGTTGCTCCCGCATGTGCCTGTCCACTCAGCGCCTTCCAGTCATGTCATGACAGGTAGATTGGTAAGCCAGTTGCACCACTATCGCCCGCTGCCGTGTGAAGTATGTGCCAACGTGCGGCATGCAGCTTGCCGTCGACACCTAAGGAGAGGGAATACGCGTGAAGACAATTACATTTGCCGTGCTCGCATGGATCGCAGTTTGTGCTTTCGGAGGTCCGAGAGTTGTCGCTCAGACTACAGCCTCGGAACCGGCGGCGGCCGACAGCACAGGCGGCGCGCTGACTGATCAACAGCTGGCGCTGCTGCGTAAAGACATTCGCTCGATCAAGAAGCAACTGATCGCTACGAATTTGACCCTAACAGATACCGAAGCCACTAAGTTCTGGCCGGTCTATGAGCAATATTCGGCGGACTTCGGAAAGATCAACGAAGCGCGAACGAGCATCATCAAAGAGTATTCGGATGGATATGGGACGCTGACCGATGACCAAGCCGACGGTCTTATTCGCCGCTGGTTGGACACGGACATCTCAGCAGCCCAGCTTCGCCAGAAGTACGTGCCCATCATGCGGAAGGTGCTGTCCGGGAAGAAAGCGGCGACCTTCTTTCAGCTGGACCGCCGCATCAGCATGATGATCGACGTCCAGCTTACTTCGCAGCTGCCGCTGGTGCAGAGCCAGGACTGACTTATACCTCACTTAGCGTCACGCCCGTACGCACCAGAATCATCGCTCGGATGTACGGATGCACTAACCCCTTCGATCCTTCCGTGTCCGACAAGACATCTCTGGTAAGTGAGCCCGACGACGGAACTATGAACGCTGGGGAAACGTCTCGAAGAGTCACGAGAGCGCAAGATCCATTGCAAGCGCTGGGGACCTTACCTTTCCGAACGCCAGTGGGGCACAGTACGCGAAGACTACAGCCCTTACGGCACCGCTTGGGATTTCTTTCCCCACGACCATGCCCGCTCGCGCGCCTTTCGTTGGGGCAAAGACGGAATTATGGGCATCTCCGACCGGCATCAACTCGTGTGCTTCGCGTTGGCTTTCTGGAATGGCCGCGATCCGATCCTCAAAGAACGCCTCTTTGGCCTTACGGGCAATGAAGGCAACCATGGTGAGGATGTGAAGGAGTATTACTTCTATCTGGATTCGACTCCTACGCACTCGTACATGAAGGCTCTGTACAAGTATCCCCAGCGTGGGTTTCCGTACGGCAAACTCGTCGAAGAAAACCGCCGCAGGAATCGGACTGATTCGTGTGCCCCGCTGCCGTTCGCTCAATTATGAGCTGTGCGGTCAGCGCTCTTTAATAAACTGAACGTCCAAGGTGATTGTCACTGCGTCGCCCACGAGCAGGCCGCCGGCTTCCAGAGCTGCGTTCCAGGTGAGGCCAAAGTCTTTCCGGCTGATCCGCGTCGTGGCAGAAAGCCCAATTCGCGTATTTCCCCACGGGTCCTTTTGCGCTGGGCTCGGTCCTTCCACATCAAAAACCACGTTTCGGGTCACTCCGCGGATCGTCAGGTCGCCGCTGACCTTCAGCTCCCCATCTGTGTTCCTTGATATGGATGTCGAGTTGAAGGTCAAGTCCGGATGGTTCTCTACGTGGAAGAAATCCGCGCTCTTCAGGTGCGCATCTCGTTGAGGCTCTCGGGTGTTGATGGTACTCGCGTCGATGGAGGCCCGAATTTTGGATTTGGTGACGTCATTTTCATCACGTTCCAGGACGCCGGTTATTGAAGTGAATTCTCCCAACACATTCGAGATCATCATGTGCTTGACCTTGAATTGGGCCGTGGAGTGAACGCGATCAATCGCCCAGGTACTGGTACTCGCTTTGGGTTGGACCTCGACAAGCCCAGAACTTTTCGAGTTCGGGTGTTTCGCAATTGCATGTAGTGCTCATTTTATTCTCCTGTTCTCACGTTATCCGTTATAACGACTACATGTCTTTGTATGCATCCGCAGTGCCGAACAGTCGGACCCGCTTTGCGACCGCGGCAAGCCCTCTAGAACCACAGAGTTTCAAATCGTTGAGAAGGGGATATCGCACTGGAACCAAAGAACGGAAGTGTCACGGTTTCGACGAATATGTGAGCCTTCCGACGTTTCTCTGCAAAAATCGAAAGGTAACTCCGTTCGCGCAACCCGAAGGTCGTCACTTCAAATTTCCCGCAACCACTTTCAATTTGTTTTCCAATTAAGGACCTCTTGGACAAGCCGAGTGCCGCCAGGTCAAGACCTCCAGAGTTTAATTCTGAGCTTCCCTAGCTTCGGATGATTGTCCTGCCACTTCAGGGCGCTTCGTAACCGCGTTGCTGCCTGAACCAATATCGTACGAGAGCCCTCACGTTTCCGGAGAAGTCCTGAAGCGATTCTTGTCGATTTTCAGCGACCGAATCTTCGATTCCAACGTGGACCGCGGGATGCCCAACTTGGCCGCAGCCCCCTTGGGTCCGAATATCCGGCCGCGACTTTCTTTCAAGGCGGCCTCAATCATGTCCTTCTCTTGCACCAGGAGTCTCCGAGGGAGCTCAACCGGCGGTTTCGGTTCTGCCGTCAGCAGCGGCTGATGAGGTAACCAGCCTTCGTCGATCGAGAATATCTCTGTTTCGCAGAGTATTACGGAACGCTCGATGACGTTCTGCAGTTCGCGGATGTTTCCCGGCCAAGGATATGATTGAAGCAATTCGAGCGTCTTCTTGTTGACACGCTTTATGTTCTTGCCAGCTTTTCGCGCGTAGCGATCGATAAAGTACTCCACCAGCAGGGGAATGTCGGCTCTTCGCTCTCGAAGAGAAGGCATCTCAATCGGAAAGACATTCAGCCGATAAAACAAATCACTACGAAAGGACCCAGCGCTGATGGCGGCCTGCAAGTCACGGTTGGTGGCTGCAATCACCCTAACGTCAGCGCGGATTCGACGACTGCCGCCGACACGCTCAAACTCATGCTCTTGCAAAACACGCAGGAGTGCGGTCTGAGTCTCGGCTGGAAGCTCTCCGACTTCGTCGAGGAAGATCGTGCCTCCATTGGCCAGTTCAAACCGACCCAGGCGCTGCTGAGTCGCGCCCGTGAAGGCACCCCTCTCATGCCCGAACAACTCCGACGCGATAAGATCGCGGGGGATTGCCGCACAGTTCACGCCGACGAAGGGACGTGAGCCCCTATCAGATCGTCGGTGGATGGCGCGTGCAACTAGCTCTTTGCCTGTTCCTGTTTCACCCGTGATGAGGACAGTCGAATCACTTGGTGCGACTTTGGAGATGCGCGAGAGAACACTTTTCAAAGCGGGAGATGTTCCAACGATCTCATCAAACATCGAAGCTTTGTCGATTTCTTCACGCAGAGCGACGTTTTCCTGACGAAGCCTGTCTTCGGCCTGCTTACGATCTTCAATGTCGGTTCCCGTCACATACCAACGCGTGATCTGTCCCTGTTCGTCGTGCAATGGGTTGTAACGGGCCAAAAACCAGCGATAACTTCCATCACTTTTGCGGACTCGCGTCTCCAACTCATAAGCAGCGCCACGCGAGAGAGCACGATCAGCCTCTCCGTTGATCCGCTCCCTGTCATCAGGATGAACGAACTCGGTGCTGTAGGTCGGTACCGGGCTATTGAATTTCTGCCGCAACTCCTCAAGAGTAACGCCGAGGTAATCGAGCAGGATGCGGTTGGCGTAAAAAAGACGATCGCGACGAGGTCCGTATACGGCTACATGTTGTGGCACGAGGTCGACTATCTGACGGAGCTCCATTTCACTTCTGCGCAGTTCCTCCTCTGCTTGTTTACGTTCAGTGACGTCGATTACAGTGCCCACAAATTCAACGAGATGGCCGGACGTGCTCAGAACAGGGTGACCTACGACGTGAATGTCCCTGATGGCGCCACCCGGATGCACGATGCGGTAGTCCGCCTCCCACTCTGCCCTCTCGCGGATAGCCGTCTGGATTAGTTCCCTGAAACCGGGTTGGTCGTCGGGATGAATCCGCTGAAAGAAGTCTTCGAATCGGGGCAAACCATCCTGTGGATCGAAACTCAGAACACGGTAGC
>Ga0134124_10000321_pt1 | contig 42011 bp, 33 predicted proteins | sample KB304_FD_96880 | JGI IMG/M metagenome (GOLD analysis project Ga0134124, IMG submission 96880) | Terrestrial soil microbial communities without Nitrogen fertilizer from Kellogg Biological Station, Michigan, USA - KB3-0-4 | ecosystem: Environmental > Terrestrial > Soil > Unclassified ...
CGTAGGGGTGAAATGTTCCTGCGCTCAACTCTATGCCGCACCTAACGGAGCCAGGAGTCCACGTCGGCGTCCGTAACTATAAACATCGCACCCCTACGGGGTTGCCGGGCGGAACGCTCGATTCCTTGCTCTGAGTTCCGGGTGACCTAAGTGGCACCCAAGCCCCAATTTTAATCACACCCATCCGCCTCGACTTGATAGCCTGAATCTGATAGAAATGCGACTGTCTAACTCTCCATCGACGAGGAACGGGGGTAAAGCAATAATGAACAATCAACTCGCTAGCCGAAGACCCGAGAGTCTTTCTCTTATATTCGCGGTCCTTGCGATCTGCGGCATGTTAGCGTTGCCGATCGCCGTCGTAGAGGCTGCTAAATCTAACGCGGCTGCTAAATCAAACGCGACTTCAAACGCCGAGCGGTCCGCTCCGGATGGGAATACAGTCGCAGTTGACGGCATAGCGCCCGCCGCCTCGGCGGGAACCACGAGTACTCTGAGCGAAACGGGCGGCGACGACCGAGCTACAGTTCCGATCGCCTGCACCTACTCCATTGATCCGACGAGCAAAATGCTTCCGGCAATTGCGATCACCGGCATAGTCAGCGTGATGACACAGGCCGGATGCAATTGGACAGCGGTTAGCAATGCCGCCTTTATCACGATTACCTCCGGCGCGAGCGGCACCGGTAACGGGTCAGTGCATTATTCAGTGACCGCCAATCATGGCGCGGCTCGCACTGGAACGCTCACGATTGCCGGGCAAACGTTCACCGTCATTCAGGACTCACCGGTCGGCTCCAAAGCCGCTTTCGACTTCAATGCGGATAGACTGTCAGATCTGAGTTTGTGGGATCCGGCTACCGGCCAGTGGATTGGGCCCATTAACGGCACGTCTGTTTTGGGCCAGAGCACCGATATGATCGTGCCGGCAGACTACGACGGCGACATCGTGACTGACATCGCCGTATGGACTCCGTCCAGCGGTATATGGACAATCATTCAAAGCGAATCACAGGAGACCAAGTCTGTCCTTTGGGGTTTAAGCGGTGATTTGCCTGTGCCCGCTGATTACGACGGCGATGGCAAGGCGGACCTTGCAGTCTGGCGTCCATCAACCGGCGCATGGTTCATAATCAACAGTGCGACCGGCACGACCAGAGCAGTTTCGTGGGGTGTCAACGGAGATGTGCCGGTTCCTGGCGACTACGATGGTGACGGAAAGGCGGACCTCGCAATCTGGCGCCCGTCGACCGGCGCCTGGTTCATCATAAAGAGCTCGAATGGCTCGGTCAGTGTAACCGGCTGGGGAGTATCGGGCGATAAAGCTGTACCCGCTGATTACGACGGCGATGGCAAGACAGATATCGCAATCTGGCGCCCGTCTAATGGCTCCTGGTTCATCATTAACAGCTCAAACGGATCGGTAACCCTGGTTGGTTGGGGCGTCAGTACCGACATACCCGTACCCGCGGATTATGATGGCGACGTAAAGACCGATACCGCGGTTTGGCGGCCATCGACCGCACAATGGTTCATCATCAAAAGCTCGGATGGATCAGTAATCGCTCAGGTTTTTGGCAGCAGCGGAAATATACCTGTGCCATCCGCGTTCATCAGATGATTCTAGTGTGTCGCCAACTCCGATCGTCTGAAGTGTTCGGCTTCTGCCTTGCTCATAACCTTCGCGTGCTTTGCGGTCCTTTGCGACTTAGCGTTGAGTATTCCTCAAGCCCGCAAAGAATTCTCAGCGCAAAGTCGCAACGGACCGCAAAGCACGCGAAGGACTGACCACACGTTACAAGTCAACTCAATAACCGAACACTACCGATTGTCGATATTGTTGATGTGTTGTAGTGGTCGTGCTAACATCAATTCGATAAGTAATGTTTCGGAGGTTCGGGAGTTATGCCTATTTACGAGTATGTGTGTGAGAAGTGTGGCTCCCGCATCGAGATCATTCAACGAATTGGTGACCCCCCACCAAAGCGTTGCCGGAATTGCCGCGGGAAGCTTCAAAAGGCTGTCTCGCGTACCAGCTTTCAACTCAAGGGCTCAGGTTGGTATGCGACCGATTATCCGAACAAGCAAGCAGCCACCGGCAAAAGCAAACCCGAGAAGTCAGGCGCCGAAAAGACCGAAAAGACCGACAAGAAGCCTGAGCCAGCCCCATCGAGCGCAGCCTCCAGCGATGGCGATTAAGACGGTGCAGGAATCCCCATCGCATAGCTGATCACAGCTTTTCACCTTCGATAGTTTCTTCTCAAGTCGTATCCGTATTTCGATAGACGTTGCTGTATTTGGGTGGCCGGAACGGCGCAAGGACGGGCTCGTTTCGCGTTCTACAACTGGAGCAGCAAAGCTGGCCGCTGCCCTGGTGCCGGAAAAACAAACTCCGGCAAAGCAATTAGCATCAAAAAAGTGGGCGTTTACAAACTATTCGGGCGGGTGGCCCGTATTTAGAATGTGAAAGGACAAAACGATGGCTAGCTTCCGCGATCCTGCGAGAACATTCGAGCCGATTGAGGTAATAGAGCGGCTGCTCGAAATAACCGACTATCTTGGACACGAACCGGTCCTGTACCTCTCGTCAAGTAACGACCTCGCAACATATCTGGATTCGTTTGGCTTTGATATTTACAGCTTGACGGCAGATACGAACGCCGCGTTTGGGACGGCGTCGCGGAGCGTTTCAGTATTACCCAACGGCAGCCGATCACACGACAGTCTCACTGCTCATTGAGGCCCAACCTGACTCCAAAGTAAAAAGGCGAAGGTGAGCGCTTTCACCTTCGCCTTTTTGTTTCAATTGAGTGTTGTCTATCCTCGCTTCTGCCCTTTTCTTACTTCAAGAGATTGACTGTGCGGTTCCAGAAGATCGCTTCTAAGCAGCTCAGCAAGGCGCACGTCGCCGCTGCTCACGATCTTGCGTTTGGAAATCGCAGTTCGCCCGAAGACCGGCAAAGGCGCCAACTGACCCGCTTTCCTTGCGCGGAGCGCTGTCCGATAACGTGACTCCCGAGGATTGATTTCGTAAGCCGCCCGAAAATGTTCCTGGGCAAGCAACAGCTTGTCCTGGCGCAGGTAGATCAGTCCAAGATGATAAAGCGCTGCGTCGAATTTCGGGTCCATCTCGACACAGCGTCGTAAATGGCGCACCGCCACCTCGGCTCTTCCGTCCTCGAGATATGCTCGCCCAACCAGATAGTGCATCTCGGCGGTTGGTTTCAGGCTTAGCGCGCGTTTCAGATGCGACAGCGCTTCTCGGACGCGACCTTCGCTTACCAGGATTCGCCCGAGTCCGTAGTGCGCCGCGAAAGAATTCCTCTGAATCTTCAACGCCCGGCCCAGATGGCGCTTCGCAGAGTCGAGATCACCATCGTCTCCGCATATTACGCCAAGCATCAGACGAGCGGTGTAGTTGTCCGTTTCTTCCAGAATCGCACGTTCGAGATAACTACGAGCCAGCACCGGCTTATTGAGGCGGAAGAAATGCTCGCCGACGAAGAGTGCGACGGAAACGTTAGCCGGGTCCAGCACGAGCGCTTTCTCAAAGTAGCGAATGCCGCGCTTGGCGTTGCCTTCGACGAAGAGGTCCGCGCCGGTGTCCAACAATCTTGCAAAGAGATCGAAGTTGTCGCCGCCGAAGCATCCGAGCATCTGCTCTATGCGCTTGTCGAACTGCTCCTGCTCGGAAACCTCTTCGTAGTGCTCCGCGATCCGGTCACGCCATAACGTTTCGAGCGTCCCGCCTTCAACCGCCCCACGCTCAGACAAGTGCTCGACCAAGGCGTCGATCATCGCGTGATCATAGAGCCCGCTTGTAGCCTGGCGATGAACGAGGTCAAGAACCAGTTCGAGCCGATCCTGAGCGCGGTCCAGTTGAGATTCGAGAGAGCTGATACGCTCGAGAAGGTGTTCCTCGAGCGTCGGCCTCACGAGGCTCTCGATTCCACCATAAGCTTCAGCGGTCGGCGTGGTGGTGATTATCATCAGCCGGGCGCCGCAAGCTGCGCACGTGTCGCGGTTATACGGATTTTGATGAGTGCATTGCTGACAAAGTATCATGACGTTATTAGAGCAAGTTGCCGGGCGCTTATCAATACAGTCTTGAAAGAGGCTCCGGCAGCCACTTTCAAGGTGGGAAGCTTCAGGGCCTCCGTGAGATCAGTACTCGTAGAAGCCCTTGCCGCTTTTGCGGCCAAGCCATCCTGCGTCGACATACTTCCGAAGAAGAGGGCACGGACGATATTTTGAATCATTGAAGCCATCATATAACACATTCATTATCGCGAGGCAAACATCCAATCCGATGAAATCCGCGAGCTGAAGCGGGCCCATCGGATGATTCATTCCGAGCTTCATTATCTGATCGATCGCCTCAACTGAGCCAACGCCTTCGTACAACGCGAAGATCGCCTCGTTTATCATTGGCATCAGCACTCGATTGGATACGAACCCGGGCGAATCGTTGACCTCGACCGGCGTCTTGCTCATCGCAATGACAAGTTCGCGCGTAGTCGAGTAGGTTTCGTCGGAGGTGGCTATTCCGCGAATGATTTCCACCAGCTTCATGACCGGTACTGGATTCATGAAATGCATTCCGATGAAACGGTCCGGGCGGGTTGTTGCCGCCGCGAGTTTCGTTATTGAGATTGAACTTGTGTTGCTGGCGAGTATCACGTCTTCTGTAACGATGCGGTCGAGACGCGCAAAGAGGTCAGACTTCACCGCAAGGTTTTCTGTTACCGCCTCGACAACGAAACCCGTATTGCGCAGATCCGTGAGTTCCGTTGACGGCTTGATTCGCGAGAGGATCTGGCCTTTCTCCTCGGCGGTCGTTCTTTGTTTGTCGACATCGCGTTGAAGACTCTTGTCAATTGCCGACATACCCCTGCCTAGAAACTCGTCGTTGACGTCGTGCATTACAACCGAGAGCCCGGCGCGTGAGGCGACCTGTGCGATGCCGTTGCCCATTGTGCCCGCGCCGACGACACCTATTTCTTTGATCACGTCAACCCTCCCATCGCGCAAAACAACTGTGAGCGAGACTACGGCTTACCCCTGGCCGGGGCCGCGCCGCCTTTCATCGCCAATATGTGCTTCTTTACACTCTCCTGGTCGGGGGCATCGGGGGCGAGCGCAAGATATTCATTGAACTCAGCCTCGGCCCGCGACAGGTCCTTCAATCCCTCATATGTGAGTCCGAGCCTAAGGTGAACCGGTGCAAACCAGCCAGGCACTTCGGCCAGGGTCTTCTGATACATTGCGAGCGCATCGTCGAACCGGCCCTGATCAAAGTAAAACTGCCCCGTGTAATACCAGGCAACCGGGCGAGGCGATATCTCAATCGAGCGAAAAAGACTCTGCTCGGCGGCATCAAACATCTTGCGCTGTGGGTAGAGCATGCCGAGGTTGAGGTAAATAGTCGCAAGGTCCTGGCGTGTCATCGCGTTCTCGGGGATCGCGGTTAATGCGTTCTCGAGAAATTCGCAAGCCTTGTCGAGCCTGCCTGACTGCTTGGTGAAATAGCTCAGGTTCATGTATGCGGTCGCACATTTTGAATCGAGGTCGAGCGCGGTGCGCGCTTCTGCTTCAGCCTCGCGCGGTCTGCCGGCTTCGTAATATGTACGCGACAGTAAGGCGTGTGCGGTAGCAGAGAGCGGCGCAACTGCGACGCTGTTCCTGTAGACGCTCAGGGTATTGTCCCAGGTTCGGTTCTGCCGTATGTAGGCTACACTGCAGAGCAGCAACAAAATGACCGCTAAAGCGGCGGCCAAGATCGGTTGACGAGAGCCCAGCCATTTGCGCTCAGCGACCCACTCGAGTCCCGGCGCAATCGCCAGACAAATACCCATCGATGGAAGGTAGAGATACCGCTCTTGCACAAGGTACGCAGGGTCAAACATCCTAAGGAATGCCAGCACCGGAGCGAGCATCACCACAAACCATACCGCCGCAAATGTCAGCAGTTTCGACCGGACGAGGGCAACAACCAACGCGAGCGCGAGGATCAAGGCGACTGGCGCAATGAATGAAACGCTCACCGGCGTCTGGACCAGTTCTGTGTAATGTTGACAGCTATATCCAAAGGGAATGAACATCAGCCCCAGGCATTTGACGATAGCCAGAGGGATCGTTAGCAGTGCAGGCAAGAGCGGATAGCGCGGTTGAAGACCAAATGTCGCGAGACCGAGAGCGCTCAGCCTCATCAGAAAGTATATCGCCGTCGGTACCAAAAAAAAGCCGACGCGCTTTGAGCCTTGAATGAGTCTCTCCGAGAGCGCCGACTGCGCCTTGAAGTGAACCAGCTCACAATACGCAACGACCAGCGGCAGAGCTATCGCAGGTTCTTTCGTTAAGAGCGCAACAAAGTAGAAACCCAACGCGCCCGCAAGCATATATGTGCGATTGTTCGCGCGAAATCGCAGATAGCAGTAGAGAGCACACAACACAAACAGAGCCATCAGCGGGTCTGCGACGCCGGATACCCAAGCTACCGATTCAGCGTGCACCGGGTGCACCGCGAACAGCGCAGCCGTCCCAACCGCAACCAGTTTTCGTCCGGTAAGCTCTTCGGAAACCAGGAAAACCAAAAGTGTGACCGCCCCATGAATCAACACGTTTATGAGGTGCCATCCAAGAGGGGAGGTCCCGAACATTGCAAAGTCGATTGTGAATAAGCTGCCGATGATCGGCCTGAAATACATATCGGTCGACAAAGCGATCTCAGAGCCGCCAAAGGACCAGACACTGTGCGTGAACAGCGCCGGCAGATTGCTCAGGTGTTTTATGAATGAGCTGTTCAAAACCTGCTCGACGTCGTCCGCAGCAAACTGATTCCGGAGTGTGTTGACCGACGTGATCAACGCAAGCGCAGTTGGAAAAAGCGCGTAAACGACGCGCCGTCGCTTGCGGGAGAGCGATTCGTTCCGTTCTGCGGAAGCGACGATTTGCTCCGGCGCACTCTCATCCAAGTTGAGTCCGCTCGCGAGTGCCTTTTTTGCGCCATGAGCCGAAAGTGACTGTCGTTTTCTGGGCATGTTAACGAGGAGTATCAGTGGAGTGCATTCGATCGAAGGTTCCGTACGTATGAATCATAGTGAAGCCGTTGTTGATGACCAATTCTAAGCAGGCATAGTTGTAAGCGCAAGTTTGATGGTTGCGATCGAGTCCGAGCTCAGGCGAAACGGCCAACGCGGTTTCGTCCGAGTGCACCTAAGCATATAATCTATAGAGTGCTTTGGAACTCGAGGTCAGCCGACCGAGGATGCTTCAAATTGAATCGAAGGAAAGGAATTAATATGCGTAAACTCACTTTCTCTGCAGCGCTCATGTTCCTTGCATTGATGGTTGCGGGCGGGGCGCGGGGTTTTGCGGGACGGGAAGCCAGGCCGGCAGACTTGCTGGAGATCCTTCCGGATGGCGGCGGAGTTGCCGTCATAGACTTTCAGAAGATAACGGGGAGCGCATTGTGGACGAGCATCAGCGCGCAGCAGAAACTGTCGAGCTTTCTCAATAAGGCCCAGTCCGATATCGCGGACTTCGGGATCAAATTGAATGACGTGCACACCATAGCGCTGGTTTTCGCCGCCGCCAACTTGAACAACCCTACCGCAGCAATAAGCGGCGGGTTCGATCAGAAGGAGTTGCTCGATCGTCTGCGCGCAAGCTCGAGGATTAAGCTCACAGCCGAGAAATACAAAGGCTTTGACGTATACAAAGCCAGATCGGTCCCGGTATCCGATGCAAAACCTTCCTCGGACTCAAAGAAAGCAAGCGTGGGGGCGGCCGGGAACGAAACCTCGTTCGCGTTTCGCGACGCCAGCACAATTGTGATCGGAGCTACTGAATCGGTTCATGCTTCAATTGACGTGATGACCGGCGCGAGGCAGAGCGTAACTCAGAACACGCAACTTTCGGATGGGCTTGCGCAGAATCCTTCGGCGGCTGTCAAATTCGCGATTGTTGTCACCCCCTCGATGACAAAGGGGATTCAATCCAGCGAACTTCCGATCCCGGATTTTGCCTCGCTCAAGTTGATATATGGGTCGATTGATGTGACTTCAGGAATCGATCTCAACGCAACCCTGCGCAGCGATAGCGCTGAGAGCGCCAAGGGTATAGCCGACAGGCTGAATGGGTTACTCGGGATGGCCCGCGGGTATTTAGGGGCGACGGGCAATCCCAAGTCAACCGCGATTGGCGATGCGCTGAAAGCCGTGAACATAACAAGCATAAACAATGACGTTAAGATTACCGGGAGCTTAACCGCGGACTTGTTGAGTAATCTCTTTGCCTCTGCGGAACGGAAGAGTCAATAGCTGGAATCCGTGAGAGAAGATCCAAAGGGCTCGTGATATTGACTACCAAAGGTTTAGTTAGGTCAGCCGGTTCGCGATATGCCTTTTTGCGATTTCGGAACGACTTCGATTACGTCAGAAGCTCCCTGATCTCTATGATTAGCGCGCTGAACTGAATTGGCTTGGTGGCCGCTCGATCCGCCCCGGCGTCAATAGCCTCTCTCGCTACTCCGTTTCCATAAGCGGTGATTGCCATTATCGGAACGCGTTCGAGTCCGGGTTGTAGGCGTACATGCTTTATCATCTCGATGCCGTTCATGTTGGGCATATTTATATCGGTGATAATTAAGTTCGGGTGCTGCTCTATTGCTACTTTCAATCCGATGTTGCCATCTTCGGCGGTCATGACAGAGAACGCTTCCAACTCCAGCAGCTTCGCCATCATTTCACGGGTGTCGTCGCTGTCGTCGACTATGAGTATTCTATTATGCACGGCAGAGTCTCCCTCCAACCTTGCGCCGTCGCCCCAACCCGTCGCCGCGCTGCATCGATTCATTAGACAATGATGCTGTCTCTGTCTGCCGGGGAAAGGCGGTGCGGTGTATTGCTGCGAGTTGTGGTGTCGAGAGCGATAGCGTCTGCTGACACTCACTTAAAATAGAGATCGCGGCGCCCGAACGATGTTCGGTGCGATCGCGCCAGCCTCGCAAATTCTCAGTTCCGGTCCAGCTTAGGTTGCCCACCTTGATAAATCTCCCGTTCAAAGCAGTTCAACCTAAAGGGTTGGGCAGATTATATTTCAATTGATTTCATGTGTCCACGAAAACCAATCGGAATTGACTGCGCTTGTCCTTGCTAATGAAGACGTGTTCCTGCCACGAGTTTGGGCGAACCTTCATTGCGGAAATCCTGCCACTACACTCGGGTATTTAGGCGACTTGAATAAACGCCGGGTGCAGGTATAGTCTTGCGCGCGTATGAGTGTCGAAGCCAGCATTTTGGTCGAACAAGCGAATACAGCTTTCTATCGGGCGCTCGAATCGGGAATGCTCGAAAGGATGGATGAGGTGTGGGCTCACGAGGAGTGGGTTCGATGTGTGCATCCGGGCTGGGATCTTCTGACAGGATGGAATCGAGTGCGCGGAAGCTGGGAGATCATCTTTGCGGGCGGGCAAAAACTGCGGGCTACACCTTCCGAGGTTTGGGTTCGCACCGAAGGCGATTTTGCCTGGGTTACCTGCACTGAGAACATCACGGTTTTCAACGAAGCTAGCTTCGACTCGGCTCTCGCATCCGCGACCAACCTTTTTATTCAACGCGGCGGTCGCTGGCTTATGGTGCATCATCACGCGTCGCCCATCCCAATCGTCGTACCTGATAACTCTTCAGACGTCATTCAGTAGCTCGCTCGAACTCGGGTCCGCCAGGGGGCATTCACGCGGCCCGGTCTCCTAAACGCCAGTGCACTTATTTCTAAACGAAGGCCGATCTCCCGTTTGTGTTATCGACATTACCGTGCCTTGAGCGGTAAGCTCTAAAGCATTGTAGAATCAGCGACTCGCGCTCACGCGCCGGTCCTTCGGAGATGGTTCAAAAATTTGGAGGAAAATCCAGAATTTCATATTAGTGGGCAAACTGGGGCGCTGGAATCGGCGCCCAGAAAGGCGCTTAAGTGCGAGAATACCTGTCTTTGGCGAGCTACTATGTCTCTAATGTTAGGCTGGAATAGGGCTTGCTCGTTGCAGTACGCCTCAACGCTCCGTTAGCTAGCAAAAATCAGGGCAACTCAGTATTACGCAGCAGTCTTAGACTCTTCAGGTAGTTGTAAGGGCAAGTAACGTACTTACGCTGCATCCAGCCTCGATAGGGTTTGGGGTACAGATCAGGGCAAAGACGTACAAGCCCGAGTCGTTGAGAGCCATCGGGTGACAACTGGATGGCGGCGTTGTTAAAAAACGGACCGAGCGGTCCGCATTTCGAATGAAACTCTGTGCAATCTCTCATTATTGGCCCTTCTGAAGCTGTCTTTAACTACAGCGTGTGGAGCTAATACTCCCGGAACCCCTGATGAGAGAATTGTGCGAAGTAATAATCACGAGGAGAAGAAACATGAAAAAATTAGGATTCACGAGGAAGCGACTCCGGACCTCCGGAAGCTTTTTGCTGCTTTTGACGCTTGTGCTTGGGCCCTTCGGCTCTGCCTTCGCAGTGTTTGCACAAGAGAACTCGGGCAGCATTCAGGGGCAGGTTAAAGATCAAACCGGCGCCGTCATCCCAGGCGCAAAAGTTACGGTGAGCAGTCCGGCTTTGATTCGTTCGCTTGACGCCACGACCGACAGCACGGGATCGTACTCGTTCCCGCGAACGCCCGTCGGAACGTATTCGGTAACCGTGACACGGACAGGATTCAAGACTGTAAAAACCGAAGGCGTCGTGGTGCAGCTTGGCAACACGAACACCGTCGACTTTGACTTGCCTGCGGGCCAGGTCTCCGAGTCGGTGACGATTACTGCTGGAGGCGAGACGATAGACGTAACCTCGAGCAAGACGGCAACAAACATCACTGAGAGCATCATCGAGAATACACCGAAGGGACGCACCTTCAACACGATTCTCGCGTACGCTCCGGGCGTTGTGTTCAGCACTTTATCCGGCAGCTCGGGTGGCGGCGCCACCGGAACTTCCGGGAACAATCCCGCGGGCGGTGTTGGTGGATACTCAGTAAACGGCGCCAGCGGTTCCGAGAACGCATTCGTTATCGACGGCGTCGACGTCTCGAACGTGCGCAACGCGGCCCTCGGCCGAGAGAGCGCTATTCCGTTCGAGTTCGTCAGCGAGATTCAGGTCCAGAGCGGCGGCTTTGAAGCAGCATACGGCGGAGCCACCGGCGGCGTGATCAACGTCATCACCAAGAGCGGCACAAACGACTTCCACGGTGAAGGCGCGTTGATGCTAACTGGTTCGCAGCTCAATTCACGCCCGCGCGGTTTTTGGCAGCGTCTTGCTGCTAATCAATCGCAACCCGAATTCTTCCGCCAGAAGGAAGACGAGTATCGGAACTTCTTCCCGATATTTACGCTTGGCGGGCCGATTATCAAGGATCGGCTGCATTTCTTTACCAGCTACGCGCCCGACATGGGACGCACCGAGCGAACGATCCCGTTCACCGCTGGTACCAAGACCACAACGCAAAGGGTACTCCGGCACTATGGCATCGCCAGAGTCGACTACGCTCCGACACAGAAGATGCAGTTCAACAGTTCCTTTATCTGGACGCCGATCCGCGTACAGGGCGGGCTAACCGGTGTTGATCCGCGTGTGGCAGCGCCGAATAGCGATTTTTCAATTCAAGGCGGATACACGCCGGCGAGTGCATATACGGCGTCGTTCAACTACACTCCGACGTCCAAGATAATTCTGAGCGCTCGTTACGGATACAAGTACCTCAATGACAAGGGCGCCAACTACGGTATCCCCTCGGCAGCCAGGTACGTGTATGCTGCGCCAACGTCGCAGTCCACTGTAGCCAACGGGTTCCTTGCGGTACCCTCTCAATTTGCCGGAGTGACCAATTTCTCGAACGTGAGCAGCACGTTCCAGGTCATAAAGGACGTTACGACGCGTCACAACGTCTACCTCGACGGGTCCTACATCGCTCGCATTGCAGGCCAGCAGCACACCTTCAAGGGTGGCTATTCGGTTAACCGCATTGCGAACGAGGTCGTTGACGACTTCATCAACGGCAACTTCAACATTTTCTGGGGCACGCGGCTTACGCGCGGGTCCATAAACAATGTCGCCGGCAACTACGGCTACTACGTCTGGACAGATGGCGTGAAACATAACGCGCGGGCCAGCAGCAGCAACCAGGGTCTCTACATCCAGGATGGCTGGCAGATTCATTCGCGCGTTACGATCAACGCCGGCGTTCGTTTCGAAGACGAGTACCTGCCGCCGTTCACAAAGGAAGTCAATGGGCACAAGGTCCCGAACCCCATCTACTTCGGTTGGGGTGACAAGATCGCTCCGCGCTTTGGCGGCGCCTGGGACGTTAAAGGCGACGGGAGCTGGAAGATCAGCGCCAGTTATGGAGAGTTCTACGACGTGATGAAGTACGAGCTTGCTCGTTCCTCATTCGGCGGCGACTACTGGCACGATCACTATTACAAGCTCGACAATCCGAACGTCACCCTGCTTAACAAGGCGAACCCCGGGGCCCTTGGCGCTCAGATCATCGACGTCGACAACCGCACAGTCCCGATCAACGCGCAGGGCTACCTCGACGGCATTGATCCGGCCATCAAGCCGATGCTCTCACGCGAATTCATCGTCGCGTCCGAGCACAGGTTCAGGGCCAATATGATCGGGTCGGTTCGTTACACCAAAAAGCACCTGGTCCGAGGTATTGAAGACATCGGAGTGCTTGATGCTGACGAGAACGAACAGTACATCATCGGCAATCCCGGCTTCGGCGCATCCGCCGCGGATTGCAAGACCGGCTGCCTGATACCTGGCGTGACCACCGCGCCCAACGGTCAGCCCCTGACTCCGAAGGCAAAGCGTGAATACGACGGCGTCGAATTCCGTTTTGACCATCAGATCAGGGAAGGCGCGTTGAAACACCTCAACTACTTCGCCTCCTATACCTGGAGCCGGCTGTACGGCAACTGGGCGGGACTCGCGAATTCCGACGAGGCTGGTCGTTCGCAGCCAAACGTAAGCCGGGCGTTCGATCTGACCCCGGGCAACTTCGACTCGAAGGGACACAACGTGTTCGGACGTTTGGCGACCGACCGCCCGCACCAGTTCAAGATCTTCGCGAACTATGAGTTCAAGACTCGAGCTGGGGCGACGGACCTTTCGATCGGCCAGGTGGCGTTCAGCGGGACACCGCTGTCTTCCACTGTGACGTACATCGTTCCGGTATTCTTCAACGGACGTGGCGATCTCGGCCGGAGCCCGGTCTACACCCAGACCGACGCTTATGTAGCTCACACCTTCAGGCTGAGCGAGCGCGTTACTGCGAAGATTGACGCCAACGCGATCAACTTGCTCAACCAGGGGACGGTGACGAATGTTGTCGCCTCGATCAATCGCAACGGAAACCTGGTCATATCAACCGCGCAGTTCTTCGCGGGGTTTGATGTGAATACGCTGTTGAAGCCGGCAGACAGCACGTCTACACCGGCTCGGAATCCGGTTTATGGATTGCCCAACCAGTACCAGCAAATCCGTGAAATCCGCTTAGGCTTCCACGTTAACTTCTAGGCGTGAGCCTATCGCAGTAAACTCAAAGGGCTGCTCATTCTCGCGAATGAGCAGCCCATTTCTTTTGCACGTTTTCTCGGCGACTTAGCCTTTCTTGGTTTTATCCTTCGCCTTTAGTTTTTCAATCATTGCTTTGATCGGAGTGGCATCCTTGAGGTCCTTCACCTCTTTTAAGTACAGTTCCAGCTCACGCACAGCTAAAGCGTACTTCTCTTTCTTGTTGTAGATTCCCGCCAAATAGAGATGCGCGTCCGGCACATTTGCGCCGGCGACTTGATAGGCCTTCTTAAGCGCAGCCTCCGCCGCGTCCAGCTCGCCGTTGTTGCCATGTGCGAGTCCAAGCATCATGAAAGCGTTGGCGTTCCCAGGTTCCATGTCGGCAACCTTTCGCAGAGCCTCAATGGCCTCAGCCAGATGATTCAACTTCAGTTGCGCAACCCCCAGCCAATACAGACTCTTCGATGCAGCGTTGTTTATTTGGATCGCATGCGTCAATACCGGAACCGCAGGCTCAAACTTATTGCGCTTCACGTATTCGGCGCCGAGCAGCTCCAGAGCGAGATAATAATCGGGGAAACTCTCAACTGCTCGTTTAAGAGACTCGATCGCGTTATCGGGCTTGTTGTCCCTCAAGCTACTCACCCCTCGCTCGTACTCCGCGCGCGCGGCATCGGGCACGGTCTGGGCAAATACAACAGCGGCCGGATCCGCAAGGTTCGGCGATTCCTTTCGCGTTAGAACGATATCAATCGGCCAGGGTTCAGTACCTCCGCGGACCGGGCGAACGGAAACGAGTTCCTCTGAAATGGTTTTCTCTTCGTAGGGCCGTCCCACCGGATCCACTCGCAAATAGATCCTGCCACGGCGGACCCCTCTGAATTGAAACTGCCCGGTACTGCTGGTGAGCTCGGTTTTTATCGTCCCATAGTTCTCATCCATGAGTGTGACACGGATCGTCGGCACTGGACGGCCGGTGTTATCCCGCACGGTTCCGAGTATGTCAAAGTTGGCATCCTGGGCAAAAACGTGAAGGGCGGAGCTGAGCAACAGTAGGAGAATGGTCATATTCTGAACTCCGGTGACGTTATACGTGATGCGTTGTCTGATTCCGGTCTGGCAATTACAATGCCGTGGAACTAAAGCGGAACGGATTATATACCCAATCCAGAGTTGTGGGTAGGTCGCGAAAGCATCATTACGCCGGCGAAAATGCCAGAGTCTCTCAACGTGTCAACGTTCAAATATTTGGAAGAAAATCCAGAATTTCATAATTCTGCGGTTAGAGGGCCAAAAGGTAACACTCGATCAAGATGTCTTAAATGTCACCGAGTCGAACCGTTTAACGCTGAGCGCAACGCCCAGTTAGCAGTTGGAATATTTTTTGCTCGCTTCCACAATGCCTCACCGAAAGCTGATCCCACTTCTCCGGGGGTCTAATCGAGCGATTAGTTCTCCGATGCTGTGGACGGGCGATGGGCAAAATTCCAAAGTCTCGCGAACAAGCAAATACGCAAACCGAGCTTGCAGCTTCTCCCGTGCTGCCAAGACTATTCAATCAGGAAACAGTGATTCAGCGCTTCCCAGGCTCTGAGTCGATGCCGCTCATGTAGCGGTCAACCCGTGTGGAACGTTCTAACCTTAGGAGGATTGACATGAAAGCTTGCAGATTCAGGCGGACTGTTACGTCCTTGATCACCTCTGTGATATTTATCTCATCGGTTGTTTTGCCGGGCGTGGTGGCTGCACAGACCGCGAACACCGGTGTTATCACCGGCGTGGTCAAAGACCAGTCGGGCGCGGTCGTGCCCGGCGCAACTGTCCGAGCAATAAACAAAGGCACCGGAGCCGAGCGGAGGACCACGACCAGTGATTCAGGCGCCTACGAATTGACTCAAATGGTGCCTGCCGAGTATCGCGTCGAAGTCGAGGCCAAGGGCTTCGCGAAGTTTGTCGTCGATCCGGTCACGGTGAGCGTTCTGCAGCGCGCCACGCTCGACCCGGATCTCAGACCGGCCGGGTCTTCCGAGCAGGTCACAGTTACCGCCGAAGCTGGAGCCCTGGTCGAAACGACTAAGACCGACGTGAGTGGCGTTATCAACCCGCGTCAAATGGAGAGCCTGCCGGTGAACGGAAGGAACTTTGCCTCGCTGGCGCCGTTGATTCCCGGCGCAACCCTCGAGGGTTCGTTCGATCCCACAAAGGCTCGGGTCGGCACCTTTTCGATCGGGGGCTCAACCGGACGTAACCTCAATATCACGGTAGACGGCGGTGACAACAAGGACAACGCGGTGGGCGGAATCCTGCAGAACTTCACGATGGAAGGCATTCAGGAGTTTGCCCTCTCGACTCAAAGATTTTCGGCCGCCAATGGCAGATCCGGTGGAGCGCTGTTGTCGGTGGTGAACAAGAGCGGGACGAACCAGATCCACGGCAGCGCGTTCGGGTTCTTCCGCGATGATACGTTCAATGCCAACGCGCCGCAGTTGCTTGCTGACGTCAATCCAACCATCTTTCCGAACCCGTCCGACATCATCAAGCCGCCGTTTCAGCGCCAACAGTTCGGAGGCTCGATCGGTGGTCCGTTCGTCAAGGACAAAGCTTTCTGGTTTGCGGCAGTCGAACACACAAGGGAACGCGGCAACTCATTAGTGCCGGGCCTGGTATTCAACGAGATCCAGTTGCTCGAGCCGCTCGGCTATCAGGCTGTGAGATTTCTTCCTCAGCCGTTTAACGACACGCAATGGACGATCAAGACGGATTTCATGCTGGGAGCCAAACACACTTTCACTGCTCGCTACGCCGGTCAGATCAATGACGGGTTGAATGACCAGGCTGGCTTCCTGATCGTTCCCACCGATCTGTCCGGAGGAAACAAAACTCTAAATGACCTTCACAACGGATTGTTGGGCTGGACGTGGACGGTGAGCCCAAGAATCGTAAATCAGTTCACTTATAACGTCTCGAAGTTTGACAATGAAATACTTGCCACCACCGATCTGAAGGAGTTGGCATTCCCGGACGGCCTTCTAGTCGGACGGAACGGCAACGTTCCTCAGCAGACGCTTCAAACAAAGCATCAGTTCAGGGACGACCTGAGCTGGAACCACGGCAATCACGCTTTTAAGTTTGGAGGCGACTTCGTGTACGAGCCGACGCTCGGCGGTCTATTCGCTTTCAACTCCGCGCCGGAATATGACTTCAACTTCCTGGCATCGGACATCGCCGGCAGCCCCAGTCAGTTTCCGCAGGGCTTCAATACGGCTCAAGTTCGGCCGGGGCCGGTCACTTGCGACTTTGTCGGCATCCCCGGATGCACGCAAGCCGACCTCGCGGGAATTGGAGTCGTAGGTGACATCCTTCTTTCGGGAGGCGATCCGAATTTCGATTTGAGAGATGGCGCAAAGCAATACTCGGCCTATTTCCAGGACGACTGGAAGGTCAGGCCCCGGCTCACATTGAATCTTGGTGTTCGTTATGACGTGGACATCGGGTTTGTGGACTCGGCGCACCAGGCGGCTAATCGTGCTATTCGCGCTCTGCAGATCATCGGCAACCCGTACGGCAAGGTGGCCAAGGATGATAAGAATAACTTCTCTCCGCGTGTTGGTTTTGCCTGGGACGTCAGGGGAAATGCCCGGTCGGTAGTTCGCGGCGGTTATGGAATCTACTACGACCAGTCCTTTCTTAACGTGCCGCTGTTTGCCGTGCAACAGGCGAATCCTGAGATCTACGCTACATTTCAAAATGTAGACGACAACCTGAGTCTTGCGTCGCCTCCTCCCTCGATACCTCGACCGCTGACGAATCCGCTTCCCGGGACGCGCGGCCGCCTAATCGATCCGAACTTTCAGTCACCGTACTCACAGCAGTTCAACGCTGGTTATGAACAGGCGTTGGGTCAAGGCTCGTCGATCAGCGTGGACTACATCCACATAATCGGCTTGCACGAGTTTAACGGCCTGGACATTAACCCGCGTGTGGGACCGCTTCGCGGCGCATCTCGCGGCGATTCCGCGAGTTCGTTTCCGAGAGTATTGGCGGGAGCGTTCGCGGCGCATGCAGCGGAGCTGATCGCAGCTTTCGGCACCGCTACGCCGTTTGCCCGAATCAGCGTAGCCCAATCCAATAGCAGATCGGTGTACGATGCGATGACCATCGCGTACAAGAAACGCTATTCGAACCACTTCCAGCTCAACGCTCACTACACGCTGTCGCGTTCCCGTGCGTGGTACGGTCTGACCGGAGATTTCGGCCTCGCGCCGATGAATCCCTTCGATCAATTTGATCCAAAGGCCAACTACGGGCCGAGTGACGCCGATGAGCGCCATCGCTTTGTGGTGTCGGGGATTTTCGATCTGCCGTGGGGTTTTCAGGTCGCGCCTATATTCCAGGCGGCCTCTGCAAGACCGTACAGCATTCTCCCGTCTTGTGTGTGTGACATCAACAAGGACGGCGTGACGAACGACCGCGAGAGCAGGGACGGTAGCGATCAGCATCAGCTTCCGCCTGGCACCGAACGCGGCGACGACTTCATTCAACTGAACTTGAGATTGACCAAGAACTTCAAGTTCACAGATCGAATGAAGCTGGGTCTGTACTTCGAGGCATTCAACGTTTTCAATACCGGAAACTACGGCGCCTCGTTCCAGAATGTCGTCGGCACGCCCGATTTCAAGAAGCCCAATAACTTCTTCGGCGCGACCGGCTTCTCCGAGCCGCTTGGTATTCCGTTCCAGGCTCAGTTCGGATTCCGATTTACGTTCTAACTCCGGGCCCGAAGCTTTGGGTGATCAACAAGGCCGGGGCTTACAAGCTCCGGCCTTTACTCTTTCAGTTCGTTCGAGGAGCAGTATGGAGGATCTATGGCAATTCGACTGGGTCTTCGTGTCGCGCTCTTGACGGTTGGCGTTCTCGTCATTACCGGGAGCGCATTCTCTCAAGCGGTGCATTCACTCCAGGGCAGAGTTGCGTTTCCAAACGGTAGTTCCCCGCCAAACCCCGTGAGAGTGAAGCTCACGTTCAACGGCATGAATATCTACGAGACATTTACCGATCTCAGCGGACGCTTTTCGTTTACTGCGTTGCGTAACGGTACTTACGCACTCACTGCTGAAGGCGATGGCGAAACCTTCGAAACTACTACCGTGTCCGCGGACGTGGCTGCCTTCGGGACCGCCGCGCAGGTTTTCACACAGAATATTCAGTTGCGACTCAAGGCCGGCAAAGCCATTCCGCCGGCTTCCACAGTCGAAGCTTATGATCCGAATATTCCGGCTCGTTCCCGCGAAGAGTACGAGAGAGGTGTCAAGGACGCGGGCAATAATAAACCTGAGAATGCGGTCAAGCACCTTCGTGAAGCGCTCACCATTTATCCGCAATTCTATTCGGCGCACGTAGCAATAGCCGAACAGTATTCGAAACTGAACCGCGATGAGGAAGCTGCCGCCGCTTATCAAAGAGCGATAGAATTGAAGCCTGAACATGCACAGGCATACGTTGGGCTCGGGATGATGCTGGTAAAACAAAAAAGATACCTCGACGCGATTGCCCCGTTGCGGCGAAGCCTGGAAATCGAGAAACAATCGTCCACGCCTTATTTGTTTCTGGGGCTCGCGGAGATGATGACCGGTGATTACGGGGCGTCCGAGTCAAATCTTCTGCGAGCTTACGAGATAGGAAAGCCGGGCCTTGCCCATATCTACCTCGCAAACCTGTATGAATTGAAGCATGAGCCTTCCAAGGCGATCGATCATCTGAAGGCTTTTTTGAAAGAGAATCCCAACCTGCCCGAAGAACGCCAAATCCAGCTACGCGAAGCCATCGAAAAGCTGCGCAAGCAGTCGGCTGTCAGGAAGTAGTCGCTCGCTGCGCGCGAACGCGAACAAGCTCTCGACAGGTGGCTATCACTGCCGGCCGCAGAGCTTCATCAGCAAGCGATACAATTGAGGGTCTTTCGCGAACAACTCTTGACTTGTGTGGCGAGCGGTAACTCCCGCTGAAGGCCGCTTGCGCATCGATATGAACGCTTCATACCCCTGAGCAAAGTACTCATACTCGTTGGCCGCCGCATAGTAATCCAGCGTACGTCCCTCTCGCCGCGCTTGCTCGTACAGGTTCCGAATAGTCTTCACTTCAGACTTGCTCAAACCAGCGATGTGAACCTGATGGGCGAACTCGTGTGCGATTGTGTTGAAGCCCCCACGCGCCGCCTGATCGAGATACTCGATGCCAGTGACCGCTATTCGGCCTCCGACACCTCGAATGCTCGCGTAGTAACGGCCGTCGAAAGTCTTCTCGTCCGCTACATCCGCAAAGCCGGGCAAGTCGCCCGGTCGCTCATCCAGCGGAAGTAAATAGTGGCGAGCTTTGTGCCGTGCGAGGCGCTGTAGAAACTGGCTGAGAGGAGCCACTGAATAATCGATCACTTCCTGTTGCCGCTTCGTCAGCGAGGCATAGTCCGGGAAAATCTCGCGAGTCTTTGCGTAGACAGACGGCGCTCGTTGTGAGTGAAACGACTCCGCGAAATTGACACCACCAATTTCGCTTCGCGCTCGCTCGTTCAAACCGCGGTAAGCACAACTCAACTCCAGGTGCCCCGATGACCCCTCCGGATCAACGGCTATTGCCAGCCTTGCAACAGCGGCGGCACGTTCATAGTTACCTTCTCTAAGGCACAAATCGCCCAGTCCGATTAACGCCCGATAGTAGCGAGGCTCAATGTCTAACGCCGCTTCAAACTCCGGGGTTGCCTTCGCAAAATCTCCTCCCTGCTTCAGCGAACGGGCACGTTGGTAATGAGTCCTCGCCGCCTCAGAGACCTTCTGATCGTAACCCGCCTGACCGTCGAGATATTGGGAGAGCATGCGTCGCGCCCCAATATTGAATGAGTCGAGCGACACGACTCGCCACACAAGAGAGCGCGCTTCGCCGGCATTGCGCTCAATCGACTTCACACAGGCCAGCGCGTGAAGAGCTTCGGTGTTGTACGGATCGAGCGCCATTGCTCGCCGCGCTTCTTCGGCTGCTTCCGCATTCCGGCTACTTTCGAGCAATACGCGAGCAAGCATCGCGAGCACAGAAGAGGTGTTCGGTTCGCGGACCAGCAGGTCCCGCAGGCTAACCGTCGCCTTTTCATAGTTGCGTTCAAGCAGATCAACGCCGGCGAGCCCGACAATCCCGGAAACATACGAAGGCGAGATTTGAAGCGCGGTTTCAAAGTAACGTCGTGCGCGCTCAGGCTCTTCGGCGGCGAGGTAGACCGAGCCGTATTCGGCCAGAATTTCGAGCGTCGCGGAATGCTGGCTTGCGGCCTGGTCGAGCAAGCGAATCGCTTGCGCATACTCGAGCCTCGCGCGGGCGACGCGGGCGAGTCCAAGAACGGCTTCGAGATTTGCGGGTTCTAAATCCGCTGCCTCTCGAAATGCTGCGTTCGCCGCCTCGAGACTCCACCTGCGGCGCAGTTCCTCGGCGCGCTTCAGGGTTTCGCTGACCAGCTTCGACCGGGAATCAACAGGTTCGGATGATGCTGCGTAAGAGGAGACGTCAACGACGCAAGATGTGCCGGCACATATTAGAATCGTCGCGGTCAGCAGCCGGTGACGAATAAATCGTTTTCTTAGAACCCATTCGAACATTGTCAGGCCATCAGTCTAATTCGGTCGCGCCGCCGCTAGCCGGACCGTTGGTCTTCGGCTTGAGCCCGACTTGGGAAGCAACGTCGCGGAGCGCGGCGATTATGAAATCGATGTGCTCGCCGAGGTCTACGCCCAGCTCCGCGGCTCCTTCGTACACTTCATCGCGATTGACCGTTCGCGCGAATGCCTTGTCCTTCAGTTTCTTCTTTACGGATTTTGATTCAAGGTCCCAGATGCCGTTGGGCCTCACGAGCGCGCACGCCACCACGAACCCGGTCAATTCGTCGCAAGCGTACAGGCCGCGGGCGAGCAATGTGTCCCTTGGAACACCCGTGTAGTTTGCATGACCGAGAATCGCGCGTCGAATTTCTTCGCTGTAATCCCGTTCCCGCAGTATCTCAGACCCCTTCATCGGATGATCGGGAGGATTTGGAAACATCTCGTAATCAAAGTCGTGAAGCATGCCGACCATTCCCCACTTCTCCTCGTCCTCTGCCAGGCGACGCGCGTACGCTCTCATCACGGCTTCCACCGCGAGCGCGTGCTTTCGCAGGGAGTCGCCTTTTGTGTATTCGCAGAGCAGAGCCCAGGCGTCGTCGTGTGTGGGCATGAGGCAAACAAGATAGAACGGCGCGGCCGAACTTTCAAACCTTTTCTGGGTAGTGTTCGGTTATCGGTTGCTGGCTTGTAGCGTGTGGTCAGACCTTCGCGTGCTTTGCGGTCCTTTGCGGCTTTGCGCTGAGTATTCTTTGCGGGCTTGAAGAATTCTCAGCGCAAAGCCGCAAAGGACCGCAAAGCCATTACCGATTCCCGCGCAATACATAGTCGGAGTTGGACTGGCCGAGCCTAAGTTCAGATAGCTCGATATTTATCGGCCAGTGGAAACCGAAGTTTGTCTATGGCAGTTGAGGGTACTCTTCTTTGCTTTTAGGGTAACCGTGATTCCAAGCTCCGGGCAGCTTTGATATAGTGCGCGCAACTCGGCAACCATGAGGGAATTTGGATTGTGGCTGTCAAATAACCTCCTCTTCTTTTATGGTTGAGGGACACAACCATAGAAGGGACGCAGAAAAAACGGAAGGGACACTCGCCCGAGTCTCTCTTCCGTTATTTTTTTGGAAGGCTGGCTATAGTCTGCGTCCTGGAACCCCAAAGATGTGAAAAATCCCATAGCAACGTTCCAGACAGTTTCCAGTCAGTTCCAACAACCATCGAGCCGAACCTTGGCCAATCAAACGGCGCCGCAGTGCTGGAGAGCGCTGGTTCTTGAAATACGCGCGGCGGCTGACCTATACTCATCTGCGACAACGGTAGGAGGGGTACCCTAATGGTAAGGAAGCGGTCTTGAAAACCGCCGGGCGAAAGCCCTTGCAGGTTCGAGTCCTGTCCCCTCCGTTTCACTTCTTCGGCTTGACTTCGGGCGAGGCTGTTACTTGAACCCAGAGTAGTCTTCCATAACGGAGCAAAAGTTCAATCCACGAAGAGACGCAGAAGAACCAGTGGTGACCTCTCACTTAACGCCGCTTCCTTCCCGCCGGAGATAAAGCCCGCGCGTCGCATGCTGATCCAGGCCGAATTGAAGAGAAGCTCGTGCGATCACTTGGACGGCGCAATAATCTTAGTGCTGATCAAACTCGTATCCGACGGTGACTATCGTGATCCCCATATATACACTCAGATGGTCATACCGCAAGTTCTTGATGTTCAGAGGCTTAGCTTGGCTTGACAGCAACATCACAGCAAGGAAGGGAACCCTCGACCTCAACCGAAAAAGTGCCTAATCGGGACCGCAATGGTTTTGCTCTGGGTTTTCGCCATATCATAAGTGGAGAGATGCCGAATGTCCGAGCCGCCAATCGACCAGAAGGGAACTTTGAGACTTGACTCGCGTAATCTTTTGGTGTATTAAACATAACGGACTAAATGAAAACTGGAGGAGGGTGACTCACATGAAAGACGGCGGAATCATCGCGAACTAGTTCTCAAAGAAATCGAGCAAATGCTTGGCATCATCAGGGGCCTTGCGTACAAAGTAGAAGATTACGTCACGACTACGAGCGCCCTCTCGCTCCTAATTCAACTCGCATCAGTCGGGGCGTCAATCGTAGGCATAGTCCTTGCCATCCTGCGAATTCCCTATGCGACTTATGCAGTCCTCACTGTCCTGCTGATCCTCAGTGTTTTCCTACTCTTGATAAATGCCCGCTTGTTTGACGAGAAGCGACAAGCGAGTGACTTTATCCAACGGATTATTCACGCTCAGCGCCAGCAATACACATATCGTACTGTCTCGCACGACATAAGAGTTGAGGAATCGGGCGACGGCTGGTTTTCCACCTCTTATTCAGTCGTTCCTCTGGACTCTTCCGCACTCTATTGGATCAAGGTAACGCTTGGCGTTACGAACGCTGTGCCGGGCATTCCCTTTAGTGGGCTGAAGTTTGGAGCTCATAACAAGAATGGAGTCGAACTTGAGTACTTTTTGATCGGAGATGAGCCTCGAGGCAAGGAGTTGATTATTTTTTTCGATAGGCCGGCAACTGCACAAGAACCTTACAGCTTCGGTTTTACTTATAACTGGCCGAAGGGCTATAAGACTCTACTTTTGAAGGGTAAGGATCATGGCCTAACCACGTTTCAGAGTGAGATTGAAGCATACCATTATACAATCGAGGTTCCGCCGAGAATAAAGATCCAAGGCTTTTCCATCACTCCTGCGCTCCCTGACCCACCCTGTCATTTGAATGTCACATCCAACAAGGTCGAATGGACGATATCGGGAAGTGTACCGAAGAACGACTATCGATACGATGTGATCTGCATTCGTGCCTGAGGATACGCTCGCCTTCCAGAAGAAAGGTTGTCCGGTCTGAGAGTAGTCAGTATGGCACTGTTGAAGTGACCGCCGAGGTCACGAGAAAAGTGCCCATCCGCAGCGACTTCGATCTGTAGTCAGGTCGCACATGCTAGATCACCGTTTGACAGCAACGGTGAGACACCAGAGACGACAATACGTCGCAGCATTCAACGGACGCTGTGGGACGACAGCGGGGCTTTTCTCAACGAAGTAACACACGGTGGCATATGGTAGACGAGCTTGTTGAAACTGGCAGTCATGAGGTCAGGTGTTCGATCACCCGGCAACTTAATGAGTTCTTCGGCCAATATATGCCCGAAACTATCGGGCAAATTATCGTCTAACGGGCAGACACTTCGGACACTGGACCAACCGAGGCCAGTTCCCGCTTGAGCTTCGCCCCGTCGCCTACAACCACGATCGTCACCCGGTCGGTCCGCAGATATTTGCGCGCTACCTGCTCGACCTGATCCGCGGTTACCGCTTCGATGCGCGAACGATACCCCTCGAGATAATCGCGTCCAAGCTCGAACATGTAAGTCTGAAGCGTGCGCTCGGCGACGCCGCTCTGCGTCGAGAGCGAGAGAGAGAATAGTCCGTTCAAATAGTTCTTTGCGTTCTGTAGTTCCTGCGCTGCGACCTTCTCTGACCCAAGCCTGTCGAACTCCGCCAGCATTTCTTTGATGGCTGTGACGGTAACCTCTGTGCGAGACTCGGCCGCGCCCAGGAACGTTCCGGCTTTCTTCAACGCGTCGACGGAGCTGTATACGTCGTAGGCGTATCCTCGGCGTTCTCGAATGTTGAGGAAGAGCCTCGAGTTCGTTCCGGCGCCGAGGACCGCGTTCGCAACCAACAATGGAAAGTAGTCGGCGTCCGAGCGACGAACCGCGAGTCCTCCAATACGAAAGTCAGCTTGCGCGGAGCCTTGCCGATCGACCAGAAAGACCCGCGCAGCCGACGAGCCCGCGTTAGATGAGCCGGCGTTATTTGAAGCAGGCACATCGGCGGATGTTTTACGCGGCGGTTTCCACTCGCCAAGTATGGCACGCGCTTTTGTCTCGATCCTCATTGGCTCGAAATCGCCGGCGATCACTGTCACAGAACCGTTTGGCGTGAACCGCGAATCATAGAATCGCACGATCTTATCTCGATCCAGAGCCTCGACCGACGCGGGCGTGGGAGCGGAGATCGCGTACGGATGCGACCCGTACACGATTCGATCAAACTGTTCTCCCGCCAGGAAGGAGGGATCCTGTCGCTGGACCACGAGTTTCTGAATTCGATTGCGTTTATAAAGAGCGACTTCGCTCTCAGGATAGGTCGGATGCAAGAGCACTTCGCCAAGCAGGTCCATCATTCGCTCGGTGTTTTCGGCTACAACGGCCACCGCGAGCCACGCGTAATCATCGTTCGCCGACGAAGAGAGTCTTCCTCCAATCGTCTCAACTTCTCTAGCCATTTCACGGCTATCTCTGGAACCCGCGCCCTCGGTGATCAACTCCGCGGTTGCTTCTGTGAGAGCCATCTCATTTGTAAGGTCGGCAATGTTGCCGGACGAGCTGCTGTCGACCGGTATGCCGACTGTGATCGTCACCACCGGCGCGCGGTGGTCTTCGATCAAGACAAGAGTCAGCCCGTTGTCCAGCTTGATCTCGCGCGCAAGGGGAAGCTTGAACGGACGCGGAGCCTCGGACTTTGGAGGAACCTTGCGCCACGTCTCGGTTTGTTTTGTGCGGGTTCCTCGTTGTGTAAGCCCAAAGACAGCCGAAGCACACAGACACGCAAGTCCGATGGGAATAAGAATCGCTCTTGGCTTCAATCGAATCATTGTTCGATCACCGTTTCCTGTTCGGTACTTCTGGAGCCTGCGTTTGGCCGGCAATCGCCCTGATATCGAGCATCGAAGTATTCTCCGGCACAAAGTACTTGCGGGCCACATCGCGTATTTGCCCGGCCGTCACCGCAAGGTAGCTTGATATCTCGGTGTTGATCAGCGACGGGTCTCCGTCGAACATTGCAAATTCGCCGAGCGCGAGCGCTCGTCCGAGCGCTGTCTGCAGGCTGGCGTACTCACCCTCTGATCCGCTGAGAAAACGATCGAGCCGAAACTGGTTCTTCACCTTCGTCAGTTCATCGACGCTCACACCATCCGCCTTGACGCGCGCGATTTCAGCTTCGACGATTGCCCGAACATCATCTGCCTGTGCGTCGGGTTTGCGTATCGCGAAGACCGCTACCTGGCCCGGACCGCGCCGCGCTTCCAGCGTTCCGTTGACTTCAAGACAAACGGCCCGATCCTTTACCAGCCGTTGATAAAGGCGAGCGCTCTCGCCATCACACAGTATCGATTTGAGCAGCGCTATCGCGTAGAAGTCGGGCGATCTGCGCGGCGGAATCTTCCATGCAACTGAGAGTGCGGGAACCTCGGCATGAGCGTCGTCGATTACGGCTTTGCGCTCGGTGACGCGAAACGGCTCCGACACGTCAACGTTGGGCGGTGACTCATGCCGGGGAATTGAGCTGAAGTATTTGCGCACAAGCCCTTCGGCTTCGTTCGAGTCGATGTCCCCTGCAATCACCAGGACGGCATTGTTCGGCGCGTAATAAGTACTGAAGAACCTGCTTACGTCGGCAACCGTCGCGGCGTTGAGGTCCCTCATCGAGCCTATCGTTGAATGCGAGTTTGCCCAGTTGCGGAAAACCATCTCATCCATTTTCAGCAGCGCCGGCCAGTAAGCCTGGTTGTCGTAGCTGAGCCGCTTCTCTTCTTTCACCGCCTCTTTTTGATTCTTCAGATTCGCGGCGGTGATCTTCAACGACCGCATCCGATCGCTCTCCAGCCACAATGCGAGAGCGAGTTGATTCGACGGGAGGAACTCGTAGAAGTCAGTAAAGTCAGCGTGAGTGCTTGCGTTCAGAACGCCGCCGTTGCTCTCGATGTACTTGAAGTGCTCGGCCTTACGCACGTTCTCCGAGCCCTGGAACATCATGTGTTCGAAAAGGTGAGCGAAGCCGGTGCGTCCCCTCACTTCATTTCGCGAACCCACGTCATAATAAACCGCGACTGCGACGACGGGCGCCGAATGGTCCTCTGAAAGCACAACGCGCAAGCCGTTTTGCAATTGAAACTGAGTGAACTGCACGCTAAAGGTCTGAGGCGCCGGAAGGCAGATGCCGGCGACGAGGGCGATTACGAACGCTGTGCTCAGAATTCTTCTCACGATCAAAGTCTAGATTACCACGCTGTTGAACCAACGGATAACCCCCACGTAGTAACGAATTTATTCGTTGGGATTCTCAGAAACGAATGAATTCGTACTACGTGGGAAGTGCGGCTTTTAATCACACTCCTCCGTACGTCTTGCGAATAACGATGCAGTTTCAAATGAAAAGGGCGGCCGCGGGCCGCCCCTGAGTTTCTTAAGGAGTGATTGTTACTCAAGCCTTGAGCTTCTTTTTTGCTTCCGGATACGCCAGCGCCCTTTCAAGCGTGAGCTGGTTAAACTCGGTTATCTCTTTGTAAAGCTTTTGAGCGCTCGCGCTGTCACCGCTCTTATCGTAAGCCCGAGCGAGCAGCAGCTTGTGGAACGGATCGGTAAGGTCAGTCTGCTTCAATTCCTCGACCGCCTTCGCGTACTCACCCGCTTCGAGCTTCAGATACCCGGTCACGTAGTGATATGCCGGCCAGAACTGTTCGCCGTCCTTGCCGCCGTCTTCGATCATCTTCTTTATGACGTCGGCCTCTTTCCAGGCTTCCGCTTGCTTGCCCATCTTTGCAAGTGTGCGAGCTGTGCCGTGATGAAGCCTACCGAGCCAGATCTTCTTCTGCATCTCGTCAAGTTTGCTGTCCGGGATCGTCGCGTAGCCTTTTTCGTACGCCTTCATTGCGTCTTCAGGTTTGCCGTACTCGAGATGCAATCGCGCGATTGAATTCCATATGAACACCGCGGGGAAGTTCTGCTGTTGCGTCGAGGTCTGATAGTCAGCCGCGTAAGCCTCGAGCGTCTTTACCGCGGACGTTATGTCACCCGCATAAATGTACGAGAAGGCCATCCCGTAGTTGGGTCCAAACGGCGCGCTGCCTTTCACCTGCTTTGCGAGAGACGCGTTGAAAAGCTCGCGGGCCTTCGCGTAGTTGCCCTTCAACAATTCATTGTTGCCAAGGAACGTGTAGACCCGCGGCGTGCTGCCGTCGATCTTCTTTGCTCGCTCGAAAGCCGCGTTTGATTCGTCGAGCTTGCCGAGATTGGCATAAACCTGGCCGAGCAGCATCTGCACCATTCGATCATCGGGGTGCTGCCTGGCAAGATCGACGAAAATCGGGAGCGCTTCATTCGGCTTCTGCGCCCGGGTGAGCAGGACGGCTTCAATGTAGCGGCGCTCGCCTTCCGAAGCGTTCTTGGCAAGCGCAACGGCTTTCTCGTTGTTCTGCTTCGTTTCCTCGGGAGTAGCGGCGGTGGTGGCCAGCAGATAATAACCGAACGCGAATTTCGGATCGGCCTCGACGGATTTCTTCGCAAGAGCATTTATCTCAGGACCGAATTGAAACGTCTCGATCCGGTTGACGATCTGTGCAACGTAATCCTTCGCTTCCTTGGAATCAGTGGTGAACTCGATCTTTTTGGGACCGGCAGTGCGGCTTGATGCCAAGCCGTTTGCGGCGGCCAGCAGAACCAGGGTCAGAACGGCAAGTGTGCCGCGTGAACGGTGAATCGCTTTCATAGGAACTCCTTCTCGAGGGATTGTTTTGTTCGGGCACACTTCAGACCCGGCATTGAAGCCGGTTTCTTGATATCAGAACGAATAGACTCTGATTAAACGACAAGAAAAGTGAGGAAGTTTCTAGAGAGGTTCGATGGGGAACTCCTTTCTAGAGCCATTCAAAACTTTGAATAATTCAAGCGATGCTGGATGTCGTCCGGAATCCCACCAACGGAGTTGGTGGATCGTTCACACTCAGCCTACGGAAGGGACGGGCGAGGGCTGGTCCGGAATCCCACCAACGCAGTTGGTGGATTGTTCATAATCAACCTATAACACTCTGTTGTCTTCAAAGGTTCATCTCTCGTATGCTCGCGGCATGCAGGTGGAGCCATTCAAAGAGATTTCATGGGCGTTCCAGCTTCACTACCACATTTGCTTCCGGACTCATCGCCGAAAGCCTATCTTCGACGATCAACAGCGGACGGTTGCTCTCGCAGAGGCATTGAGCGAGTTGTGCACTATGAACGACGTTCATCTGATCGAGAAGGACTTCCAACCTGAACACGTCCAATTGGTGTTGAGCCTTCGCCCAAGCCAGCTAATCTCTTATGTACTGAAGAGACTCAAGGGTCGGAGCTCCGCCGCGTTATGCCGGGAATTCGAACTCTCACCGCCGCTCTGGGCGCGCGGTTATCTAGCGCGCAGCGCCGGGAGCGTCCGAATCCAGGCGGTGAAGCTCTACATCGAGAGCCAAGCTGAGCATCATGGCTACGCCAAGCGCCCGCTTCCTCCTGTATTCAAATTCCGAGCTAAAGAACCTGATGTTCTCGCCACTGCGCACTCCACCTTCGATTTGAATCATCACCTTGTTCTTGCTACCAGGTTCCGTCGGGGAGTATTTGGTTCGAAGTCTGGTGAGGCTTTGGTCGACTACTGGACAAAGGTTGCGGCCCGGCATGGTTTCGCGATTGATCAGGCTACCGTCCTGCCTGATCACGTCCATCTGCGTGTGCGAATCACGCCAAAGATCAGTATCGAACAAGTTGCGCTTTCTCTCATGAACAACGGCCAATACTTCGTAGCGAGGCATTTCCCGCTTGCGATTGTGGCGGCGAAGATAGATCAGCTATGGCAGCCGTCCGCGTATGTCGGCACATGTGGCGAGTTGACGACCGCGCTGTTGAAAGCCTTTATGAACTCAGGAGACGGAGGCTGAGTATGAACGATCCACCAACTGCGTTGGTGGGATTCGGGAAGCCGCCGCAGGTGTCGCGCGTAGGCTGGGTATGAAGAATCCACCAACTGCGTTGGTGGGATTTAGTCGTCGTCCACTGTGGGAAATGTTGCATCGATTTCTTCAGGCACGGCTACAAAAGCGACGGACATTCGAAGTGTACTCACTCCGACGCGGATGCTTTCAAGTCCCATTCTATTCGCCCGTACCTATGAATGGACTTAGAAACGCCCGGTTCCCACTCTGGCATCCCGATGTCAGAAAACCCGACAATCCTCCCAGTCTGACACGCTATTGGTCGGTACATCCGATCAACTGCCCGCGGCAGCAGCGCTATGTTCACATCGATGAGATCGGTTCGCATGCTTGGATAAGCGATTCCGTCAATGCCCCTGGAGTCGATGCCGAAACTGAATAACAATTCCGCCATCGCTATGCTCAGTTTGTACTCATATTCATGGCTGTCCGCTACGTTTCTCGTAAACTCAGCGGAAACGAATTCTTCGATCAATCGATTCTTGCGCCACGCGCTGTCACCGATCGACTTTCGCAAATCACGCAATGGAGCCCCACCCGGGTCTTCGTCTATCTTCACGCCCAATCGAGCAAGTTGTTGGTAGGTATCCACGGCGCTGAGCATAGGAGACGCCGCGCCGATCGCTTCGCATTCAAGAACTGTCACGATGTCCCCGACTTCGGGGCGGATTTCGAATATGGATGTCTCCCAGTTCGTAGCGCAGTAGAAGAGTGGCTGCCCGATTCTATTCAATCGCCCAAGTCGCCTTACGTATTGGGGCTCTGGATACCAAAGCTCTTTCTTGTGCGTAAACAGTCCTTCACCCTCTCCCTGGGGTTTCCTGCGCGCGCGAAATATCTTGACGTTCGATTGAAGGAAGATAGTTCGACAGGCGTAGTTCTCTAGCAGGTCGAACAAGCGCAGCCGCAGATAATCGACACTCACGCCACTGCGGCTGAGGTCCAAACTCTGCAGCGCTCTGATGCGGCGCTCTATTTCCCTGAGTGACACCCCGACATTCCGACGGTCGCTGAGCGGGCGCATTGACGATGGCTGAAGCCTGGTGGAATCCGCACCCAACAAAGTGTCTTGCTGCTTCCTCATTTATGAATCACACCCATCCGCCGGCCTACCTTATCAAAAGCTCCTAGCGCTCGATCGAGATCCTCGCGCGTGTGTGCCGCGGAGATCTGCGCTCTCAATCGCGCCTCTCCTTTTGGCACGACCGGATACCACAGCCCTTTGATGTACACGCCCTCTTTCAACAATTCATGGCTCATATCCTGAGCGATCGCCGCTTCTCCCAGCATCACCGGAACTATCGGGTGACGGCCCTCGATTATCTTGAATCCAAGCTCGACGATTCGCCGGCGGAAGTAGCTGGTGTTCTCGCGAAGCTGGTTCACGATCGATGGATCTTCCTCGATTATCGTTATCGCCTCGATCGATGCGACGACAACCGAGGGAGGCATCGTGTTTGAAAATGTGTAAGGCCGTGACTTCTGACGAAGGAACTCGATCAACGGCGTGCTTCCTGCTATGAATCCGCCCGACGCTCCTCCAAGCGCTTTGCCGAACGTCCCTGTGATCACATCGACTTGTCCAAAGACGCCGAGTTCTTCAATAGCGCCTCGCCCGGTCTTACCCAAAGCGCCGGTCGCGTGAGACTCGTCTACAAACAAAAGCGCGTTGTGTTCGGTCGCCAGACTGCGAAGCTCGGCCAGCGGCGCGAGCAAGCCTTCCATCGAGAAGACGCCGTCGGTCGCGATAATCTTGATGCGATAGTTCTTATCGCGATCTTCCTCCAGCATCTCCCGCAGGTGATTGACGTCCCCGTTTCGATACAAACGCGAGACGGTCTGCTTGGCGACGGCGCGAGCAAGCCGAACTCCGTCGATGATGCTCGCGTGGTTGAGCTGGTCGCTATAGATCACGTCCTGGTAATCGGTCTGCCCGAAATCATTCGCCAGCAACGCGGTGAAGAAAGCTTCGTTGGCCGCGAAGCATGAGGAATGGAGGATCGCGGATTCGCAACCGACAAACCTTGCAATGCGTTGTTCGAGCTCAAAATGAATTGGCTCGGTTCCACACAGAAACCTCACCGACGCCATACCGTAGCCCCACTCATCCAGCCCGCGATGCGCCGCAGCTTTTATCCGCGGGTGATTGGAGAGCCCGAGATAGTTGTTGGAGGCAAGCATCACGACGTTGTGGCCGTCGACTGTGACCTCGCCGCCCTGCTGGCTTTCAAGAGGCACTTCATACTTGAAGGTCTTGGCCTCCTTGATGTTTTCCAATTCGCGGTTCAGTGTTGAGTAGAGTTCGGTTGGGTTCATTTTTAGCCTCGGTCGAGTTTATTAGTTGATTAGCTTACTCTGTACAACGTTTTGGATTCAAACGGCGGGTGGCTCAAAGTCGCTGATCCGCTGCGTCCTCTGCGGTTTGCTGATCAGTGATGGGAATCTCAACCGCAGAGGACGCTGAGAGCGCGGAGGATGGCTCCAGAGATAGAAAGTGAGGTCGAGCAAATGGAATTGATCTCGTTGAATGTAGGCTTGCCGCGGGTCGTTATATGGAAGGGACGAGAGGTAACCACCGGAATCTACAAGGAACCGGTCGCGGGTGCAGTCGGGCTGCGTAAGCTAAATCTCGATGGAGATCGGCAAGCGGATCTCTCGGTTCACGGCGGACCGCAGAAAGCCGTCTACGCGTATCCGTCCGAGCACTACGCTTATTGGCGCAGCGAATTGGACCGGCCAGAACTAACCTGGGGAATGTTCGGCGAGAACTTTACGACCGATGGATTGTTGGAGAAGCACACAAACATCGGCGACACGTTCCGAATCGGTTCAGCGCTCGTGATGGTTACTCAACCGCGCATGCCTTGCTACAAGCTTGGCATTAAGTTCGAGCGAGACGACATCCTGAAACGTTTCTTGAGCAGCTTGAGGTCGGGCTTCTACTTCTCGGTGCTCGAGGAGGGAGAGGTCACCGCAGGCGATGAGATCAAGCTGGTTGCTCGCGAACCCAATAACATCACTGTGGAGGACATCACAAAACTATACTCGACCGAGAGGGATAACGAAGCCCTGAAGCGGCGGGCGATCGAGGTCGAGGCTTTGCCGTTGAGCTGGCGGAATTTCTTCTTGAAACAGCGCTGCAATCGATGAGCTGTTCGCTTGCGCGGTTGAGTTGATGGTTGTAGGTGTGTTCTTAGCGAGAGATGAGATTGATACGAGGGGACAATCTTAGGTGTAAACTAACAATTACTGCTTACTAAAGACATCGCGGAGATACTCTTCCCTTTTATCGTATGAAAGTCCGACCAGTTTCTGTAAACCAGTTTTTTCTAGAAAGAAAATGTTGATCTGGTCACTTTGCCTTATTTCGTTTCTTCGCTGTTTGAACCCTCGTGTAACCGAATTCATTGACACCAGTATTCCGGCTCTAGATAACTGGCCGCGCGCCAAGACTAGTTCCTTTAGTTGGGTTAAGATTCTTACTTGAGCTGCATCTTTTTGATTCTTACATTCGACTATCATTTGAAGAGAGTCGAGCCTTTGCCAAAAGTCATTCTTGTTAGTGTTTTCTACGAGGACATCAATCTCTCCTGCATTGCAGAGAATATTCTGTCCAATGACTTTGAATGTTGGCATCGAGTTGAAAAGGTTAATCATCAGCATTTCTAGGTACTGACCTTTCATTTGATCCTTAGAATCACAAACCATTTGCCATAGAAGCCGGATCAATTCTTCCCGGCTTTCGTTCTTATCGCCGATTTGTCGGTACACCTGAGCGATAAGTACCAGATCATCTGGATTGACACTCTTAGGAATGATTCCCAATGCACCGAGTCGGATGCAGGTCACGCATTCCGCTACGTTAATATCTTTCTGACTGAAAACAACCACCTTCGCCGAGGGTGAGTAAGTCTTTAGGTGAGGAAGAACTTTCGCGGCATTGATAGCCTCACCACCTTTGGTAACACCCAAACGCATATCTAAGAGGATCAAATCAAATGCAAAGTCCTCCCGCTTACTCCATCGAAGTACTTCCGCAGGTTTTTTACAACCTTCGACTTCAACACCTTTAGCCTTAAAAGCAGCTACTAGAGAGTCAACAAACGTTCCATCATCATCAACAACAAGTATAGTTGGTGTTTCATTTGTCATATCCACACCGCTTTCAAGGCGGGCTGACGTCAGTCACAAAGCTTTACCGTGAACCTGAGCTTAATAGCTTTGAAGGGTTAACCACCAAGTCGTTGTCACATCGGCTCTATTGTCGCTGCTTAGCGTTTGAGAAGTCCGATCTAGAACGCCCGGATAATTCGGCAATGACAACAGAAAGCCCGGCCCTTTCTTTCGGGTGATGCAAAATCGAACGTCCCATAAGAACCGATTTTGATTGACCTGTGCCGCTCGACACATTCTTACCCCAGAAGAACAGCTCGATCGCCATTCCCTGACTCTTTGACCAGAACCTTCCACGAAAGAGGCCCTCGTGTTCATCGAATGCTAGCGCCCGATCGACAAGGTTTTCCCTAACGAGAGGCATCACAGGTTTGCAAGCAGCAACAAGTGCACTGCTTAGCGTTTGGAACCCACCTTTGAATTCAAGACGTGTTAGGCACTCCGCCGTAAAACGATCTCCATCAATTGGCCACCCTATTTGTCCGACTAGTGTTTCCCAAGACAATCGGGTATCCACACGACACGTATCTATTGCGCTCTTAACTCTTTTCAACAAATGGGAAATCCCCCCCTTGTTGTCAAGATCGGCCTTAACGATGTAGTCAAATACTTCATGTTCCTTGAGCAAATCGCGCTCGAGCACTTGATCCTTCATTGAAGACAGGACTATGCTCTCTGTTCCTTCGTCAAGCTGCCGGATGTAACGGACGACATCGACACCTTCATTTTTTGAATCTTTCTTCTTTAGTTTGATATCTACGATAGCAGTGTGGTAATTGCGTTTATCAAGAGCTTCGATAGCTTCTTGGAGTGATCCGGCACCATCCACCAAGTAATTCTCCATCTTGAGGTTTGCCATGTAACTTTCTCTTAGGTTACTGTCGTCTTCCACTACCAGAATTCTTTTCCTGCTATCCATAAGTCACCTCCGTTAGGTCCTGTGAGCTGAAAGTGGACCGTGCAACTCATCTCTGTACTCATCCAAGTATACTGCAACCTCAAAGTATTCTGTGTAAGTACTGCTTAGTTCGATCCTCCCTCCGATCGAGGCAATATACCGTTGAGCCGCAACCATACCATACCCTAGCCCCTGATCTTTGCGAAAACGCGTTCCAGCGCGAAACTCCCGAAGCTTTTCCAACTGTTCTACTTTTACGCCTATCCCGTTATCTCGGATTCTCACGATCCAACGTGCATTAAGTTCTCTCTCTTGCAACTTGTTGGCCGGCAAGTCTTTTGATACAGAAAGGTCAATTACCCCGTTTTTCGGATTCTCCTTCATCCTCTCCTGGATCGAAAGAATAGCATTATGCAGCAAACAATAGATGTGTTGCTTTATCAATGGAGAGCAAAAGACATAGACTTGGCGCGGACACTTTATGCGTATGGCTATTGATTCAGTCTCTTCTTGCAGCAAGCCTTTCAATGTAAATTGCTTTACTTCCTTCAACAGACCGAGCAGATTCCTTCGGCCCTGTTGTCCAATACCCTTTATATCATTCGTAAATGTCTCAATATATCGTCTGATTTGCGAATGGCTCTTATCAAATCTCCGTAGAGCAGACTTCGTTTCAGATAGCACTTCATCTAAACGAGAATCTTTGCTATGCCGCTTACTCGTACTTGAGCTCTTTTCAAACAGACGGTTTGCCTCAGAATGAAGCTTAGTAAGACACCTATGAATGAAGAAAAGATTGTTCTGCTGGCTCAGGAGGGGCGAGTCTATACCGTGCTTGAAAATGCTGGCCAGACTATCCAGATAACGGGACGCAGTATCGCCGAGCGAGTATTGTAGAGCTTTGTTGAGATTCAAACGTTCCTCAAAGGCAGCAACCATAGGTGCGATGTGTTTAGTAAGGACTTGAATCGTCTCTATATGGTGAATACTGAATGCATTTTCAAGTTCACTCTCAAGGTTGAGTATTCCGACGAAATCCGCTCCGGTATGCAGTCTCACGGCGAATTCAGTCTTAATCGGCCTTTTCTTTCCAACGCCTAGATAGTTCTTGTACCGAGTGCCATATTTACGCTTCCGAGGGTCATCGCAGAAATACGGGAGTTCATCTCGTTCCTTCTGTACGAGCAATCCGCAAATTGAATTGTGAATATCAATGCGCGTTGTGTCGGGCTCTTCTCTTGTGGTGGCTCGAATAGTGAGATAAATCGGCTTACCAGTTTGAGGTGATTTCTGTAGTAGTAGTATCTGAACCTCCGGTTCAGGGTTAAGCTTTAGCGGTCCGAAACTTGGCAGGAATAAAGGGATCTTCTCTGCGAGATTCCGAAAGCATCTGGTCGGCGACAAGTCAGATGATAAGAACAATTCCCAAAGCTCCGACATTTGACTTCTCTGGCAGTCTTCCAGGAAGTGATTGTAGGCTATGGATAACTGAGAACTCATTGCGCCAAAGAACTCTTGAAATTCATCTTCTGTCAGTTGGGAGTCTTTCCACATATGTGAGTCGGGAAGCAGGAGCAGGCATAGAAGATCTCCCGTCGGTGAATAGAGAGGACATAGTAAGATTGTATTAATATCGCTAAGTTGCTGAAATAAGTCTTTAGCGTGTTTAGCACGAATTAGAAGCCGCGGCGTAATCTCTTTGCTCTCCCCTTGCTTGACGATCTCGCTTAAGGTCTTGGGGAAATTCAATAGAACTGGATAATTAATATCTATGTTGCTTTCAAGAAGACCAAGCTTATCTCCAAAAAAAACATAGCAAAGAGGTGGTGCCTTCAAGTTATGGATCTTCGAGAATCGTTCTAGTGTAGTCAGGTATGTGGATTCGATTTCTCCCTTTTCTTTGTTCAGGTATCCGTTCAATATTGATCGGTCAATAAACCCCAATAACTTCATTTCCTCATCAACAACCTGTAGGTGATGTTCCAGGTTGTTAATTAGGGTTTTCCAAGGACGCTCAGATCGGCTCATTCTATTGCTCCTTCTATCCAAGGATTGAGATTGTAACCTAGAAAGTCAGCGCAAGTCCGCGCGCGGGTGCATCTATGAGTCTGATTACACTTTGTGGCCAGCGAAAGATACTACTTTCCAAAAGAGATCGCAAGTACTTTTGAGTGAATAGAGAATGGTAGGTTGGATTCCATATCCTAAGATGAGTTCGACATAACTTCAGAATTCTATACCGCCCTTTTGCTAATTTGATTCACCTTTTGGAACAAGGAGTAGCTTGATCGCTTCTCGCGTGCGAACACGCTCAAACCCATATTCAAAGTTTGAAAGCGGTACTGTTTCATCCCCAATGATTTTCTCAAGCTTATCTTTCAATCCTGACTTTTCAGAAGCGAGCAAATCGAGCATCGCGTTCCAAGTCTCGAACATACGTCTGCCGAAGATGCCTCGTATCGTCACGCCTTTCAAGATTGCGTTCTTGCCAAAATTGAAACTCGTCAGGGGCTCTGAGGGAATACCGAGAAGCAAGATCTGCCCGCCATTCTTCACTATGGTTCCCGCGTCGTTATAGGCCGCTTCCGCGCCCGACATCTCGAGTACGACGTCGACGCCACCGCCGTGTGCGTCGCGTGCGCGCTGGAGCATTTCGCGATGCTGGCCCGGCGCGGCTTCTTGGTTTGTGTCAAAACAGAAATCTGCCCCAAGCTGACGTGCAGTCGCGAAACGCTTTGCGAGGAGGCTTGCGTCGAAGCCCTGAGGGTTCGAAAAGTCGGTGATGTAAATCCGTGCTGCGCCCAGGGTCCTTGCGACCGCAGCCGACATTAACCCTTGAGCGCCACAGCCAAGTATCGCAACGGTCTTGCCTTCGACTCGGCCCTCCATAACTGTGTGCACGGCATTGCCGAGCGCATCCAGGAAAGCTCCAAAGGTCGGGGGGATCACGGCGCGTCCGCCGAAGCGTTCGAGGTTAACAAGATTCGTGGCAGGGACGACTACATACTCGGCGAAAGCGCCGTCTAGGTGCACGCCCTTCACTCGAATGTTCTTACAGATGTGCCGCTGCCCCGTCGCGCACTGTTGGCAGTGACCGCAGAAGATATGCATTTCGGCAGTCACGTAATCGCCAACGCGCGCAAAACCCGAATGAACGCCGTCGCCGACTTCGACCACCTCGCCGCAGAACTCGTGTCCGACGATGATGGGTTGATAGCGGGCGACGTCGCCTCCGTTGTAGGCCAGCATCTCATCGCGCATCCCGGGTCTCGACGTGATCTGATAAATGCTTTGATCCGTCCCGCAAATTGATGCAGCTTCGACGCGGATCTTTACCTCAGCGTGCCCCACACCCGGTTCCGGTTCATCTGTGACAAGCTGTAGACCATCCTCGATCAGACTCTGTTTCTTGAGCGCTTGCATTAGTCCCCCTACTCTGACGTCCTAACCAAGCTGAAGCCTGGCCTTCCTGGGTAGCTTGGACAAAACCATTTCATATGACTGCTTGATCAACTCTTTGAGCTCCGATTCTTCCAACGCGTCGAACTCAGCCGATACCCAGTGATAGCGCGCGGTGTAGGCCGCGGGGGTGATTCCATCGCGCTCGATCAACTCCGCGAACTTCTCGGGCGTGCACTTGAACGTCAGTTGATTCGCTGAAGGAGGCGTTAGTCCGGTTCCGGCAAAGATCTTGCCCGCGATTCGAAACAACAGGTCGTCGCCCCATTGAATGTCTTCGGTCGCGTGAGGAAATGAGAGGCAGTAGCGTCGGATGGAATCGATGTCCATGAATATCAGAGTGGATATCAGAAATAGCGAATTGCCCTTAGACCGCAGGAGGGCAATAACGTTGAAAGCGATCTTAACACAATTCGGTAATCAGCGACGATCCGTGATAGATGCCTTCGGCTGCTACTCGATGACCTCTGATGCAGCCCTTCGCAGGCGATCCATCACTGCTGCGCCTTTCCCGTCTTCGCTTATTCCCTCGACTACGATCACGCGCGCGCCTTTCTGATCAAGCTCGCGCAGCGCACCGTAGAGCGCACGCGCATAATCATCGGCGCTTCCGACTTCAATGACGAAGAACTCGTCATCGTCGATCGCTGCTCTCGTATGACCGATGAACCCGACTGCTCCTTCCGTCAACCTCTCTCTACAGATCAACTCGATCGATTCGGGCGAGTCATGTTCGACCAGAAGCACGCGAGCGCGAGGGCTATAGTGCTGATGGCGCGTCCCGGGTGATCGACCCAGATGCTCTCCCGACGTTGCCTGATCGACTCTTCCTATGATCTCCATCAGCATCTCGCGGGTTACAGCCCCGGGCCTGAGGATCATCGGCGGCTCAGTCGTCAGATCGAGCACGGTCGATTCGATTCCTATGCTGGTCGGGCCGCCGTCGAAGATCAGATCGACGCGGTCGCCGAGATCCTCGAGAACATGCGCGGCGATAGTCGGGCTCGGTCGACCCGAGGCGTTGCCGCTCGGCGCGGCGATCGGTGTCCGCGCGGATTTTATCAACTCCAGAGCGATCTTGTTTGAAGGCATTCTAACCGCAACGCTTGGCAAGCCTGCGGATACCGACCTCGCCACTTCCGGCTGCCGTTTCAGAACCAACGTCAGCGGGCCCGGCCAGAAGCGCCCGATCAATCGCTCGCCCTGTGGAGTGACGCCGGCTGCCACACTGTCCAGCATGTCTCGATCACTAACGTGGACGATCAAAGGATTGTCCGCAGGCCGGCGCTTTGCTCGAAAGAGCTTCTGAACGGCCGTCTCGTTCATCGCGTCGGCGCCGAGCCCGTAAACAGTTTCGGTAGGGAAGGCGACCAGGCCCCCGTCACGAATGATTGACGCTCCGAGGTCGATTGCTTCCTGTCGTGGGAGAGCCGGATCTAGGCGGATGACTTGCGTCATAGACAGCTAATAATCGAACCTGGCTTCTGCTTTGATGCGCGCTACGAATTCCTCGATCGGTATCGCGCCCTCGTCACCCTTCTCACGCGAGCGAACGGCGACCGCGCCGGACTCAGCTTCCTTCGCCCCGGTGACCAGCATGTAGGGAACCTTCTCGAGCTGTGCGTCGCGAATCTTCGCCCCGATCTTGTCATCGCGGATGTCCAGTTCAACGCGCAGTTCCTCGGCGGCAAGCCGTTCATATACCTCGCGCGCATAGTCGGCGGTCTTCTCCGATATCGACAACACCTTTGCCTGCACTGGAGCGAGCCAAACGGGGAACGCCCCCCCGTAGTGCTCGATCAGGATGCCGACGAACCGTTCGAGCGAGCCGTAGATCGCGCGATGAATCACGACCGGGATTGACTCAGCGTTGTGCTCGTTTACGTACGTCAATCCAAATTGACGCGGGAGCTGAAAGTCCAACTGAATCGTGCCGAGCTGGTGCTCGCGTTTCAATGAGTCCTGAACCATCTGATCGATCTTCGGACCGTAGAAGTTGGCCTCGCCCTTCTCGACCGTGTATTCAAGATGATTCTCTTCGAGCGCCTGCGCCAGAAGTTTCTCGGCTTCGTCCCACACCGCGGGATCGCCCAGGTACTTCGTCGCGTCGTCGCCGCGCACGCTCAACGTAAAGCGATAGCTCATGCCAAACGCGTTGTAGACGCGCGCGACCAGCGCAAGCAGCCGGTTCACCTCTTCGCCGATCTGAGCTTCGGTGATGAACAAGTGTGCGTCGTCCTGTTGAAACTGCCGCACGCGGGTGAGCCCCGCGAGCACTCCCGCCCGCTCGTTGCGATGAAGCACGCTCTGCTCGGACAGGCGCAATGGAAGCTCGCGATAGCTGCGGCGCTTCGACCCGAAGATCAGCATGTGTCCCGGGCAGTTCATCGGCTTCAGCGCAAAGTCCTGCTCGTCTTCATGAACGATGAACATGTTCTCTTTGTAGTGCGCCCAGTGCCCCGAGGTTTTGAACAGGTTCTCGCTGAAGAGCAGCGGCGCTTTTACCTCAACGTAGCCGTTGCGCGACAGCATTCGGCGAATGGTTTCCTGAAGCGTGTGATAGATCACCGTTCCTTTGGGCAGCCAGAACGGCGCTCCAGGCGCCCACTCGTGCGTCATGAAAAGTTCCAGCTCGCGGCCAACCTTGCGATGGTCCCGCCGCTTGGCTTCTTCGATATTGTGCAGATATTCCTCGAGCTCATCTTTGGTCGGCCACACCGTGCCGTAGATGCGCTGGAGCATAGGGTTCTTCTCGCTGCCGCGCCAGTATGCGCCGGCGATCGAAGTCAGCTTGAAGTGCTTGCACTCGCTCGTGCGCCGCGCGTGCGGGCCCGCGCACAGATCGGTGAAGTCCCCGATCGCATACGTCGATACGGTGTCCCCGGGTATGCCGTTGATCAGCTCGAGCTTAAAGTTTTGGCCGCGCGAGCCGAAAAACTCGAGCGCCTTCGTTTTGTCCCAGTTCTCGCGCCCAAACTGAAGCCCCGACTTCACGATCTCGCGCATGCGCCGCTCGATCTCTTCCAGATCATCGGGCGTCAGCGGCCGAGGCAGCATCATGTCGTAGTAGAAGCCGTTCTTGATCGGAGGTCCGATGCCGAATTTCACATCGGGGAAGATTTGCTGGACCGCGGCCGCCATTATGTGCGAAGTCGAATGCCTGAGGCAGTGCAGTTTGTAGTCACGCTCGGAAGGGAAATCCGCTACGCCGAGCGCAAAATCCTGATCGCTTTGAAACTCCTCACCCATCCTATGGTCTCCTAATGAGTACCTCTATTCGGCAGTTGTGCCGGCAACGTAATGGTACATCACCACGGGCCGGAAGGCATGCTCGATGCTGCAGCCTTCAGAATTGGCGGGTTCAGAGTACAAGCTTTAGCTCGCCGTTTTTCAAGCATAGATATGAGCAGGCTAAAGCTTGAACTCTGAACTTCAAACTGGCCCACCA